>Ga0179593_1279148_pt1 | contig 26873 bp, 27 predicted proteins | sample CZODoug2_1_08_16_FD_185931 | JGI IMG/M metagenome (GOLD analysis project Ga0179593, IMG submission 185931) | Vadose zone soil fungal communities from Angelo Coast Range Reserve, California, USA - CZODoug2_1_08_16fungal (PacBio error correction) | ecosystem: Environmental > Terrestrial > Soil >...
CCCACCGGGAGAGGAATTATTTAACCAGATACCCAAACGTCGCCCGGGACTCAAAAAGGGAAAAGACGGGGCCAACGAGCAATCGATTCAAATGACTTGTACGTCTGCTCTCCCCGGGAAAACGTCCGCCTGGATTTAATGGGGGGGGAAAGGAGACGGAAGCAGCCAAATTATCGCTTGTGGGGTAGCGCGACGGGCTAAAAACTTCACGATGCGAGTCGGGCCACCAATGGACGAAATTGCTGGGCGCGTATTCTGCAATATAAAAAAGTGGTCCGGCCGGTTGGCATTTGTTGGGGGAAAGGAGGAGTACCAAAGGGACATAACATCGGGCACAAAAACAAACAATGAAAGGACAAAGCCAAAGGCAAAAAAGAGGAAACAAGTGGGCACCCGAATCCCCAAGATAACACATCTAAGGGTGTAGAAAGCGGCACGGGGAACACTTACATGAAGGTCCCCAGCTGGAAACGAGGAAAAGCAAAAGGAGGTCAAGGAGCGAAAATCTCCGCCCGCCTGAAAAGAGGTAAAAAAGTGAAGGTGGGGAAAACTACAATAAACAACCACGCAGGAGGGAGGACTGTGAATACTCCTCCAGCATCCAAGATACAGACCGAACCCCGATGACGGCGAAATGACGGGGCAGAATCGTGAAAAGCAAGAGGAAGAGAAAGCCAAAGAACGTAACCAGGATGATTGATATTGAACCCAAAGAAGGTGAAGAAGCGGGAAGAATCAGAAGGGAAAAGAAACTGGGCGTAGAAAGTCCGGGGTTGGGGGAGGGGCTGTAAAAAAAAAACGGACAGCGAGAAAAAAAAACTGAGACGAAACTAAAGACAACTCGGCGCTCAGGATCCAGAATCAACCAAAGACACGGGAAAAGAGGAGTCAAATCTCCGAGGATCACTCGGCGCGGACCAGATGAAGTGGAGCCACGTAAAGGAGTTCAGTATAACAGCAGACAATAAACATGAAGCGGGAGGAAGAGACGTCACCAGGCGGTTGTAGGCATCGTCAAAGGCTGAGGCCCAACCCATAAGAAAAACCCGGCGCGTAAAAGAGGGTTAAAAAACTTGAGGAAAGGGAGCGAATAAAAAGACCGTTGTTCTCAGAAAAAACATGTACGATAATGAATCTTCCAAAAAGGGGGGGGGGGGGGGCACAAATCCAACGAGATGATAAAGAAAATGAAAATGAGGAAGGATCCTGAATCACGGGAAGGGTCAAGGACTTCCGTACACTTTGGCATGGTTTGAGACTCAGTTAGGGAACGAAGCGGGCCAGAGCGGGAAGGGAGAATGGGCACTAGAACCCCTTTGGTTTGCGGAGTCGCCCATGGGGAGAAGACGAGTAAACAAAACAAATCAAAAAAACATGAAGGCCCAGGCGATGGTCTCAAAACCCTCTGGTTTAAAGGAAAATAGATTGTACTTGTCATGGAGAGAAAGAAATCAGGGGGGCAGAATGAGTAGGTTTCAGAGAAAACCGCGCAAGGGAAGAGGAGAGCGCCTGGGTGCAGAGGGGTGAAGTGGGGAAGGCAACAGACAAAGGAAGCAAGATCTTTCAACACAACAACAGGAGAATTATAGATTGGGGCATCGCCACCGCGAAAGCTGAGAGAGGGGGGAAGCAACGAAAGGCCACTACATGGCAATCGAAGCGGGAACAGGGGAGCGTGAGCTCTTTTGTGGAAAAATGAACGGAGACAGAAAGGCTGCCCATGACCTTAGAAACAGACCCCAACACGACCACTCGACTGAAAAGTATGGCAAAAGGGGAAAAAGAGCGACAACCTCGCCAGGTGAAAATGAGCGGGTTAAGGGAAGAAGAGGTGGAAGAAAGCCGCCAAAAAAGGGAGGGGGAATTCAAAGAGTCAGGAATCTCACTGGGCCACCCTATGGGGCAAAGCGTTCAAGGCAATGAGGGGGCTACACACAGAGACAACGCTTCCTTCAACGCGAGAAAATGAAATGAAAGCAGGAAGAGAAAGGTAACGCAACGTGCTAGAAAAAGGGCATCATTGTCGTAGTACATGTGAAACGGATGTGTTCGGCAAAAGGACGTTTTGGAGGCTGCCGGACCGGTATTAGGAAGGAGAGAACCGGGAAAAACCCATTCGTAGGGGGGGACCCACTTTTAAAAAAAGTGTGTTTTATTTTTTGCTGATGGGTGGGGGGAGAAAGGACTAGAATGCCAAAGCGTTTGGGGGGGGAAGAAGTCATCAGGGGAAGAGTGTTGAAATCCTGGTTCGGGGAGCTGTTGATTTTTCGGAATCGAGATGCGGCGGGCGAAAGGCCATCTTGTCGCAGCCGGGGGGACGGCGAAGAAAGAAAGAGGGGGACATACGAATTCTTATGCGGGAAGCCAATGGGGGGGGGACACCGTGCGGGGTGGAAAGAAACTACTATCATGAAGCACGGAGGTATTCGGGGGGTGGAGAAGAGTGTTTGGGCGGTAAAAAGCTGCCTGCAGCGGATGGCCAAAGCCCTAACAAAGAGAAAAAGGGAGGGGCGACTAACTACAGGTGGTAACATCCAAAGATGAGGGGAAACACCCTGGAGTCAACTGCGGAGGGGGTTCAGATAAGAAAATTTTTAAACAGCTCGGGGAGGTGCCTTTCGGGTCCGGAGGATTGGGACGAGAGAAAGTGGGAATACGGTGGATCGGGCTGGGGCATGAACGGGGCACCAAAATCCGGCCATGACCGCAAATAAGGGGACGGAAAAAGGCCCCCCGCCGCGCAGCTGTTCGTGATTGAGTTTCGAAACTTTTCAGGGGAGACACCGGCCAGGGTTTGCACTCTTTTTCAAGAACTGGGCGAGAATTGAGGGAGCTCGACGCAACTCAAAGCGAAAGGAGAAGAATGGGGGAGTGGAAGAAGGTGTAACAGGACCAGGGCGTCCTACTATGAAGTGGCTGTTTGGAAGTTTAGCGGCGCCATAATGTGGCGGAAAGGAAAGGGAGGTTGTCGTAGTCTTGGTCGGACGGCTTGTGAAAAGAAAGACTAAAGCGCTGGTGGCGACGCAAATGGCAAAATCGCAGACGAACTGAGGGCGGAGGGGAGTGGTTCAGCGCTTAAAAACGAGAAAACAGGCTTTAACGGCCAGAGGGAAAGAGGGACGTGGAAGGCAGAAACGGAAAGGCAAAAAGCGGCTACTAAAAAAAGGCAACCTGCTTGGATAGATTACCCAAGAGGGAAAGAAACATTTTTCAATGGCTAAGTTAAGAAGTAAAAAGGTCAGAAGGACGAGGAAAGGGGAGCTGGAGGCATGATTGCGAATGAACGGCGACTCGTTGGTGTATCAGGGAAAGAAACCTGAAAAGAGGACGCCTTGGGGCCGAATGAGAGAACAACAACAAAACGGAGGAAGGGGGTACCTAAGTAGAAATCACTTCCCAGGCGGTCTGCGGGAAAAAGTTGTTTCTGACAAAACCAGAGACCAAAAACGAAAATAGCGGAGAAGCATATTTCACTAAAAACCGAGCAATCGAGGGAGACTGGGCCTTAAACAACGCTCGACCATTGAAAAAATAAACTGTCCGGCAAGTTTCGATTGGGCTAACATCAAACATGGCAGCGGAGTAGAGCTTTGTAACTCGAGACGTAAGGAATACAGGCTGAAAGAATTCGTAACTTACCCAAGTCTTGGCGGAATTCAGTAGGCGAAAGCTGAAGAGAAAAAAGAAGGAGTCCGGAAGATGTAAAGGGTGGGAAGTCGCGGTACAGGACGTGGTAGAAACCAGCAAAAAACCCAGATGACGTACGCCAAAGGACAAGGGAAAGGCGAAAAGAGTTCTCGATCACCGCAACCACAAAATGCACGAGGCATTGGGAAAAGGGAGCCTGGCCGAAAACCATGGAACTTCCCCCCTCGGGGATGGCCAGCTTCGAGCAGTTCGACAGTCGAAGAAAGAAAAAGGACTGGTCCCACCAAAAATGACAAGCGAAAGCGGGAAACAGGGGAAAATGGGAGGTATAAGTTAAAACCAAGAAAAGACTAGGCGCTACTGAGGATGGTTGAAGATCCGCCATGGCGCGCAGGGGAAATGGGCCACGAAAGGACAAAACGATCACGGCGGGAACAGGCGAATGAAAACGATCTGGACACAAGCCAGCAGGCCGGTAAACTCAAATAGCTGCTCAAAAAAACAAGATGATGGAAGGTGAAAAAAAAAGAAGGGGGAAAAGACAAAATCACGTGCGCAGAACGTTTGCGTGACAAGGCACGTGGGAAAGGCTTTTTAGCAAAGGCGTCAGGAAGAAGAAACTACCAAAGAACGAACGAAACTAATAAACCATCGCACGGATCGGATCCAGCGAGAACCAAGAAGCACGTGAAACCCAAAGCGGGGGGAGAGAAAGGAATTTTCGGGTCCTTACGATCAATCGCCGCGGCGCGGAAATGGTGGCCAAGTGAAGCAAGAGGGGTCTCGAGTGTTCTTCACAGAACAAAAAAAGCTGGACGCGGAGGTCCTTCCCCCCACCTGATGTGTGGAAACGAGGCAGAACGAACAACACTCGGACCAACGGGCAGCGAAAAGTGGGCAAAGAGGGAAAGAGCGCATCACTCTACTGGGTCCTCGCCAAAATAAAGGAGGCAAGAGTCCCGACCATCATCAAACATGGAAAACATAAAAAAAAGAAAAAAAATGAGGCATGCACTTCGGTGACGCCGATTCCAAAAAACAAACCGTTGTAGGCCGCAGCTAGGAACAGCGTTTCCGCCATGGAGAAAAACATTTCCCTTAACACTTTCCAAATCGCGGGGCACAACGGAGGGAAAAGGGAGACCGCGGAAAAGGGAAAACTAAACATGCTGCACAGGTGAAGGGAGAAAAAAAACGCGATCCGCTCAAAGCCCCAAAGGGAAAATGACCAAAAGGGTAAACAGCTTTGATATAGGGGGTTGTCTTGTCCATGCCAGGCGTCGGAGCAGGATTCTGCCGTCATTTTGGGACCAAAAGATAACAGCGCGAAACGGGAAAGAGGCGAACAAGAGAAATGCGTCATAGAGTTGTGGGAAGGGGGACAAAAAAAAGGAACGGGAGAAAGGATGGCAAAGAAAATGAGAGTCTCAAAACAACAAGGAGAGAGAAAAGTTTTGGCGGCTCCACCGAAAAGCCCGTGCTGCTCGCGCTGTCCTCAAAACTATGAAAGAACGGGCGGGCGAAGATAGGAAAGCGCAGCTGGTTGCTGGTTGGAAAAAACTACGGAGCCACTGCAAACAAAAGGAGCATGGCCAAAACACGCATCTCGCAATTGTCAATCTGGAAAGCAGCGGGTCTGGATTTACCAGAAAGGAGGATGTAGCGGGAAAGGTTGAGCTGGACTCGCAAGGGAAACAAGTGAAGGAAGACAAAAGGGAAGGAGAGAGTGCAATCCGTAGGGATCCCGAGGGAAAAAGCGCTTCAGGCAGAAGGAGAAAACCAGAAGCCAAACAACCCTGGCCGGATTACACCATGAACGTTTCGATCGGCTCCTTTCCTACGACGGGCGGAGAGGATAAGAAGGGGCAGTTTGACCAGAAGAACAGCCAGCTTTCATTCAAGCGGAAGGGGGGGGGTGACTGGACGGAATGGACCCGGATAGGAGCGCTTTTCAAAGAAAAAGTGAGTCAAAACACTTTTGCCGACAAGGGGGGGAATTTAGGTGTTTGGGCTCACAGTGAAAAAAACTTGTCTGCCGAAAAAAAGGGGGGAGGGACGCATCTCGCGCTTTCAAGACTGGGAGTGTGCTGCTGTGGAGCGGCAGAAATCTCGAGATACGGGGATCACAGGAACTTAGCTCCATAGATCAGGGTAAAAGGAAAGGCCCTGAAAATGATTACCGCCGAGGTTGGGGTTCACAAGTGCGGTGGTCTCGAAGGGCATGAGTCAGCGTTTATGAGGTGGAGAAGCGGGGGGGGGGGGATCGGCTGCAGATGAAAAAGTGGCACATCCATCAAAACACGGCCCCACGAAAACTCAAACGACATAATTTTCCTAGCAAGGAGGGGGATTTCCCGGAGGATTCAAGGAGCTGGGGCAATAGACCAGAAAGCAAAGGGGGAGGGGGGAAGAAGAGAGAAAGAGAAAGGACCTGGATTGTTGCAAGGAAGGGCATGCCGGGGGGTCTAAGATGACGGTGAGGTCTGGGCAAGGGAGAAGAGCCAAGTTACCCAGGAGGGACGGAACGAGCCCGAACGTAGATGGTAGGGGGGGGAAACAAAGGAAACGGACCTTGGTTTCAACGCTTTTCCAAGGGAGATTGGATGCATTATAAACTCGACCGAACGAAGCTCACAGGCCAGAAAGCTGGAGGGGAAAGAAAAAACCATTTAACTGTTCGGTACCATCACCGATTTCCTACTACCCCATTTGATTGGCGGGTGAACGGAAAATCTGGTGTAGCAAGGAAAGGGGCTAAGGAGGGAAGGGTGTCGCCAGGTGGCCCGGCTACTAAGAAACGCGAAGTGGTGAAGGGCGGTCAAAGAAAGGGAAATCGGCAGAAACAAGAGGGGAAATTCTTCGGGGAGTCGGACTAAGAGAACAAAAGAAGCTTTCGTCCAATGTGGGAGAACTCCTAAAAATACGTCGACTAAAGAGGGAGAGACGAGAAAGAAAGATTGATTACTTTAACCCAGATAAAAAAGAAGGCCCGAGTTATTTCAATGGTCGGGAAAAGGTGAAGGGGGGTCAAAGCTGAGTCGTGCGAGGGAATGGATAAACGGGCGCTCTCGTTTTGGTTAGAAGGCGGAAAATGGAAAGAAACAGCAAGATCAACTCTCAACTAACAACTATAAAGAGAAAAATCAAGTCACCGGCGTCTCGTCTCCATTTTCTTGGGAGAAAAACAAAACGAGTCACCGGCCCAGTCGCTAAGGACGAAGAGCAAGAGGAGTGAGGTGAACGAAAAATGGAAAAGAAAACTTGTCCTGGGGAAAAAAAGGGGGGGGCTGAGTAGATGGGAACGTACTAAAAGAGAAGGCGAGAAGCCGCCTTTTTAACGCAACGTGGAAAAAAGTAAAGCAAATCACATTGCCGCAAGGGATTCAGAAAGTCGAATCAGGAAAAAAAAGTAGTGATGGCCTTTGGTCAGTTGAAGTCGCGGACCAAGCGAGAGTAACGGACCAAGCACAGACCCGATGAAGTACACGCCAAAAGGTACCCAGGGCACTGAGAAAAGGTGAAGGGACACCGCACACAGCCACGAGAAGGTAGGCCAAAAAGTAACAGGCAGGAAAATTAAAATCTTCACTAACGAGCTTGCTCGTTCGAATCAAAGAAATCAAAAGCAAAGAAAAGGCCGTGAAAACCACGAACTGGAGGTGTAGACTCACCAACACGGGTCGGATACTCCATGGCGCCAGGAGAAAGACACAAGAAGAGAAAGCTCAGAAACAATGCCTAAAGGAGTCTCCCTAGAGTGAAACATCAAATCGGCCTAAGAGAAGAAATTCCGTTCTCAAAAAGGATGATGGTATGGGGCCCCCGACGCCGTGACTCCAGGAAAAGCAGGCGGGGCGAAAGGAGAACTGTGTGCAAAGTGACGTTGGAGAAAGCGTTGAGTGTCCAGCAAGAAGAAAATAGAAACCCCCCAAAAGAAAGTAATAAAAAAGCTAACGAGAAAAGAACATATATAAGGTCAACTTGCAACACCCACATCGGTATGCATTGGAAAGAATTTCGGCCGCCATGACGAAAAGGAGCGGAATGGAGGGAAAAAAAAAATATGAAAAAGGTGATCAACGTATCAACATCAGACCCGAACCATGAAAAAAACGAGAAAGTCCGTCCCCCGCAAAACTGGGAGTGGTGTTATCAAAAGGGCTACAACGACAAAATGAAAAACCAGTCGCGCAAAAGTTGGGAAGAAAACTTGAGGAAGGGAGAAGAGTCATACCGGTAAGGCGCAAAAAAATGTCCAAGATGAAATAGGGCCGACCACAAAAGCACAGGAAAAAGACAGAACGAATGAGACGCGGCGAAGCACGACGATGGACAGGAGGCCGAGAAGCAATTAAAGGGAAAAAACGGAAGGTCCCAACGAAAGAAGTTGGAGAGAGGTTTAGCACCAGAAAGACAAAACTTGACGGCAGCGACATCGCGGGGCCCAGGACGATGGAAAGATAAGGAACAAGCAAAAAAAACTTGGGTGGGCGAGTCTAAAAAACTCAATGAAAAGAAAAAAGACGAAACCCAGCCTGAAAGCTAAAAGGAAAAAACGGATTACATCCAGCCAAGCTGTTTTAACAGCTACATTGAGATAGAGTGTGGTCTGGAAAAAGGAACACGGGTCACTTGACAGCGCTGGCTGCTGCCGGGCATTGTGGTTCAACAAAAAAAAGAAGAGAAAGCGCGATGGAGGTCCGATCCCTGGCGCCAGTACAATGAAGCAATAGGTGAAAACGGGGGGAAGAGGAAAGTGGTTTCACACAGATCAGACAAACACAACGGAGGAGAGTAAATAGTTAAACACCCAAAAAGTGCTGCGACGCGCTGTCAATAAACTCTGATGACCAAGGAAATGGCGACCGGGGGAGTAAGCGGAAAAATCATCTCGGGAAAAAAAAGGCCTGAATCCAGCTGCCCAAAAGAAGAAAAAGAAAAACACCAAGGAAGACAAGGGAAGCTGTTAACAGGTTGCTGATTGATCCAATCCAATCCAACGAGATGAATGAGCGTCGGGTTTCGTCTGACAGACGCAAGTCACAGTGTATAAGAACAAAACCTGGGTAATAAGAAGTCAGTTGAAGAAAAAGGCCCAAAGAAGGGGGGGCGAGGAAAGAAACAATTACTTGGAAACAGTCTGCCACCTCTGGCCGGCAGGAAGGAGCCTGACATGAGGGTACTCTCCATGGCCAGTCAAGTGCTGCCGGTGCGCTAGAGGAAGAGTTGCTTTGGACATGTGACCGGACTCCGACCTTTCGAATCGTGAGTTTGCTTGGGGCGAATGGACCCCGGTATTCGAATCGCTCAGTGAACGCACAAGGGGAGGTCAAAAAACACGGGCCCTGGTTTGTCTTCGGGGAGGGATGGTTGGCTCTGGAAGGAGCCGCAAAAGCATGTTTTTACGGGTACGAAGCGATCTCTTTCAAAGAACTGTGGAGACGTTACACATTCCGAAGAAGGCGTGGGCAGTAAAAGGCCATCTGACTATGGAAACGAGATTACAAAGATGACCGGAATGAAAAACGAGGGTTTCACCGTGCAGCTGTTTCTCCAACACAACACAAAAAAACCGGATAGATGATCCTGAACGCAGAGGGATGCTTTTCATCGGCTTTTTGGTGGGGCTGATAGGGAAAAGAGCTTGGGGAGAAAAAAAAAAACAAACCCCAATAATTGTTACCAACTAAAGGGTCAAAGCAAGCTGCACGGAGCTTTCAAAGGGGTCAACGAGAGGGGGGGGGGCAAATATCACAAGAAGTGGTCGAAGCGCTCTTGGGAGTTCTATTCTTACCAAGGAATCGGGGCAAGCTGCCGCAGGAAAAGGTTTATAGGGCGGGGCGCCATGAAGGGAATCTCACTGCTCAAAAAAAAGGGGCGGAAAAAAAATACGCACGAAGCGCGATGGTGCGGAGGGGGTGGCAAACGGGAAAGACCACCGCTGGTTTCATCGGTCAAAAGGACGGGGATTGCTGCTCGCGAAAGTCGGAGCTATGAGTCGGCCAAAAGAAAAAGTCAAGGTTCCTGCAAGTGTTAAACTTGCGCCGCGTAAAGACTAAGGCGCCTGGGGGCTGGGGAGTGATCGTCCACGGGTTGCGCCGGGCACTGCGAAGTTTGGAGTACGTCATCGGGGTTAAACGACGGACTTGGTCCAATACTCCGCGCTGGTACCTCGACTATGAAAAGGAAAAAGCAGGAGGGGAGTCAACTATCGCTTCGAACGTGCAAAAAAGGCTTGGAAAATGGTGGCAAGAGAGAAAAAAAAAGTATATCTAAAGAGAAAGATAAACTGCTTGATAGGTTAAAAAGACAAAATAGAACTCATAGTGACCTTTATTTCAAATGGGGACTAAGGGTGAAGAAGGATCAGTGTTAACAGAACTTGGCTCGGTCGAAAGAGGATTGCGACATGGATCGGGGAGAAGAGGGTTGGTTATCTGACAAGAATGGAGAAGACAGGGGCCATTGGACATATCGATCAAAAAAAACGAGGGAGAAGAGAAGATCCCGGAAAAATGGCGTCGACAGACATTAAACAAAATAACTGAGGCAACGTCCATACAGGCGCATAAGGGGAAAAACCAGTATTCAACGATGAGACCCTTGGAACTTCCTACACACTCGACATTGAAAAACTTTCAAAAGGAAGAGGTCGAGACGTAACCTATCCAAGCAGGCCAGGGAGAGGAGACGCGGGTAGACTCTGAAAACGTCACGCCTTCGTCTTAAAGGAAAGCTTGGCGACATCGGAGTAAAAGATAAAAAAGAATTCAATTGGCCATGGGAGAAAGTCGCGGTGAGCTTAAGATACAGCGGGACCAAGCAACACAAGGAAACAAAAATGCCAGGGCTAACAAGATGGCGCCGATCACCGCACAAAAAAAATGAACAAGTAGGGAGGCAATTCCGAACACTTGCAGGACTGACCCAAGAGGGGACTCTGCGAGTCTGCGCGCGGGGGAGTCAAAAAAATCAAGACTCCGCACCAGCAGAAAAGTTAAAAAACCAGTTAATGTGGAGAAATTTCAGAAAAGCAAGAAACGACCATCGCGCGGAGCGGGAAGTTTCACAAGGACGACATTGACCACAACACGGTCTCCCAGGAAGCAGAAAAGAGTACGGAAAAAGGGAGGAGACGATCGGCACAATAAAAGGAAAAAGAGCGTCCTTTACCCACCGGATGATGTAGTGCACCCAGACAAGGACTCCAGAGCAGCAGCTCTTTCGCAGGAAAATGTAGGGAGTCACAAAAGGCAGTGGGCCCAGGGAGGGTTGAGGCCAAAAATGCATCAGGGAACACGCCACACGGCAGAGCAAAAACTCTTCGCTAAGGACGCACTGGCGAGACAAAAAGAAAAAACATCGGAGGCGTCAGTTATCTTCTCAGTTCCAGGGGGAACGCGCGGACAAATGGCCGGATCCACACGCCGCTCGAGGGAGGAATTAAAGTAAAAGACACGAAAGAGAAAAAAACCGACGGCTAATCGACGGTTGGAACTCTGCCAGAAGGCTGTGCCACAAAAAAAAGAAAAAAGATAGACCGGTACATGTGTGGGAAAGGTGAGGGAAAAGCAGGCTGAAGACCGGGTCCATGCGCAGCCACATTTCAAGAGAATGAAAGGGCCACATCCCTTTTCCACATCCACACCATATGAGAGCCCGCATAAAGAGGGGACGAGCTCAGATGGAGTACATTCATGGACTGAAATGGAAGGCCAAAAAGCCTGGTGAGGCACCCGAAGGGGGAGTGGAAAAGTACCAGTTTCCAGTACTTTGCAACGGGCGAATAGAAAACTCAAGCGGGGTTTGGGGAAGGAAAGGATCAAAAAAGGGTCGAGAAGACAAACCCGCGCTCCCTAAACCTGGGAAAAAAAAAAGAAGTGCTCAATCACCAAAAAAGCTGTGTGAAAAGCTTGAATGGAAGAGAGTGTGGTCTTTCCAACAGAGAATCTTCATTTTGTCATCCCTGTCTCAAAGGCAGGTAACAAAAGAAGATAGACAGCGCGAAAGGGGGAAGGAGACCGAGACAGGCAAGGAGTCATATGCGAAGCGCACACGCGAAGCAGATAAGCAGTAAAAACAGAGGAAAAGAGAGATATTGGACCTGCTGAAAAAAAAAAGAGGCGAGGCTGTTCCAAAAAAGAAGTACGCAAAGGTGTCAGGGCGCGGTAGCGAAAAGAGAGAAGAAAATTGGGGGGGCCCAGAAAGCAGCAAGGCTGCCCAAGAAAGGGATCCCATGGACTCTCAGCATGCACTGGACGGCGTATGGACATCGCCGAAGGAGGACAAAGAGAGGAGAAGAGAAAGTGTCAAGAGGGGGAAGCAAGACAAAAAAACGCTTTTAAAGGGGCACGAGCATAGAAATGAAATGGCAAATCATTGGAAAGAGAGTGAAAAGGCAATAGGCATAACCCAGGCTCCAACGATGTCAGGCAACCATGAAAAGGGAAAAGCTAATAACATCGACGGAGAAGTTCTCAAGGTCGTATGGCTGACCTGGGAGCCTGAGCGGAGGAGCTTTAATTTATCTAGGGGGATGTCGCATGAAGCACGGGAGAAAACGCAAAAAATGTCAAGGAACACCCTTGAGAAAAACCCTTTCTGAACTCCGGGTTTTCTTGGGAGTTGTGTGGACAGAAGCCTTAGGGACGAGGACAAAAAAAGAGGGTTTGGGCCGCAGTCGCGCGCTTTCAAGGGTTTCGGGGTCTGAGTGGATACTGCAGAAAAAGATTGGAGACCGGCGTGGCTCAAGACATAGTCCGCCAAAAGGAAACTGGGAGGACGAAGGAGGCCAAACAAAAGGACGAGCACATGTGTTTTTTTCCCTGTGCTAGGACGAGCCGGAAATCGATTATTATCAACAACGGTTATTGAACTTTTCGGTCAGGGGGGGGGCGTTGCGAGCTGCCGAAGAGGGGAGAAAGACCTCACAACGCCCGGCCACAAAGACTTTCAGACCACACGAAAACAAGGGTGAAGGGAGAACAACTGCTGATCTTGTCACCGCTGGAGTAACCGGGCGTAAGGGTGAAAGAGAAAAGAAAGCCATGGTGCGAACGTCAAGATTCTTCATGGCAAGAGGGAGGGAACGATCCGGAAAAAGGCCGCATGTCGGAAAAAAGAAAGGGGAGATTGAGCGCTGCAGGGGACATCGTCCCTCAAGGGGACGAGTCGGAAAAAAGAACCAAAAATCCGGCTCTATGGGGGATTTAGGTTCTGGGAAAGTCAGGCCACCGGTTCAAGCAGCTGGGGGGAAGGGTGCTGCTGCTCGACCTGATAGAGCGCAGAAGGGGCAAGAGAAAGCTGGGGAAGTGACGACACGGGGTTCGGACACGTGAGCCGCTGCCTACAATGGCGCAATTGGTGAGGTGTGGCGATCCGGCGCCCAGCTTTTCGAAGCTGTCTACTTTTTCTTGTAAAAAAGCATTGGGTCGCCGAATTGGACCGCAGGGGGAAAAAGGGGCCGAATCAATGCCAAAAGGGCAGAAAGAACAGCGTTCGGTTAGTCCGCTTGAGGACTACATAACAAAACAAGATCAGGCCAGGGTAAGTAAGTCGGCCTTACTTCAGCTAAAAAAGCGATCCTCTAATGGCCCCTGCATGGGGAGGGTTAAGAAAAAGACTCAAAACACAACATTGTAGGGTCAATGGGTCGAGTTTTTCAAAAATCAAGGGAAAAAGGAAAAAAGCAGCGGGCGGAAAATTAGCGACTGGAGACGGAGAAGTTTGTATAGACGTAGAAACCAGGAGCAGACCAATGGTTGCGGATCAAGAAAAGTCACAACACCAAGAGAAAAAAATAAGGATGAGCCCAAGGCGCTTCTCCAAGTTGTTCTTGACGCAGAAGGACCAAGACGCAAAACGTACATCTCAAGAATGAAGCCAGCAACGGGGGAGAGTAAGAAAAAGTGTCGGGCTGCACGCTCGACTAAATAGGCCGGGGATTTCGAATGGTAAAAAAAAAAACATGCCCTTCGGATACCTCTGTTGAGGCAATACGGAAGCGAATCACAAGGAACGGAGGGAGGCCACATTGCCCTGAGTAAAGACGTAGTAAAAGACTAAGAAGAAACCCTACTGCGATTGAAAAGGTGGATTGAAAGGTACCAGCGCGTAGAGTGAAAACGGACCAGACGGCGACAAAAACGTACACGCAAAGCGGAAGAAAGGGAACCAAAAACAGATGGCGAAAACGAAACATAAAAAAAAAAAAACAGGGCCAGGAAGGGGAAACGGCGCCTGGACTAAGGACTGCCCCAGCTGGAAAATCTGGACGAGCTGCGGTGAAAGAGGTCTGCGAGCAATCTCAGCCCAGGAATGAAAGCGTGAAAAAAGAATTGGGTGGAGGTCAAAACTCGTCCAAGGAACTCGTCTTGCTATTTGTCGAAATCAACTCCAGAAGAGAGCCCAGCAAAATGAAAGAACCCAAAAAAAAAAAATCCACCGTATGCTGCGAAAAGCATAAATCGTCACTCAATAGAACACCAAGCAAAAAAAAAAAAACAGGGACTGGTAATAGGGACACCAGCGAAGACTGAAAAGGGAAAGCTCAGAGCGGAAGGACACTTTTAGGATCGCATCCGGGGCCACAGGTGTGTGAGAGCCAGCAAGCTAGGAAAACGCCCACCCCAGATGAAAAGGAATAAAAGGAGCGCAAGATAATCAGCGTCGGAGACAGCGACAGGGGAAGAAACAAAAACATCGGAGGCGGAAAAAACGTCATAATGGAAAAAGAGGCAATAGTCGCAGAGCAAGATGACCCTTTAGCCCGACGGGATATCTCTTTGTTCCATGACCAGACAAACCACTAAAAATAACATAGATGCGCATTAACAAAAAAACCCTGCTTTAGGACCGCCAGAAGGATGGCACAAACCAAAAAGGAAAAAAAAGGGCGCGGCAAAAGGGGGGAAAACGTTAGGAAATGAAGAGAAGACCGTTTCCATGACTCAAAGCCCACATTGTCAGAGAAGAAAGAACGGAAAAAAGAGACAACCCAAAGCAAAATAAAAAAGCTGAGACCGCGGCAAGGTCAAGTAGAGGGGAAAAATAAGAGTGCGTTATGGCTCGCACACCCCACTTGTAGAATGGATAACACTTGCCAAGGGAACAGCCAGCTAAAAAAAAAAGAAGGTAGGCAATCGACCGGAGAAAAGCCAACAAAGGGGGGCGGCTTCAAACACGATGACCTGGCGGAAAAAAAAAATACGAGAAACCTCAGAACTTCCCAGCGAGGTTCGAGACACCACCTGTTTGAAAGAGACTTGGGGGACTGGAAATGCGAAGACCAGAAAAAACTGGGCAGAAGGACGGGTCAGAAACAGCTCTGGGGGGGAACATGACCGGCCATGCAAGCGGCATGACAGCGCTGAGAGAACAAGAGCGCGGGGGGTCTGCAGCAAGAAAATCTAAGACAAAAACGAGGAGAGGAAAAGAGAAGGGTTGCCTCCCCGCGCTGCCCTGTAAAACTGCGAGATGTAATCAGAGAAGAAAAAATGGACATATCAGCGTCCAAGGGAAGAGTTATCGAGGGGAACAAATGCCCGAAAACCGCTGAAAAAAAGCTGCTAGCCATGGGGGGGAAGAAGACCACATCTATCGAATGTAGCTGTGTAAAAAGCGGGGCTTGAGGGCACATGTCCTTTTAAGATTATCTGATGAGAAACAGCTGGACGAGGGGGAAAATGAAAGCGCCACCTCTTGGGAGACTCATCAGGTGACCGATCCTGCCCCGCATTGGGAAAAAAGGCAGGGTGAAGAGAAGGGGTGCTCACAAAGGAGCAAACATCGGGCCGGCGCCAACCTGACCTGACTCTTATCCTACCACAGAAAGACAGGATAAGAATGATGCTTGGTGAACAAGGGACAATATTTGGCGGCCGCTTTTATCCTAGGAAGGGGGGCTGAAAATACCCGGTATGAGAGAGATCGCCTTTCCAACTCAAAAGGTGCGCGCCCGGGTTTTCGTCTGAGGGGGGACATCCCTTCTGAGCCCAAAACAGGGTGGGGGGTAATACAAGCGCGCTTTCAAATCAAAACGTGAGGGGTATGAGGGATAACTGGAGAAAAAGAAGACGAGATACAGTCGTGGTCTAAGGAACAACTTTTCCAAAAGCCGCGGTAGGGCAAAGCGGACGAAATTTAACCCGTGAACGAACCCGATTTGGGTGTGACCCCGGGGAGGAAAAGAGGGACGTGGACGAGGAGAAAGCAATTGTCTTTTCAGGAGCGGGTTGGGAGGCTCGACTAAGAGGCAGGTTGGGCTTCCACGCCCTCAAACGGACCGGACCAATGTGCTAAGACCCTTGCAGTTCTCAAACTGATCTCTGAATTCAAGCTGTAAGGAACGCGTCGGTGAAAGACCCATCGAATCCACCTTGTTAGAAAGAAAGGCAGCTCTGGGGAAAAAGTGTCTAGGCGGAGATTGTGCACGGTGAACTCTAGGCACCACGATGTTCGCAGCATAAGGGAGAGGGACCATGCTCGTTGGAAGAGAAATCCAAGGGAGGCTTCGAAAAAATAACCATCCGCAGGGGGTCGGGATGAGGTGGATGTACGGGAGAAAAAGACCACAGCCTGGTTTTTGTCAAAGCTTTTCACTTCTTGGGAGGGAGGCTGAAAAGAATGATCGAAAAAAAAAAAGAACGACCCAAGAGTGGGAAAAGTGGCCTGACAAGGGCAGAGGACAGTGGGAAACGGGGGGGCCCTCCCTGCAAGGGGTGTTTAGGAGCGGCAGAAAGATTGTCACAAACCACTGGCTAAGTTGGGGCGGGGAGGGATCTTTGGACCGAGTGCGGGATAAAGGCACTCGCGTTAAGAAAAGGCTAGACTACCTGTGGCGGTTCTCGACGCGTAGAAGACTTCTATGTGCAAAGGCAGAAAAGTACTGCGCGCAAGTACGTCGAGGCTAAAAAAAGTCGGCTAAGAATCCCATACCTGGGAGAGGGTACGTGGACACGCATCTAAAGAAGGAAACGGGAAGGAGGGACTAGAGGGCGAACAAATAAATGGAAGGGGGACATTTTAGGAAGTAGTTTAAAAAAGTGGGAACGGGGCGAGAGTTGGGGGAAAGCGGAGGGGGAAAGAAAGAAAAAGGTTAAGTCAACAGTGTCCTCCTTTAGGCTCTAACAAGCACACCTGTCCTATGATTGAAAATCCAAGCTGCCCGGCCATGGCTTTAGGAGAACATTTGTCTTGGACGTCAAGATACCAAAAACGGTCCCTACCATCAATCACTAAGAAGCAACGGAAAGAGAGTATTACTGAGAACTGTAATGGCAACTCTCGGGACCATTGAAAAACTGGAAGGGCCATATTTTGGTGGGGGTGTGGGGGTGTGTGTTGGGTTTGTTGGGGGGCGATGGTTTAAGATACCCAGAGCATCATTGACATAGGAAAGACCGCTTTGTACGAGACTAAAACGAAGCGCCTCGATCTTGCCAAATGAAATCTTTTCTGGCATGAAAAACGGCAAAAAGCACAGAAGGGACCTGGCCTATGGGTAATTTGGAATAAGTAAAAAACAAACAAAAAAAAAACCCAAAAAAAAGAAGAAAAAAAAAAAAAAGGACACAACCCAAAAAAAAACACAAACAAAAAAAAAAAAAAAAAAAAAGAAAAACCAAAAAAAAAAACTCCCAAACCCAAACCAAAAAAAAAAAAAAATCGCAGAGGGGTTACCGAGGAACAGAAAGACCCAGATACCGACCAAAAAGTGAAGGAAATTCGAAAGATTGCCCGACCCGGGAAAAAAGAAAGTTTAGGGTACAAGGGCGATGGAAAAAATTGCATGAGAGAAAAGATTCTGGCCTATCTTCGATCGTTCGATTCGAAAAAGCAATTCTCCCCCAGCTGAAAGAGAAAAAAGGTCCGGGGGGGATAGGTTGATAGTCAGAAGAAAATACCCAGTGAAGGGTTTGAAGCCGCCATGGGTCAAATGGAGGAATGGCTCCAAGATCCACAGTATGCTGAAGGAGGCGATCGGCACACACAGAAAAAAAAACAGTCCTGAAGCAAGTGGATATATTGGCACCAAAAAGACTTACATCAAAAAGAAGCGTCGCAAACGGGAAGGGAAAAAAAAAAAAAGTGAAGTTTGTTAGGAGCCCCTCTTAGAGGGGAGCGAAAAAACCAAGATCGAAAAATAAAACGCGGAGAGCGATACGATCGCGAGACCAAAAACTGGAAAATCTTCTCATTCCGAATCGGCTCCGACCCGATGGAAATCAGCGCTAACGGGAAGGGAAAGAGGATGGAATGCATGAACCATTAATAAAAAATGAGAAAGCTCGCGATCAAAAAAAAACAACAATCTTGTTGGAGAAGAGGGAAACTGCCAAACCATCAGAAAAAAAAAAGCGTTTTTGACCGACGAAAAGAGAGCGCGACTAAAGAAACGGGAAAAAATCAACATGCCGAGAACAGGCGACAATAAGCTCAAACAATGGAACAGGAGACGATTAGAAACGCAGCACGTCGATGGGAAATTACCAGATCTGCTTTCAAGGAGCGGCTGCCGTCCACGTGGAAGCCGCAAACCCAGCATTGCCGTGAACGCAATGGAAAGTGGGCAGGACTAATTGCAGCTCAAGCGCCCCTTTCCAAAGCGGGTTGGAGGAGAAAAGCTAAAAAAGATAACAGAAAACAAGAACCTCTCAGCCTTCCAGGCATGAGGGAAGACCACCTCTCTTTTAAACTGAATTGGAGAGAGAGTGGTGGAATTGAGGGAAAGCTCTTGTGAGCCTGGCTGCTGAAGCATTTGTCAACAAAGAGATGACAGCAGACGACGCTGGAAAAAGCGAAGAAAGGGATGTCAGACAGGAGAAAACTCAAGCCACGGCCCGGGGTGGCATGAACAAGAGCACCGGAGAAAAGATAAATGGGGTTCCTTGCGCAAAAAGCAGAGAGAGAAGAAAATAAACCGCCACTTGAGAAAGTATCGGCGTCCATTCGCGCTGTTCTCTGGGGGAGGACCGGCAGCAAACTGCAACAACGTCGGGCGAAACATGTAAAAACAACTCGTCTCGCAATTTCACTCAGGGAAGGGGCTCACAATCGCCAAAAAAATCGAGGGGGGGGAAAGGGAGGGGGTCAAAGAAGGTTTCCGCAACCGAAGGGGGGACAACAGTTGCATAAACTTTGGGAACAAGGAAAGGCAGGGAAAATGAGGGGTGCTCTCGCCCCTGGGCACCTTTCGCGCGGAAAAACAGACGGACAGAGCTGAAACGGAAAGAATGCATTAGAAAAAGTCGGGTCTGGAAAATGTGACCTGATGGTCTACGGGGCATTCCTCGAAATGTTGCCGTGGCAGCAAGGTACCAACCCTGCAGAGTAGTTTGCGCCACGTGGGGGATCAGAAAGGGGGGTAACTCTGGGCCGATCCTCAAAAAAAGCGGTTGGGACGGAAAAAAAAGGGAAGAGAATGAACTCCTGGGTAGGGGAGGCTTTGATACTTTTCCGAGGGTCAAAATCTATATACCGGCGGGTTCAAAGCCAGCTGTCAGAGAAAGAGACAACTCGGTCGGACATTTTCCCCGAAAAGGCAGGCGCAGATGTGGGGGAACGTGCTGATGTGGGCCGTCGATAGATGACGAAGCTGGTATCGTTTGGGTCTCTGCGTGTTGAGGGTCGTAGAAAAAAGACCAGATTTGCTGGGCCGAGAGCACTCACAACGGACCCGGCCCCCTTAATGGTGCGACGCGGGAATCTCACTAAAGCACTGGCTTTCAACAGAGGGGAAGGAACAGGAAAATGTGTGCATATCCCACCACCCCTGTTTCGGAGGAAAGTTCTAGGAGGGGGCCGCTGTATTGAAGGGACGCACTCATTGCTCAAGAGAAAAAGATGGATGGGCGCCATGAATTGGCAATAACGCTGCGGCGGAACATTTCAGAGGCGAAAATCCCGCCGCGCGAGGGGGGGGGTATTGAAGGGTTCTGACTGTATCAAGTCCAGGCAACTGTTTTTCAAGGGCGGGGCGATGTGGCTGAGGAGACGACCGGAAAAACGAAGCGGCCAGAGAAAGTTGAGTTCCGGAATTACGGAAACGATCCTCTGTCCTAATCCCTGACGACAGGTGGGGGGGGCGGGGCGGTATAGGCGGCAGGGTTTTCGAAAATCTCCGTTGGAGTACATATGGGGGAGCCGGCTTGGCCCGCGGGGGAAAAAACGCGGTACAAGAGACTTCAAAAGGGGACAACAAGCAGACTCCTTCGGGCGGTCTGGAGGGAGCAGGGGAAAGTAATGCAAAAAAAACATTGCAGGAAGGGGGCGAAGATCGAGGCGTAAGTGGGACATCCTTCAAAGCTGAAAAGAATCAAGCCGATAAAGGGGGAAGAAAAAGGGAGTCAAAAGACTCAAAATTGAAACAGTGAGGTCACAAAAATGGTCGAAGTTTCATAGTTACAGGGGGGGTCAAATACGTTGCGCAGGGCAGTGGAGAAGATACGGGAAGATTTTGGGTATACGGAGCAACGAATGGGAGAAGGAACAGGTGTGCGGGATCTCATCAGAAACAAAAAACGGAGAGTAGAAGCAGACAAAAAGGCCCAAGGGACGGTCCTTCTCCATGGGGTGACTTCAGATAAACCAAAACGGATAAAAATCCAGGACAAGAAATGGGAAGAACCAGAGAAATTCTGGGGAATGAGGAAAAGGACTGCAGCACGCTACAAAAGGAAGGGGGGTCACCCGAGTTCAAACGATGGTACGTAAAAAGAAAGACGCAGGGCCTATCGATAGCCAGAGGGGGAGCGCGCCTTACAGCGCCTTCACGCCTTGGGGGGGGAGGATCTTGAAACATGGCCGAAAGATTTTAGGCAAACGTAGTCAACGAGAAACCATAATAGTCCTGCCGATGTTGGCCATGTGAAGGACAGCGAAGGGGGAGGGGGGGTGAGAGTCGGGCCCATAAGGAGAAAAATACTTAAAATCAACAACGTAGCCAGTGAAGGCTAAACCATAGGGAAGATCAAAGCAAAAAGAAACAAATTGAACAGTAGCCAGCTCGAAATAAAGAACACTTTCAGAGGCAAAGGGTCTAGGGAAGCTGCGAAAGTGTCAGGAGCAGCGAGAAAGCAATCCCAACGCTGAAGCTTGAAAACAATTGAAGGGATATTGGAAGAAAGTTCAAGAAAGAAATCCACGAAAAAGCTGCGGCTGCGTGAGGAAGGGCAAATGGTCGAAAAGCGAGTGCACGAAGCACGGAAAAAAAGCGACGACCCCGTAAGATGCGGCAAGGAAGATTCACAACCAAGGGCCAAATAGGAAATAAAAGGGGACTTTGAAGTATGATGGAAGGACCCTACACTGGAACCTCACGGAAGCTCAGAAGAGGGAAAAAAAAAAGGTAGCGTAGGGAAGACATGGGGCCCGTGGTATGTAGGTGGGGAAGCAAATCAAGGGCGATCGAGTACAAGGACAACAACCGCAGATCTGGGGAAAAAAATTAAACTCTGTAGGGGGAGATAGAGACGGAAAAAAACGGTAACACCACTCATGAGCGGAATGAAAGATCAATGTAGTAGGAAAAGATTATGATGCGCGGCAAAACGGGAAAGGATCACTCCTTAGATGGGTGAAAACAGTCAAGACCAATACATGGAAACGCTCTGGAGTCAAAGTCCCCCAACCAGAAATTGAGGGGACTAGGACCAGAAGGAGGGGGCCCACACCCAGAATGAAAGAAAAAAAAGGTTCTACAAAAGGGAACAGCGTGAGGTATCTCTGCCGAGAAATACCTGGCAAATTAGAAACACAAAGTTAACTATTATGGAAAGCGGCCTAACATCAAAGGGTACAACCAAATAACGAAAATGATTATACCGCGAAACGTCGAGGACCAGAAAATATCAGGATTGAGGGCGCTGAAAATGCAGGCCAGCTGTGAAACTTGGGGGAGCAAAAAGAAAAAGCGTCCAGGCTGCGGGTTCCCAGGATGGCTGGAGCCCCTTTCACTTGGCGGAAGAAAAAAAAAAAGACCCTTGCGAGGAAAGACTAACCCAGCGCTCCCGCTCAGACGTCAAACGAGCTCAATCCAGCCCCGCGTTAGGAGGAATTGTCGATATTGGTCGGATTGACCGCGTCCTTAAATAAGGGGGCGGGAGAAAACCAAATATCCGACTGGACGCTTCGATCTAAAGCTGGTGAAGCATAGGAGTGACGTCGAGCACCACGGCAAAGTGGGGTCGCAAAAAAGATAGAGATAAAAAGAAACGGTAAGAGCGATTTGTGCCTTCGAAAGCAGTACTCGAACACACATATAAAACACTTGCAGGGGAAAGAGGGAAAGAAAGGACTAGTTTAGCGATGGTTAAAAATGCCATGGAAAGTCCCCTGCCCAAGACGATAGATCCATGGACAGAAACCACAACTCTCTAAAAGTTAAAATGTTAAACCAGCGGCTGGAGGATCGATAATAGCGAGCGCTGTTGAGAGAACGAAGGGGTGAAGAGGGAAACCGCTTGGAAATGGGCTCATGAGTGCAATCCTCCATGGGCAAAAAAGGAAAAAATGAGAGTTCAAAAGAAGAGGGGGGCTAAAAAAAAAACAGCCCTGGACGAAGACGACCATGACTGAGACGCCACGACTTCAGCGCGTCTCTCAGCGGGTGGGACTTGGGGGGAACCAGGGAAAAAAAGGGATGGTTTACCGCTTTCAAGAACAGAAGGGTCCCTGACAGGTTGAATCGCGCTCACGTCAGAAAAAGTGCAGGAAAAAAATTTGTGCGCCCTGGTTGGTTTCGAAAATGGGTGGGACAAAACTCGAGAAAAAAAAACGCAGGGTTGGGGGGGACGCATAAAGGAGGCAAAACTGGTCGTGGTCTGCTGTTTAAGAAAAACCTCGAGATCCCGGCGGGATACGAAAGAAATCTTGTCGCAGCAAGCAGCGATGAAAGAAAAGAAACGATACCCGAGACAAAAACATTGTTGGTCCGTGCTTTGGTAGAAAACATCAAAAACGGGGGATCGATGGCCTGGAAGCGCAAAGGGTATTAGATCGAGGTGGGGGAGGTCCACGTGTAGAAATGGGCGGCTGTTGGCTGGACAACTATGAAAGAAAAACCGGCACAACGGGAACTTTTGCGACGCAACTACTTAATCGAAGCGCTGGAAAGACGGGGAACTCTGGAGTCAAGCGGGCAATAAGAAAACCCTGGAGGGGAAGGAAAAGCCTTTAAAGGGATTCGGCCGCTGGATGGTGCAAAGACAGGGAGCACATAATTGAAGGGCAGGGGGAAAAGGAGAGGTGCCAGGACAGAGCAGCCTCGAGAGGAAACAAAGACCCGCCGGGAAGGAGGGTGGTTGAGTGGAGGGAAAGGCAAGACACGGCACATGGTTTTCAAAGGATTTTGAATGATGGGCAAATATTTTGCATTGGCGGAGAGAAAGACGAGCTAGCCTGACTGTCAGATAAGGGAAGTAAAGATGAGGGGAGGAAAGACAACTGTACTACAATGGCGCATTTTGGAGGTGCGTGATCGGGCGATAGAGGGGCGCCAGTGGCAATGTCTAAAGTTGGGGGCGTACGATCATCTGGGTCAGGGCTGGCAGTTACTACTCAACGCGTGGGACCGGACTAAAAAGAGCACATACGGCGGGGAGTTTACTTACGCATAGAACTGAGATGCAAATCAAAGCGCGGCAATGTGAAGGGCGGCTCTCAATGGTGAAAGACGCGAAAAAGCAAGAAAAAGGGGAAGGATGGGTTACGGTTACCAACCCACCATCGAAATCTCCGACAGTTCAACGGGAAAAGGACAGTAAGAAGAGAAAAGCTAAAGAGCCGACATGAGACGGGCTACTACGGGGGGGGGGGGTATCTGTCTCAAAGAAAAATGGAAAGACCGTAATTGGGGCCGGGATCCTGAAAACACCAACTTTGAGGAGAAAGTAGAACCTGACCAAGAGTAGAAAAAGTTACGGCCCTACCACAACTGAGTCGGGAAAGTCAAATTAGATAAAGGTGCGAAGCAAGAAAATCGCGATGATGAAAGTTTACGTCTGCAATAAAAGACCCTTTAAAAGAAGGACCCGGCCTAGGGCAGGAGGGGGGAAAAAAGAGACAGGTCGAATCAGGAGGAAAGGAAAGTTTAAAGACTACTTGACGATTACGAAGGGAAGTCTGCCACGGGGAAGAAGATTGGCTGGAGAGGGGGGAGGATAAAAGAAACCAAAATTTAAAAGTAAATTGATACAAGACGGGTGAATCGTCACAGCGGACCAAGGCAATAACAGGCCAGGGGGGAAGGCTAACGGGATGGCGCCATCAAAGCAAAAAAGGAAACAAGGAGCATGTAGTAGCAGGGAGGACGTCAAAACTTGCGGGACTGAACCCATTCTTAGATATGCCATGAACGAAGTAACAGTCAGCAAAAAAAGAGAAACATCATGAAAAAATAAAAACAAAAACTGGGGTGTGGAGTAAATGTTCGAAAACTCCATGCCACGACATACGCCTGCTGGCGGAGTGCGAAGAGCCAGGGAACGAAGCGTGGGCCCTAGATAGAAAATCCCGATCCACCGGGGATGGCAGAAATCGGCATGTCCGATAGGGGAGAAACCAAAGCCGGGAAATAACTCACAATAGTTACGACATTGGAGGTGGGATCTGGGGGGGAAACAGACTCGGGAAGACCACTGTAGCATCAGAAAGGGGAACAGAACTGGAGGCGTCAGAAAGCCTTGTCCTTTCAGTTGATTCTTGCCAGCAACGAGTAAAAGAACCAAGACCGCCGAGCGCAAGACTAACCAGGATGTCTCTCCAAAAAGTGATAAGAGATCTCGACCTCAAAAAGTGGGTGGAACACCCACTCGGGACCATGATAAGTAAGCAGGAGCCGGACCGAGGGAATAGAACGGGGACAAGATGGAAGGTGAGCCACGCAACGTCTAAAGAGGAATGTGCTGATCCACACAACAGAAACAAAAAAAAATGAAAAAAAAACGCGCGGATGCGTAGTCAAAAACAAAAAGTGCTTGGCGGACAAAGCACTATCACAAAAATCAAGAAAAAAACGGGGGAAGAAGTGACTAAAGTGAGGAAAGGGGACATAAGGGGACAGCTACCAAGCAACAAGGGAAGAAGGAATAAAAAGAGGAAGAACCAGAAAAGAAGGGTCCAGCGATACGACCATAGCATAAAACTTCTCAATGCGGTAAGAAATGGAGGTCAAAGGGAGAATGGACTGCAAGACCAGTCGGGGGGGGGGGGGGATAAAGCACCGCATTGCCTTGAAAAATTTCCAATCGCGGGTACAGAGAACTCTCCGGAAAACCTTGTCCCCAAAACGTGGGGGGAAGAGAAACAAATGACCCGGCGAAGTCAAACAAAACCTCTCCTATCTCAAAAACCAGGGGGGAAATTAAAAGGTGCGAGAGGAGTATTGAAAAGCCTGGAAGCCTGGCTGCCAGTTAGACCAAAAGGAACGCGAAAAAAATTCGATCCCTGCAAAACCCGTGCGGTCAAGAGAGGGGAAAGACACAAGCGACACGTCGCGCGGTGAACAGGCAACTCTACTCAACAACGTAGAAGAAGAGATATGACCTGCTGCACCAGAGAGAAGAGATAAATGTACTCTGAATCCACGTGCATGGGTATCGAACCCTGTTCGCGCTGTTAGCTCTGGGACAGACATCAGCAAAAGGCCACGGAAGCTTGGCTCGGACTTGAAATACCAAACTCTCTCGCATCAAGATGTTAAACTTGAAGGCTCGAGGAAATAGGAGGAGGATCACTAGCAAGGGTCAGCAGTTTTAGGGACCTCAAAAAAACCGCTTTTGGAAAGGAGAATGATCAGGCAATCCGGCCTGGAAAAAGAGAAGTGGAAAGCAGTTCAGGCAATGTCTAAGGAGCCATAAGCCGGAGGATCCAGGGAACGTGGAATAGGACTCGATCAAGCGTAAAAAACTCAGGTCTCATCATGGCGGCTGGACCATGGAAGAAAAAATGAGAAGCTTGAAGGAAGGAGGTGGTCTTTCTACCGGGACAAGTGAAAAGGAAGGAAGGTCAGACACCCGGAGGAAAATTGGGGCCGTTTTCCTTTCTTGGCATCAGCCTTCCCAGGAAAAGAAGGGGGGGAAGGGAAACTCAGAGAGATCTTTGAACCTGGTCGTCAGTGTGATATTGGGAAGAAATTCATATAGACAGGAGGAAAGCAATCTTGTCAACCGCGCTATGCCCCGGGAAGAAAAAAGGGAGGCCCATGACGCCGGAAGCCGAATGTTTTGGGAACCTTGAAGAAACGAAGGAAGAGGGAGGTGATCTGAGGCAGGTGGTTAGTGTGTCTATCTGCGGTGGTGGGGCGTTGCGCGCGGGAAAAATTTGCTGGCCACGAAAGACAAAGCCCTCCCCCCGGACTTGGGGAACTCCCCTACAGTTTCATGCCAAGAGGGAGGATGCGTTAAAAAGAGGGAGTAAAAGGCTTAGGGATAGTCCAAAAAAACACGTTGATTAACGAGAGGCGCGGGAGTTCATGCGACTGGATTGTGACCCGATCGACCTGCAAAATTTAGGGCAGCATAAGGGGGGAGAGGGGAGGGGTGAGCCATGATCGTAAACAGCCAAAAAGGAAACAGTGAGATCGGAAAAGAATAACTCCGCGCGATTCGGGGGTGAGTTTCTGAACGGTATCAAAGAGGACACCGTACCTGGGGTCACGAGGTTTCAGGAAGGCGGATGGAGGAAAACCAACGAACGAGAAAGGTCCAGAAAGGATTGTGGAGGAAAAGGACATTTTGTGCGGAAGGCGAAAGGTCCGAGACCTGGGAGAGGGGTGGGCTGTATGCAAAAGACTCAAGACCCTTGTTTGAGCCGGGGCAAATGGGGAATATTGGGGTACGTCATATCTGCAGGCTTGGTCCCGCTGTAAGACTTCAAACGAGCAAGGTAAGAAAGCGACTTCAAATGGGGAAAAATCATCATCACTAACTTGTTGATCTAGCGCTTCAGACGAATTGCCACAAAGCTTGAGGGGGATTAAATCGAGGAGGCAGGCGCGAAAAAGGAAGAGGGAGGCTCAAAAAGAGGACATACGAAAAGAAGGAAAAACTAGGGGAGAGGTTAACTTTCAAAAAAAAAGAATCAAGACGACAGTGGAAAAAAAGGTCAAAAGTTACTCGTTGCAGAATGCAGTCAGAAAAATCCGAGGAGGGATCAGGCTGGCAATTATTAAGTCAAGGCGACATTGGTGGGAGGCTAGAAAATTGAGAATCAAAAGTGGGGCTGGC
>Ga0179593_1481352_pt1 | contig 26870 bp, 32 predicted proteins | sample CZODoug2_1_08_16_FD_185931 | JGI IMG/M metagenome (GOLD analysis project Ga0179593, IMG submission 185931) | Vadose zone soil fungal communities from Angelo Coast Range Reserve, California, USA - CZODoug2_1_08_16fungal (PacBio error correction) | ecosystem: Environmental > Terrestrial > Soil >...
GCGAAGGGGAGGCCATTAGGAGGTCCTGAAGAAAAAAAGGGGGACGAATTGGGCAGGGTGATTGAAGGCAACAGGGGGAATGCTACACTGCACCATTGCCGAAGTCGGACCTTCGATGGCGGGGGGGGGGATTTGAAGGTCGATAAATTAAAAGAAGCTAACAGGGGGGCAGGGTCATTAAAGAATTCTTTGAACAAAAATCACGGGGGGATAGAGCGAGAAGAGGAATGCAAGCTTCAGCGAAGGGGTTAAATGACCAGAGAGATGTTGGAAATTTGCATAACAAAAAACGGCCAAGGGCGTTGGGGACCGGAAAGAGAAATTTGTTTGAGGTTGAACGATCATGTAAAGGCAAAAGAGTCTTGACTTCGGGAACACTGAACGAGCACCAAAGGAGAGCGACAACGGGCGCACGTTTACTGGGCGGTCACCCTTCAGAAGCAATGGTGATTCAAAAAGATGCAAAGAGGAGGGGGTCTTAAACAAAAAACACTTATACTAATTAAACTGGGGGGGACTGTCATTAAAGCGACAAGAACTTGCAAAAGGCAATATAACTGGGGGGGGGTGAAGGGGGTTGGAGACCGACGCCGTAGCGAGAACGTCCTCGGGAGCGGGGAATTTAGTAATGGTAACAAGGCGTTTGCCGTTTCGCCGGAGCGCGCATGCGCTTGGCTTTAAGGGCTGGCCAGTGGTTGAAATTTAAGAGCCATGCCCCCCCAGTACCTAAGAGGGAAGGCCGGCGAAATAGGTTTATTTCCATTGTTGCTCAGAACGAGGGGTTGAAACGGCAGGGAAAGCGGCAAGGAGAGGGTTGAGGGGACGAGGAGGATTGCAACGATCGGATATTAGGGTCGTCATCTAGTATAGGGGAGGTAGAGAGGCCCAATATGGTGAAGAAGAAAAAAAGGAGCGTGGTAGGGCAGGGCGCGAGAGGACACGGGTCGTCAAAGGTTATAAGGTGCCACAGGGGGGGAGAAAGATTCTGTGTGTGGGACAAACGCTGCGCATAAACAAGAAAAAAGGAGAGAAAGTCCCCGAAGTAGCAGAAGGCCAAAGCAGAGGCAGCCTGGTGCTTCACAGAGGGACTATTAGCAGAGAAAAGGTGACCGTTTCTCCTTGGGTCAGCGTTGCTAAAAGAAGGCTCTCGGCCGCCGGAAGCGAATAGGGGAGACCAGGGGGGAACGGAGCTGGGCGATCATGCCAAGAAAGAATGAGAGCTTGTTTAAAAAAGAAAATCTTCGAGTAGAACGCTGACGAGAAGGAGGGGACGTCTTGGAAAAGCGGAATACAGAGAAATTGGCTGGCGATCGGGGCTGCGTAAAAAAAGGAGAGGAGGAGGAAATACGAAGATGCTCGCGGCGAGAAGATCTTTCACAGAGTACCGTGGCGGAGCCAGGGGGGAAACCGCTTACAGCGCTTCTTCTTGTGAGGGCCCACTTTTGGAGTGAAGCGAGGAAAAGAGACTTCGATACTCGTGAATCTGGGCAAGAGTTCCTGAAAGGGTGGGGGGAAGGAAAAAATGAGGGAATGTGTTGACGGCAGGAGTAACATGACAAAACCAGGGAAAAAAGGGGGGCCGCAACATGCGAGGAGGGCACTCTAATGGGGGGCTGACATGCGTTATTGCGTGTTCGCGTTGATAGTGGGAGGGGCGTTGAGGGGAAAAAAAGAGGGGGGGATGAGTCGACGTCAGGGCGGCAGCGAGCGGAGCAGGCGGCTGTGGGGGGAAGGAGTGAATACGTCACCAAAAGCCATGATTGGTAGGTGCGGATCAAGGGGGACGAGGCCGACCCGGACAACCGCGCGACGCATGTCGTGTGAGGGCACGCGGCTGTCCGACGACGAAGCGGCGAGATGGAAAGGTGGATCTTGACATGGGAAAAACAGTTAAATTTCGAACGCGGGTTGGGGTTGGCGGTCGGGCGGGCTCAGTGTGGCTAATCATTGTCCATAAAAGAAAGGGGTTCAGGCGAGCGACCCGCTTGCGGAGGATGGGGAGGGGGAAACGAAAAAATGTCGCCACGATATGGGATGATTCCTGGTATTGGCAGGGGTGTCTTACGTGAGAGGCGGCCGCGCAAACCGCGACAAGGCTTCCTGCGAAACAAGAGTTGCGTGCTCCAAAGAGGGGAGGGGAAATGCTAAGAAAAAGAGGAAAAAAAAAACAGGCGGAAGTGTTCGGAGGATGATTGATAGGGGAACAAAGGGTGAGCTGGGCATCGCGCGGTTTGAACCAACAGCAAAGCCGGGTAAAGAATTAGAGTTGCGCTCTCAGGGGTATAGGAATAGGGGGGGGGTAAGGAAAGGGGTTTTGTGGTAAAAGGGCGGCGTCCGCGAGAAAAGGGGGAAAACGTTAGGGTAGAAATTTGGCGTGCTCGCGCCTTCGAAGTTTATCTTGGGGCGGCGGGGCTCAGGCTGAAATACGAAGGGCATCCAGATCAAATGGGGGTCTGTGCGCCTACACGGACAAAGCACGGACACTAGAAAAAGTCAAAAAAAACCATACGGAATTCACCAAAAAAAACAGGGGGGGAAACACACCTACAGGGAAAATTGTAAGGTGAACGACCCGGGGGCCGGATAAGGGGTTGGCCGCAGGCACGGGGTCGATTGTCGAAAGCGGGTAGCGCAAGTTTGTTAGGTCAGGGGGCCGGCAGAAAAAGGGGTCAAAGGGGGGGGGAAGCGTGTCACCTCGGCTTAGCCTTCGCAAGAGGGAGACTTCAAGAAGGAATGTTGCGTGTAAAAAAGGTGGTGTGGGTGGGGGTTTTGGGTTGAGGGTCGTAGGGTGTTCTTTTCTGGAGTTTAACTTCTATGGGGCTGGTGTTGGTTTCCCCCACCGAACCAGACGCCACGCCCCCCAACCCCCCCCCAGCCTCCCCCCGCCCCCTCAATTTTCCCACGGTTGCCAAGAAATCAAATTTTCCGTCTGGTTATGGGGCATTTATGTTTGTGAAGTTTTTGGGTTTTTGTGTTATGGGGGGGTGAGGGAATTGGTGTTATATCAAGCGGATTTGGGTTGAGTATAGGTTGATGGCTGTGTCTTAGTGGTTGAGTAGTTTATTTCGGGTTTTGGTTGGTTAGTAAGGTCTTGAAGGGGGGGGGAGTGTTGGTGGGGGTGGGGTTTTATTTTGGAGATTTGGGGGTTTGTCTTAGGGGTTTAGTGGAGGAAATGGGCGGGATGGGTGTTGGGTGATTAGGTGTGCTTTTGTATAGAGAGTGGGGCAGGGTTGTGGGGTGGTGTTGGAGGAGTGCGTGGCCGGGGGGCAGAGGCCCATGGGGGTTGGATGGGGGGTATTGCGGACCCGCGGGAGAAAGGAAGTGTGTTGGTAAGTGGAATTGGAGGGGAGATTTTTTGTAGCTGTCGAACCAGGTTAAAGATGTGGTTTCGGGACAAACGCCCCCCGGGGGGTATTTGGGTTTGGTGGTAAGGGTGAAAGTTTCAAGACCGTGGGCCTCCGGAGGACCTGGGAGTATGTGGTGGGGCCCGAAGGGTGAAGTTGAGGGGGGGGGGGCAACTGCTGGTAGGGAGTTGGTGCCCCGGCTGGGCCGACGTGGGAGGGGCCCCCAGCTCGGATGGGGGGGTGTGTGATAGAGCACTGTTTTTTTGTCCTAAAAGCGCACGGTGGTTTAGGGGTGTGACGCGGGGGACCGGGAGAAGTGCGGAGTTGGTCCAGGTGGGGGGAGTTGTCGGGAAGTTGGTGGGCGAGGTGGAGGGGGGGGGAAAAAGGGAGAGGCGGACGGCGTGGGTGAGATGGTAGGAAAGGGGGTAGTGTGTGAGGATGGGGGGAAATTGGGGTTTGGGGGGGGGGTTTTGCCAGGGTTTTTAAAGGGCGATCGGAGAAGGGGGGGATGAAGGGGGGAAGGTTAAGCGAACACCCTACGAGCCGTAGTGTATTTGGTGTATTCGTGGGGATAGATTGGGGCGGCCAGTAGCCCAGGGGGGTTCGAACGCCGACCGAATAGCACGCTGAGAGGGGAGTTTGAGGTGGGGGTTTTGTGAGATGTTTTGCGCCGAGAGGAAGCCCACGAATCCGGGGCGGGAATAGGGGTGTATGCTAGTTTGTTGCCGGTTGATGGGGGTTCTGGTCGGCAAAAAACAATGGGGTAGGGATGATATGAAAAAGGAAGTAAGGGTTGGGGTTTTGTAACGGAGGTCGGGGGGACACAAGGGGCACTAGCCACTAGAGAGTTTGAAGAGTGAGGACCCTTGGGGGGGGTCTTAGTATTTAGGTGGAAGTGTGGAGGGTGGGGTTAAGATGATGTTGGTGGGGGTTTTAGGTTGGGGTTGGTGTTGAATGTGGGAGTGCTTTTGAAATAGTGAAGGGGTAGGGGGTGTGTTTAGGGTGTGTGAGCGTGGTTTTTTCCCCAAGCCCCCGGCACAACAAATGGGGATTTATGTGGGGGGGCCCCGGAGAGGCACTCTGGTGATGGGGATGTGGGGGATTGGGTTGACGGTATTTTGTGGAGATTTAGAGGGGTGTTTTTGCCGGGAGGCCTCGGCCGAGTGGGGGGGGATGTGGTTCTGGGGACGGAGTGAGGAGGAATTATGAATGTCGTGATGTGGTAGGGGGGGGTGGTGGGGAGGAGAAGGGTGGGGGGGGGGGGTCAGGGTATGTAGAGGAGTGAAAGGAGTGAGTTGTGGATGGATGGGGGGTGGGTAGTGGTGGGGGGAGAAAGGGCGTGTGGTGAGGAATGGGGTGGTGATAGGGTGGGTTGGGCGGGAAAGGTTTGTTTTGGAGGGGTAGAGGATGAGGTGGGAGGTGTGGTTGAAGAAGGAGGGGTAATGTGCAAGAGGCTGGTCGTTGATATGGAAGTAGATTAGGGGGGGGAGAAAGTTGGAGTCAACCGCGGGTTGAGCGAGTCGGTCGGGGTAGTGGGTAGCCCCCCCGTGGGAGTGGGGTTTCAAGCAAGTTGAGAGTGAACCCTACTTGTTGGGTAGGGCGTCTGTTTTTGGGGGGAGGTTTTGGATAGGTAGCCCAAGGGGGTTGATGGGGTGGGGGAGGGTGTTGGGTTGTAGGTGGGTTGTCCACCAACCGGGGGTGCACGATTCGCGGGCGCGCGTTGGCAAAAATACACGAAAGCGGGGGGGGGACTTGCCGCACGCCGTCGGGAGCGCCGGAAGCAAATAATCCGAAGGTCCTGCACAGTCGCGACACCGCGGCGAGAGTAAACGGGGGGATCTCGGTTCGAACAGCCGAGACCCGGGATATAAGAAAGATAAGGAAACGAAAATCAAAAAGCTGGTGAACGCTGAAGCGGGGTTGATATTCCTGTGGGGAGGAAGGGGGTATCTAAAAAAACGGGGCTATCAACGGGCAGGGGGGGGAAGGGGGGGGGGGGGGCAATCAAACAGAACATTCCTAAAAAAAGTTTAAACAGAAGCACCCAGAGGCACAAGGGAGTTCGAGAACCAACTAAGGAAAGTGAAGGGATCGCATGAGAAAACAACAAAACCATTTGAAGACAGATTGACGAAGAAAGGAAGAAGGGGTCACGTTAACACGGGAAGCGCAAGTGGACAAAACCTAGGGGAGGGAACAGAAGCGTCTAGATCGGACTGAAAAAGGACCAATTGTTTGGGGAGGGACTGAGGGGGAGGGAATCGAAAACCGAAAGCGAAGAGAATTCCGCTACGGAGGAAGGAAATTGGGTAAGAGAATGCGGGGTAAAGAAGATCAAAAAACTGAAAAGAATTAGGGAGCAAGGCGGTAACTTCTTTAAAAAAACGAGAAAGGAAGATGGCCCGTACAAACACAATAAAGAGAACAGTCCAAAGGGTTCGATAGTACGGGGGTATAACATCTGGGAGGAAGCAGCACGTTAACGAATGCACAGAGGAAAATGACAGGGCTGCGAATCCAGCGAGGGGAGTGGGGGGAGGACGGCTGATGGCATATAAGGACGCGGATGGGGCTGGGTCTGATGGGGGGAAAAAGAAGAGACTAGCACACCAACAACTTAAGATATAGAACCCGATAGGGAACATAGAATCAGCCCCGAGCACTCAGAAGGTCCGCCACCACCGCACCACTCCGAGTGAACGTGGGGGTTGTTAGAAGTTTTACGTAAGGGAGGGCGTTTTCAACATCTACAAGGCGAGCGGCCGAGAATACCGGGATTTCGGTGACAATAATTGACAAAGTAATCTAAAAGAGTACCGAGGATTGGGCAAAAGGCAAAGAGGAAAAGGTAAATGAGCAAATGGCATGCCAAATTCGGCAGAATGTTGTGTTTAGCTTCTTCAGTGCGACCCAGCAAAAAATTCTCCCTATGGCGAAACGGCGAGTCCTCTGCGCTGGAGAGTCGAATCGTGTCCTCATGCCGCGCAAAGGAAGGGGGTCGTAATGGATAAAAAGAGAATAGACTCGCGACAAGACCAGGTGTGCAAGGCTTGATAGGTGGGAGGTGCAAAGGAAGAGAGGGAATTTGACTTAGCCAAATCGGGGGAGAAAGGAAGGGGGAAGGGACGCGATCCCCGTCGGAAATTCCGCCAGAAGTTACGCGTTCAGCTGGGAAAACCTGTGGCAAGGGCGAAATCAATGGGGGCCGTAGACCACGGGAGGACCTTGTGTAAAATGAGGGAAAGCAGTGCGTTGGGAAGATCATAGCCTCGCGCCACATGAGAACAAAAGGTGCATTTTGAGGGTCAAGGTGACAAAGTGAGGGATGGTGAGAACGGAGCGTGGAGGGACTCAGGGCACCCAATGAATGCAGTTATCCGGAACGGGGGGAACGTCCGGGGATCGCGCACCGTACCATTTTGAGTGGAGAAGTAGGGGGGGGGGGTGGATTGAAAAGAAAGCCGCAGGGGGCCTGACGCATCAATACGCGCGTGAAGAGATGGTTCTGTCTCGGGGGGGGGGCACGACCTCAACAGTCTCAATAGCGGGGGGAAAGGAAAACTCTTTGTGTAAAAGTGGAAGTTGCAAAGCACCATTCGGACTTCTCGCTGGTGAAACGGGACAAGGCCGGCGCGGTTCTCGGATGCCCTGACGAAAGCCACGAAAAGTAAAGCGCCAGGAAAACCGAAAGTGCGGCGGAATGTGGCAAAAAGAAGGGGCCACAAGCAGGCGAAGATGGTCAAGAAAAAAGATGTAGGGTCCGCCGTAGTAATCGATAAGAGCGAAGAGAAAAAAGGGGGTCGGGAACCGGGGGTGACCGTGGTACGTCTAAGGGTTATTCATCTGGAAGCGTCAAATGAAAGGCAAGTTGTAAAGAGACGTTAGCGGGCGGACTCTCGACCTCAGCGGTGTGAAGACTAATAGGGAAAATTTGTCCAGGAGACTCATACATGCCCCACAAGACTTTCACCAACAAACTATGCCTCGACCAAGAACATTCCGCCGATGCAGGTAATAAAAGGGAAATTAAAACCCCTGGACTTGGTACACGAGCCCAAAAAAAATTTCGGTAAAGCGGGGAAAAAATTTAAACAAACGCCAATCTTTGGAGTACATGCTCCGGAGCAGCTGGGGAAGTGTCAACGGTGAAGCTTGCCCAAAGAAACAAAAAAACTCAACCAGGAAATGAGGGAGTTCGCCCATGTGATTACGGCATATTATAGTAATTCCCAGCGACAAAAATCGGCCCGTATCAGTCATGCGATTCCTCTGGGTGCGACACGACGTCAAAACGAACGCGCCAAAAGATGTACCGGCCGTCGAAAGAGTTAATGGGATCAACCGTTCTCAAATGTTTCGCGCAACGTCAACACGTGTCTACAATATGTCTCCGGGACGTTTGGGGGGAGGGGCGTGAAAAGCGGTTTTGGGTGGTAGGTAAAAAGGGAGCATTAACCAAATGGGCAGACTGAAGAGTTTAGCCGATCGGCGCTGAACATAAAGCTCCACAGAAAACATAGAACAGGGCAATCGTGGGAAAGTAAAAAATAAAGAGAGCCTCGCCATTTCAGGTCTGAGGATGTCAAGAAGACTCGTCAAATAGAGTCCCGGCCACAAATAGTCCATAACAAATTAGGGCCATCTGCAAAGAACTTCCTCAAGAGAGGGCACAGGCGGACTCTATGGAGGGTAAAGCACGCAATTCTCGGCTATGTCTCTCTTCCTTTCTCAAGGGAAGGCCTATCACCGGGAACTGAGCTGTTCCATTGCCGTCAAACTTGATCAGACGTACCAACAGCGCTCAAACTCAAACGGCAAGGCCAGTCTATGGAAGAGCTGAATTATCAGCGAATGCCGTGCGTAGGTGCGTGGGGGTACCACTGAAAACGAAGCGGCTAGTCCGAACACCAAGGAAGGAAAAAAAGAGAGGGGAAGACAGTCTGAGGAGGGGGGAACGTGTCATCGGGGATGAAGCTCGGTTTCAGGAAACGGAAAGACACAAGCGTGTCGGTCCCGTCCCGACTCCAAGCGCAGAAGCCGCATAGTCCTTGTGCCAAGCCAAAAGGCTCGTGAGAAGTCTGAAAGTCGCAGACTGTCTGCGGTAACTGTGTCCCCCAGCATCGTCCACGAGGATCATGAATAAGGGGGGGATGGACACAAGCGAACTGGAATTGCATATGCATGCTTGAACAGCGGGCTTGGCCATCGCTTCCAGGCGGGAATTGGAGTCGGGGATGGCAAGGAGAAGACAGTGCCAAGTTCTCAGGTATTAAGAAGAAAGGGGCTTGCAAGGAGAAAGCCATCACAAAATCGCCTTTCTAGGGGGGAACTAAAAAAAAATCGGAAAATGACCCAACCGTCGGGGGAAAAAAAATGCCTGTGTCAAATGTGGGGGTGGTGAAAACAAGAGGGGAAGACTCCATAACGAAAGAAAACTTGCGTCCACAAAAAAAGATCTGACACACTGAAAGTGTGAACCAAAGGTTATATTAACGAACGCTGAAAGGCAACGGCAATTCTGAGTCGAGACTTCGCCAAAAAAAGGGGTATGAGGAAGGGAACACGATGTGGGGGGGGAGGGCGGGAGTGGGGGGGACTCTATTACGGCGCAAAATATGCAATTGGGAACGGGGCTGCAGTAGCGCCAAAAACACCACCCCGCTCTTTAGGGGGGGGGGCCATGGGGGGGCAAGTTGTAATCCTTGTTCTGATCCTCCTGAAAGGTTTTTCTTGACTTGGGAGGTTTGCTACGAGGCAAGTCAAGAATTTCTCAGGACGATAAGGGGTTACTCCGTTTTCTGAATTTTGGGGGGCGGTCCGCGGAAGGAAAAAGAATCATGGGTCTGCAAGACCGGGCGTCGTGTTAGGAAGAGAAAGAAGGCATGGGGAAGTACGGGCGGATGATAATCACAAGATCAGGGCAAAAAGATGTGGGTACGCGACAGCGAGCTTCACCAAGAAGGGAGCATGAAATTACGGGCTCAACAATAGCGTGGCGCTGGCTCGCGGGTGCGCGATGGCGGGGAGGGTTGAACGATAAAAAACGCGACGTCCTGGCGAACATAAATATACTTTCATCTGCGCACAAGGACGAATATGTGAAAAAACGGGAGGGTGGCGGGTGTACCCAAAGGTGGGAACAATCGAGATCACGTAAATTTTAACAGGGCACGGAACCGGAGAAAAAAAAAGGAAAGGCGCAGTTCCTTGATTCGGGAAAACGCCCTACGGGCAAAATGGAGGCCGGAAGCAAGACGAGTCCGTGCAGGCTAGAGGGCGGCAAGGGAAGTGGGTGGCGCGTGGGCGTCCGTCTTAGGAGTCCTGAAAAACGGAAACGACTGAAGTGGCCAAGGCATCAGCTCCAAAATCAATCTGGCACAACTTTCCTTTCCATCTAACTTCGCCAACCAAAAAGGAAGAGAAAGGGGGGAAAGGGCATGAGGCCGATTTTGGCATTTGCCATTTGGATGACCGGGAGTGGGGCCGATAGCCGAGGGGGGGTGTTTGAAGTCCAAGACCCAGTGACTAATGTAATCCTCGATGACAGAGGAGCGAGTAAAAGAGTCGGAACTAGGACGTGGTAACATTCCACTCAATGAATGGGGGGGCCGCCGTTAAGAGGCCGCGTCAGCGACGGTGTGAGTTTGACTATAGTTGGGTGTCAAAAAAGTGGAAAAAAAAGAACACGCCAACGACGGGGTGGGTGCATAGCGATCATTTGTGGGCGGGAGGGAAGGTATCGCGGAAACCTGAAAAATTAAAAAAAGGTGGGTCAAGGAAAACCGAGAGCTCAGCGAACCACACGGCGAGACGTATACTGGGGGGGGGGGGGCTCCTCCTTAGTGCCGTCTGCAAGGTGGGGGGACAATGGCCAAGGGGACATCGGGAAGTTGGGCCGTAGGCAGAAGGGTGAAGTCCATGACTACAGTTCTTTCCATGCAGGGAAAAGGTATGCGCGGAGATAAAAAATTAAAAGAAAACGTAAACGCGGAGGACAAAAAAATATGGGTTTAACCTGTGGAGGGGAAAAAGCAGAGAATGGGCGACGTGTCGCAGTGAGCAAAATGGGTCAACGTCTCCCAACCTGGCATACGGGGAGTACCTCTGGGGAGGAGGAATGGGGGTAAAAGGCAATGGCATAAGAAGGGCGGGTTACAAAAAGCAGAGGAAGCGAATCGAGCCAGGGAGCTATGTGACAGAAAAATAAAAAGGTAAGCAGATGAAGGTCTTCGCGAGGCGAGTCTTTCAAGGAATGAAAGTTCCCAGGAAGATCTTCCGGACAGACTGAGTCGAAAAGGGTGGCGAGAAAAAAAACGCAAGTGATGTCAACGGGAGGCGTAAGGGGGGTGGGGGGGAGAAAAAACGGAAATAAAACCAGGAAAAAGTGACATTGAAAAAGAAAATAGGACTCGGCAGCGCCAAATTCTTTGGGGACAGACCTGGCTCTCAAACCCGGCTTCAAACGGTGGCGAAGCAAAATTGGAGTCACCTGGGGGCATTCTCCTTTTCTGGATGGGGTCTCGGGGCATCCCCCTGGGGAACCCCTTGAATGAAAACAACGCACTGGACCAGGAAACAAAAAAGTCAAAAAGATTAAATGTCTAGAAGATGACAAGACAAGCGAAAAAAAGGGGAAAAGTCGGTCCGAGGAAGTTTTCGAGGGTACTAAAATTCAACGATAATGTAAACAAAAACTGATGAAGCAACCCAGGGTGGGAGCTCGGGCAACGCGCCCCCAAGTTACGAAACAGCTTGGGGAAGGAGACACAGGAACTCCGCGTTACGAAACACGTTCGGGGTCTCAACAAGAGGGGAAAGCGTCGCGACGCTGACAATTGTGGGGAAAAGGGAAAAAAAACCAGAGTGGAAAAAGCGATAGAAAAAAATCGAGAATGACGCGTGAGGGATGTCGAGAAAATCCGTGTAAGAAGGGAGCGATTGGTGAATTGGGACGGAAAAATGTGAAAATAGAAGTTTCCCAATTGGGCAGAAAAGCCGCGCGATGGTAAAAAGGTGAAGGAAAAGGCTGCGTGGAACATCGGAAGTGAAATCCGAAATCGTGATTGCGAAAGCCGTCCCAAAACCTGAATCGAGGCGGAAGCAGAAGGGGCAGGGGTAGGATAGAAAGGGTGGGGAGGAAAAGTCAAACTGAAAATGGGTCGGTGAGGGGACTGAACGTCGTACTCAGAGAACGCAAGAGTTCAGGTTGGGTCAGTGAGAAAGGCCTCCGCAAGAGGGGTTTGATTGAAGGCCTATTGAGGGGGGGCCGGGGACGGGCTGAGACGGTAAAACACGTTCGCTAAGAGGTCAGACGGGCGGAATTGGTTGTGGGGACGCGAAGTGAAGCTGGAATGGCCGTATCTCAAGGGAGAAATGAATGGGGGGTGGTTTTGCTTGTAGGGGCTTTGAGTGGGCGGGAAATGGAGGGATCTGCAAGGGGCTAGACAGGGGGAGGGCTAAGGTAAGGGGCGTGCAAAATTGGTTGAAGGGGGGGCGACCTAACCGCGACAAAAACGGGGCGCGAAACAGATGGGTTTGGCTACCATTTGAAGGAAAAATGTGGACCGTGCGTACTTAAGAACGGGGGGGCGCTCCGCAAAAGCTCGCAGAACATTCTGTGTTAACCCAGCCGTGCAAAAACCGGCCGCCGCCACAACCCCGTGCGGAAAGGTGTCGGCGGCTTTTGGGGGGGAAAAGCCGGGCCTGGGGGAAGACGTTTTCAGCTCTTGGAACATATTCGGCTTTACTACGTCGGAAAAGGTAAAGGTGAAAGCAAGGGGAATTTGGTTGGTCTTGCAACGCGCGCTGGCCAAAAGTCAGACATGGGGAGTCCCGAGGAGGGAAAAAAGGCGGCGCTCATAAAGACAAGGAACAGTTCCGCTGTCCGGGGATGGAAGAAAAAGGGTAGGAACAAAGAGAGTGGTGTGCATCACCGTTTGAAGGGAGGGTGAAAAAACAAAATGTAGGACGAGTTGGTTGGGGTGACACTCAGGTGGTAAACTGTCGGCTGAAGTCACAAACGAGAGACGGGGGGATTGGCACTAAGGGGATTTCTCCGACGGGAGAAAAGGAGGAGGAAGAACTTGCCCAATTCAAGCAACGAGGGGGGAACTTGAGCTCCAGCCACAATATCGCCACAAAAAACACTCCTTACGAAAAGCCTGCACAATGGACGGGACAGCGTGGAGGATACGGGGCAACAGAGATCATCCGAGACTAAAGCATAGGCCGTTTAGCAAGCGCGGTGACAAGAAATAAAAAGACACAAGAATATTGCGCGAAAGGGGGGGGGTGGTCCATTCCATTTAAAGGAGAGGGGGATCAAGAAAATGCTTACCGGGAGCACAGCCGGGGTCGAGAAATTTATTCGCAGGAGCGGATTGGATGTTTTGCGACAGTTGGCCGTCCTCCTGTAACAGGAGAACTTCACAAAACCCTGTAGCCAAGATGGTTGGGGGGACTCGTCGGCTGGGGGAAGAACCTTAGGAATCCGGATGTGACACAAGTCCACGCGTCGGCATCTGACGAAAAGATAGTTGCCGCTGAGGGGGAGTCGATGAAAAAAGAAAAAGCAAATAAGGACCCATGAAGGTCGGTTTGGAACGTGTGAGAAAAAAAAAGCTACAAATCTGGATGGCACAATTGGGGAAGGGGGGGGGAACCTGCTGAGGCCACCCGATGGGCCCAGGGAAACAAGGCAACTGGGTGGTCTTTGGATACGCGAAACCGGGAACTCGTCCGGTAAATGAAACGGCGGGCGGCAGTTACACTGACAAACAAAAAATCGGAGAGGGATTTGTCGGTAGGGAGGGTATGGCAAGGTACGTATAGGGGGGGGAGGAACTACGACATCGCAAACGGAGGAGGGAAAAGAGAGACGTCGTAGTACCTGGCACCCTCCCCATAAAAAATTCAGAGATGGCCAGCCGCGACAAGAATGAGGAGGCCCAGGGTCAAGTGCCGCTGTTAACGTGCGCGAAAAGGCCCGAATACGTTATGGCGGACCGAGATAAAGAAAAAAGGAGGACCGAGTGCCGGGCAAAACGCGGGAATGAACGATAAGAAAGGGTCTGTGGCATCGGCAGTTCTTTGTAGATGAAACTGAAAAAGGAGTCCTCAAGGAAAATGAACCTGGGAATTCAACCGGATATCTCGAGGGGAAAAAAAAAGGCAACTTGCCGCACGGCATCTCAACAATTCGACTAGAGATCAAAAGAACGCAGACCTCAAGGGGGTACCACGGGCTGCAGCCTTTGGAGGTTAAACGGAAAAAACGCGACGTCCTTATCGGGGCGAAAAATTGTTCTTCATGCAGATAGGGGAGAAACCGAGGTCGAATGCGCAAACTCAACCGTCCGCTGAGGGAGGGGGGTCAATTTTCGGGGGAAAAAAACCGGCCCGGGCCGGTGAAGGCGTCGTTGGAGCCAGCCTCAATCAGAGCCAAAGTGATTTACGCGGGGGGTACACATAGCCCTATCCCTGCCCGAAGCAGGGAGATGATCAAGCGCACAAGATCGGCGAAATTCCTGAATGAACTCACAGTCCTGACTCGACCAGTGGCTGAAGGAGTTTGCTTGTCTCGTCGGGAAATTGGCAGGAGAGAAACACGTGGCATGGGGAAAAGGTTAGGCCTACGCGAACTCGTCAAGGTAATTCGAACAGAGGTTGACTTGAGTTTCAAGAGCGAGAAAGCTAACTGTCAAGCGGTGAATCTGCGGAACAAAAAATCTAATTGGCCTTGACCAGGGGAAAATAAGCAACGCGCTCTGCCCGCTCCATTTGCTCGAGCTCAACACTGCCCTCGTCAAAGAGCGCGCCGCGGAGGGGGCTACAAACGAGCGGGATGGCGTACGGCAGCAAGAGCAAAGCAGGAAGACTAGGGGACGAGCGTTTCAGGGAGATGTTTCCGGCGTTGAAGAGAGGCGCGCGACGCAACACAATTTTCCGGACGTCCACCGAGCTCCTGCTGTGGATCTCACAACCTTAACGTATCGTTCCCCTTAAGATACAGTTCCCAATGAAAGGGGCACACGCGCGCACAAAAGAACACCAAAGGGCTAAACAGCGTGCTCCGGCACAAATCAATCACATCCAGAATAAAAAACAAAAAAAAAAAACGCAGGAAGGCGCCCCGCCGGGAGTACAGGGAATCCAATTAAAACAGAAACACCCAATCGGTTTACGGAGTATGGGGGGAGGTATTGTTCTCCTTTTGGAGAGATTGCGCAAAACCAGAAGAGGGAGAGCGAAACCGAACACGCGAACTAAGAGGGAGCATGGGGTCGGTTCCCAACTTGTTTGGGGGGAAAGCTCCCGAAAAAGGATGGGCTGCCGAGCAAGGTCGCCCGCGTAAAGTCCCAGAAGTATGGTGGGTCAACCGCACCGCGACCACATATGCGCCGCCCGCCGGGCTGCGAATATACCGTGTGGGTCTGCGGGGTCTGGCGGGCAGGGCACACTACAACAAAATAACAAGCCATAAGGGTCCCCAACGGTCGGGTCGGTAGGAACGCGTAGGGCTGAAAGGATTGAAGGCAGCGGCAGGTGACTTTCGTCAATGACAGGAGAAAAAAACCGGTTTCCGCGACGCAAGCAAGGTAGGCAACAAATTTAAGGAGCCGACACATAAATTACTTTGGGGACACTAAAAACAAATTCACAAAGACACCACGCAAAATGCCCGGACCACGCACTCCTCTGCAGAAACATGGTCATCACCAAACCCGATGGCAAACACAAGGGCAACACCAAACATATACGCGTGTTCATAAAGGACACATTCTCGGTCCTTTCTGTCGTCACAGCACGCGAACTCCGTCAGGTTTCGGAATTACCAGAATCTCGTGTTTTCCATTACCAAAAAAATAGGGAAGAAGGATCTTGAGTTCAAAGCGAACGTAAAAGGGATAAAAAGAGATTCAGAGTAAGAATTCGAGTAATTGGCATCCAGGTGTGGGGGGGGGGGGGTAACGCAACGAGGGAGAATGGCGCAGTCAACAAGATAGCGTAGAAAAAGCTCTTCTGAGAGAAAGTTGGGACATGAAGGTGCTACAGAGGGAGGTCGAGGGGGGACCGGCGCAAAGACGGTAACTGGCCAAGCTCCTCAAACTAAGGCCGCCCATGTACAGAAACACAGTCGGTACAGGGGGAAGAGCGGCCGTTAATCCAGACTGGGGTCAATGGGCGGCCGAAGCGTGACAGTCGTGAGTCAAAAATCTGAATATTTTCTGAACAGCAAACAATGGGCGTGAGGGATTTATATTGCTTCTCTGGCCATATCAAAGTAATGAGGGGGGATATGCAGTTCACGGCAGGGGATTACCCAGAGAGCAAGTGCGAACCAAGAATCCCGGAAACAGTTGGGGGGGGGAGGAGTGGGCATTGTGAAGGACCAAGTGGTTACCAGGCAGACGGAAAAAGGGCAGGCCTGGACTAGGGCCTGGAATAGCTCATGTCGAGGAAGCGGAAAACCAAACCGGTCTCAAGTTCAGTAAAAGAGTGGAACCTGGTGAAAAAGGGACTAGACATGGGCTATATCAGTGATAAGGGCAGGGTGGGACTAGAAGGGTGTGACTCCAACCCCTCGGGGTGAGAAAAAATAAAATACCATACTTTGGAAAAGCAAGACACATAGGCTAAAAGGGGAATACAAGTGCAAAGAACAAATAGTAGGGGGATAAGGAAGAAGATTACTCGTGTTAGGGTGGTTCCAGGCCAAGGTGCAACGAAATTCAACTCTAGGAGTAAGAGGAAAGGTCGAACGTGGGCCGGGTGAGGGGGTGCAGATGCAGACCATTGGACATCAGAAAACAAACCGGGCTCTCCTGCCGAGTTGCGGTCCGCCTGAAGGATGCCCTGACATAGCCTCCGCATGCGGGAATAACAGAGGCCACCGAAAGTCACATCATGTTGTCAGAGATTGTAGGGGGGAATAGGCTGTGTCGAAAGGCGGGGGACCGGCGTCGTAGTGCCGAAAATTGTGTCGACCTTGACGACGTATTGGAAGTCCCAAAAGTAAGCCTGGCAAGGAATAGACCTAATGCCTTCCTCACCATGTGGGGAAGGGAGAAGAAGCAAGCCAAAACACACCCAAGGAAGTCGCTCCCAGAACTTTGATGGTGACGCGCAGTCTAAGGGAACGGAACAGGCAAAACTCATCGTCCAGGCGAGTAAAAAAGGGAAGGAAGGGAGTGGGCAAACGTAACACTGTGTAACTCAAAGGATCGACTCTGTTGAACACACGGGGGGGGCCCAAAGGAAAACTGTGGGCTGTTGGACTGCAATGGGTGGACGAAACATCTCGAAGCTTGTATTTAACAAAAGGGCTGACGGGAGAACGCCGAACGGAGCAAAGTTTTGGGGAATCGGGATGGGTGAGCAAGGAGTCTGCCACGCCGACGACACAGCCTCGAGAACCACGGGGGGCGAAAACACCCCTCGTACGGAAGGCCGAGGGAAAGAAAGCAACATCGACATGGTTCGTCGACTCGGCGGAATAAGGAAAAAAAAAACCGCGCCGTAGCGTAACCAAAGAAGAGCCCCGCAAGCATCAACTGGGGAATAAAGAGGAATGTAAGAAAATAAAGCAAATATCCGCAAAGGGAGGAGGAGTAAGAAATCCAGACAGTGATGCAATATAAATCTCACAGGAGGGCAGCTGGATGCCGGGTGCAGTTGGGCCGATGAGATGCAGGTGGTCTGGGAGTTCAGACGGAGTGGGAGGACTTGGAGAATGATTGGGCGGGTATTGCTACGGATGCGACGACGGAAAAAGAAATTACGTCGGGAGGGGTAGGTGGAGTTAAAGTCGGGGGCTAATACAAGGTGCGACGGTCCACTTGGGGAAAGGGGAAGCGCTGGTGGGTTAAATACCGGAGGGCTATGATTGGTCTCCACTGGGGCCCGGCGCCAAAAACCCCAAAAAAGACGGTTGGACATAATCCATGAGGGGGGGGGGGGGTGACGCTGGAGGTCAAATTATCTGAGAGAGGGGAACGGGACGATGAAGGAGCGATTTGTGGCGTTCAAGTCGAGAGAAAATCACAACCGGCGAGAGGGGACGATTTGGGTGGAAACGCTAGGCGCGGCAATTGGGTGGTAACGCTGGGAAAGAGACTGCAGACCTGAATTCGACGTTTTGCCTTCCAAGTCTACTACTGCAATTATTCGGGCGGCGAGACGAAGCAGGAGCGAACCGCTAGGTGCCCCAAAAATAGAATCAACATTACTCCGGGAAAGCACGAAGGCGTGAAAAAAGGATCTTGATTTTTCCGGACAAAAACAAAAAATCAGAAATTGAAGGAGAGCAGCAAGGCGAGATGTAAAGTGTGGTATGCGAAGAAAAGGGCCGTTTGGAGGCATATGCGGCCATCTCATCGCAAGACCAGAGGTGAGTCGTAGGGAGGCACTCAGAGGATCGTCAGATGGCGGAGAAAAAAAGTCCACGGCATGTATATTGAGGGGGCTGGGGCGTCAGCCATATGTCGAGGGGAAGAGTTGACCTGGTGTCTTACGAAGGGATGGAAAATGGCAGGTGTAAAAAAAAAACCCACAGTAGAACCGGTATGGGGGGAGGGGATCACGAAGAGAGGGAGCCAAAAAAAGGGAAGGGGGGGCGAAGGTTAAGAGTGCAAAGCAAGTAAATCGTGTACTTCAAAAAAGAGGGGCACCGGGATTATCCATAAAATATAACTCTATCATCCATGAGGAGCGCTGGACAAGATCCGGCAGTTGGTCCCAAGAGGGCGCAGGCGGAAGTGTGTGGGGGGGGGTGTTGGGGGGCACGGGGGGTGGTCAAAGGGTAATCCAGGGGAGATTGAGGGCAAAACGCGCAGACCGGGGCCACGCAGGGACGCAACGCAGTCTGCACCCTGTTACGATCTTGGAAGAAAGAGGGCTGGAGATAAAGAGGGTAAAGGGACCGAGGAGAGGCCAAAGGGACCACCCTTGAAGAACAGAAGGGTATGAGAGGGCACTGACATGCGGATCTCAAAAAGGGGCCAAGATTCGACGAGGTCAGTGGAAGGGTGAGGGGCGATCGGGAGGGGGTGGGGTACCACCTTGGAAAGACGTGTGTAGAATCGGGATATTAAAAAATGGCCGTTAGGGGTGAAGACCATTCAGAGAGTTTGGGCAATGGGGGGGGGAGAAGTTGACCCGGAACATAAAATTACAAGTGACGCTCAAAGGGGGGACTAGGTGCAAAATGAGCGCCGTGAGGGGGATCAGTCGCGTGGTAAAAGATTTTTGCTGTGCGATGACGAAGATAGTAGAAGAAGGGGGGTACTTGACCATTAAGCGATAAGAAGCAGAGTTAGCTTCTTTAGTGGGAAGGTAAGAAGCCTGCTTTGTCGATGATTTAGCGCTAAAAAACGGAGTCCGCTCGAGAGCAATTCTTTCTTGGGTGAAGGAGAAGGAACCGCGTTGGGTGCAGAACGATTGCCCGATAGGGGGACTTGTGATGGCGAGACGGGCTGAAACAACTTTTCAAAAGCGGCGTCTTAGAGGTTTGCGGCGGCGGAGGTCGCGCGTATTTGACGTGGAATAGCGCGTCAAAAAAATATCGCGGACGGCAATGGAAGGAAAGGGAAGGGTGGGCGGAGAAGGAGAATGAGAAACTATATTTGGCAAGCGGGATATTTGCATTGTTCTTGGGCCAAGCCGGAGTCACAAGTCATAGCTGACGCTAAACAGGTTGCGTACTAATTTGGGGCGGGACGAATCGGCGGGGGCAAGGCCCAAGTTCTTGTAAAGTTGTTGTGAGGAGGGTTATTGACCGCGGAAGGAAGCGGGGTGATCTGGGTCTAAGAAATGGTGTCACTGGCGGCCGTGTTGCCTGTACTGATTGGGCAAACACGAGAGAGAGTGAGATAAAAGAGGGGGGGATAGTCTCGGGGTGGGCTCCGGGGAGAAGGTGGCTGTCGATCTAGCGAGATACAGGAGCGAGACAGAAGGCGCGATCATACGAGCCTGGAGTTATACCGGCCGTCCAGTGGGGGGAAAAACATAAGGTTTGTTCAGCGGGGGGCGTTTTGGCTCGAGTGGGTCCTAAGAATATGTTGGGGGTGCGTCAGGAGGGCCAACTCATTGGGGACCGAGTTTTACAGGCAGAGAGTAGCATCGCATACGGGGGAAAGGGGGACAATTGAAAAGGTTCGAAAGGCACCCGACGAACACGTTATAGAAAGAACGGGTTAATCACGGGAACGCGTGGGGGACTCCGAAACAACGGGCGCGACAGCAAATAAGAAGGAGAACTCATGGAGGGAACGAAAGATCGCAAAGGTGAGCAGAAAACTCATGTTCCTTAAGAACCCGAAGTCGCGAGGTCAAAACCAACTAAAAAAATTACCGCGAAAGGGTGGAGATTCTGGATTAGGTTTAGACCTGAGAAGATCCACCGGGCACGGGTAAAAGGTGGTAACTAACTTGATTGAGGCCAAAGATAAGGGATGTTCAATTACGGACGTCATCCGGCAAATCTCATTGATGCACATTGGCCCCAATGTTGGGGAATGGCAAGGGAGGGATTCTATTGGGGGATCCAGAAGCCGTTAAAAAAAGGGGGGAACTGACACGGGCGGGTCGGAAAGGATAAAGGGGAACAAGTTCGAGTCGTTCTGTCTGGATCTTATGATGTAATATAATGAAGCTGGTGATTAGTTTTGGAAGGGAAGAGAGCGGTCTAAGAGTAGGGCGGATTTCGGGAAAAATTGGGCCGATGGTGACCGTGTCACGCAAAGAGAGGCCATCGGTGGTGTGTTGAGGTGCAATCGCTGAAGAAGCGGGACGGGATTCGGGCGGGAACTCAGGGCTTGCATTTAAAGTCCAAATGGGGTAGTTTTGTTTCAAGGGAGGAAGGACGCTGATGGACTTGGATTGTACTGCGAGATAGAAAAAAAAGGGAGTAAAACGAAAAGATCGTCGGAGAGGGAAAGAACAGCACCCATACGCCCGGCGTATGCCACAAAAAAGATACAACTCCAGAGGGGGGGGAAGGTTGCCATTTCCGTCCTTGAATGGAACGCGCGACACGGAGAAGGAGGGCGGGGAAGACGGAGTTGGGAAAGAAAACAGCAGGTCTCCCGCTCGTGTCCACAGGGGACAGAGTAGGACAGGGTTCCGCTCGAAAACAACAAAGTGGAGCTCCAGTTCACGGAACAAGGGCTTAAAAAAATAAAAAAGTGCATTGTAGATTCACTCCCAGAGGGAAGTCTCTCGCTGAGAGCCGGAAAGAAACCGCAACCATTGGGCCTCCGTCATATGCCACCGGCGCATAGAAAGGCGGGCACGCCAAGGGGACTTTTCAAGTTAGAGTCACAGGACCAGAACGGGGAAGATCTCGTAAAATCTTGGCTCAATGGGGGGCATTCCATGTCTGTCGGCGGAGGGGACCGGGCCGGAAAAGGAAGGGCTTCTACGGAAATCTTAAAGTCGAGGCGAAAGCAACTGTGACCGGCCACAGGGGCAGGGACAATGGTGATCGAAGGGGGTGGTTTCGAAGAACCCGTGGCCCTCCTACACACTCCCAACTCAGGAAAGGATGGGTTGAGGGTTGTGGCCACTCGCGGCGTAGTAAGGAGATAGGGAGACCGGGGGACAAGTCTCGTTGAAAAACCCAGCGCCGCGACAGAATGCAAAAAAAGTCGGGGTAGTTTGGATTCTGAAACGCGGCGAAATCACGGATTAATTTCTAAAGTGGCCTCAGGGTAGGCGGTGATTAATTCTGAAAGTGCAATAAAGACTGGGGGGGAGAAAGAATATCGCTGGCGGGCCAAAGCGGGAGAGGTGGAGCGGAACCTGACGAAATCTAAACAAGAAGCCGCTCCCCCCGTCGCCAACGGGAGGTACCAGCAAGCGGCGTGAGAAAAGAAAAAAGATCGAAGGGACGCCGACCAACAATCAAACGACAGGCGAGCAGGGACTCCTCATTTCAGAAAGGGTACAATCCGGAGAAACATGGATTGAGGCGCGAGCGGTCCAAAAGGTGACGGAGTCATTAGGACGAACCGAGGGACCTCCCTCCGCTATCACACTGAGAGCGGGAAAGACAAGGGGAATGCCTAAAACTCTGTCGTCTGGAGTACATTCAAAGCTCAGGTGCGGAAAGGGGAAGGGAAATAAAAAGGAACTCAAGAACTCCCTGAAATTGGGCCTGCGAAAAACGTGAGTCACGGCAAAATTAAAATGGTACGCACTCCCTGTTTTCTCCCGGAGAACAGGGGACGGTGGGACTTTGCAAGAAGGAGAAAACATTCGGTCGGGGATGATCGAAAGGTCAAGCACTCCAGCACATCCCAATCTCCAAGATCAAGCGCAGGATGATTAACACTCGGCTCCAAAAAAACACAAAAATCCAAAACAGGGCGCCTCGAAAAAAGATATGGGCACGAGCCGACCGTTCAAGGGTGCTTTTTTAGGAGCAGTCAGGCCGTCTGCAAAAACTGGTCTCACCTTCGCATGAAACATTCACCAAATTTAGGGCGTAGAGGAGCCCCGCAGCCTCAAAGAAGATTGTGAAGGGGCGTTTGGGGCCTAAAGAAGCTCCGAGGGGTCTTCTCATACGACTTCATGACTCCGCAGACAAACTTTTCAATAACGATTCGTGCGGCCTCAAAAAAACGCCAGGAACTCGCCAGTTACATGGAGGATAGTGATTTCGCAGCGAATGGTCTGTTTTGAGGCTAGGACTCAGTGGGGGAACTTTCCATGCAAAAAATTCAACACTAGCAGACTGACAAACATCACTTCAACGGAACCTGAGGAAAAAAAGCACTAGTTGAAGTGAAAAGATCTCGTAACCGGGGGTGTTAACCCCCTCGCGAAGGAGAATACCAGAAGAAGCCGCTCTGCCTCGCCCATCGTCTAGGTCAGGCAAGTCGAAAGAAGATGAATGCCGTTGAGAGCAAAGCAGGTGGCGGAGCGTCCCGACTACGCCCTGCAAGACACTTAATTCACGCTCTGAACAAACTCTCTTCTCCGCAAAGGGGCCGGCCAATCTAGAAAGTCAAGAAACTCATCGAAGAGTGGGGCTGGGGATCCGGAAAAAATTGATAGGAGGCTTCGGTTCTATGCGGGGTCCCGTGGAAGTGCAAGGGTCTAATGGTTCAAGGACGTGGCAAGAAAGGGAGGAAGTCGCCAATGTCTGAAGGACAATTTGGTGGGGTGTCTCGATTTCAGAAGGAAGAAAATTTGAATAATGGAATATGTCTGAATTTTGGGTGCCGATGGCTGACTAATTCTCTCGTCCGAGCCGTTTGACTTGGGACGTTTCTCTTCTCAAAACACACACAGTCCTCCCTTTTTGGGGGGGGCGATTGAGTGGGGGAACGAAGTTGGGGCCCATGGGACAGCTAAAGTCCGAAAAATACAAACCCTTGGACGACCTCAAAAGGACAAAGAAGTGGCTGCTGAGGACACAAAAAAGGGGGAAGTGCGACACGAGCTCTGCAGCAACCATTGAGGCGCGTAAAGAGAAAGAAACGCGGAAAAAATCCACTGAAGTTTAAACCACGTACGGACGAAAAAGGGCAGGGGAAGGAAAGGGCTTGGTGGAGGCTACATGGAAAAAAAAAAAGGGAAAATCCAGAAAGGAATGAGGCGTCTCTTAGGAAAAGTTGAGCAGGCGCCTAGGTGAGGTAAAATCAAGAAGACTGTTCTGAGGAGGCCGAATAAAAGGAAGTGGAAAATGAAATTTTTGCGGGTGGGGCGCCGAAAAGAGCGTCATTCCTCCTAGGACATTGGACAAAAAGGGAAAAAAAAGTCGGATTAAAACCAACGGAGGGGGAGGGCCGTGAAGCAGATCAGAATCGACAGCGTGGAATTGCCAAATTTGGAGAGGGAGGCGCCAAAGGGTCCCGATCTCGGGTGATCGAGAGCTGATTGGGGAAAGAAAAAACGCCCGCATCGCCAGGCTACCAAATGGTAACGGAACGGAAAAAAATGAGGCAGCCAATCGGGTGGTCGGGGGGGAAGCCTGTCAAAGCGAAAAGAGACAGAGAGGGGTGAAATGCACAGGGGAGCTGGACTCTTCCACGGCACCAAGTTTGGGGCAGGAACATGAACTACATAATCGAGTGACAGACTAGAGACTTAGTCAGTCGATGATGCATTAAATAAGGCCGCTCCCTCAAAATGGCGCGTAAGAAGGGAGGGGACGGGCCAAACGACCGGACCCAAACGGTGAACCCTCATCTCCCCTGGAAAAAGGCAGCGGCATCATTCGTGGGAGTAAGAGATCAAAAAACAACAGGGGGGTAAAGAGAGGGGCCAGGACAGAAATACACGAAATGTGGGCGTCAGGTGGGAGATGTCTGCCGTTGTAATTTTGTGAAAACGAAAGGCGAGTTGGGCAACCTAGACACCCTGTAAGGGTCTTGAAGCATCGTCAGAGAAGTATAGGGGGATTTTAGTCGTGTCTGGGGCGCGTATTATCGGGAAAAGGATTATAACTAAATAGGGACGGAGGGCAGACAGTTGTGCCGCGGCAGATGAAAACACTCGTTATAGGTTCGTCCCACCGTACCAACAAAAAGGGGGTGGAGGCTACGACTAAATTGGGGGGGGTTGCGCAGGAAGCCCGGTGAAAACGAAAGGAAGGCAAATTGTAAACAAAAGCAGCTGCGCACCAACCGGTCGCGACGAAGACCCTTCAGGAAAATTCGGGGGGTGAAGTTCAAGGAAGCTGGAGAAAGAGGCTGCCCAAAAAGAGGCAGGGGGGACGGGAAACCTTCTGAAGGAAGAAAAAATGGAAATTCGGGAAAAGCGGGAAAAAAGGACACGCCGGAGGACTGCTGAAAGAGTTCATGGAAAAAAAAAGGAAAAAAATATTATGAACGGGGAATTGCCAGCTACTCGAATAAAGAAAAGCATTTTGCTTTCAAAAGGGCCCCCTCAAGAAAGAATCAGAGAAAAAGGCTGGACTTTAATCTCTGGGGTGGACATTGCGAGCCGCGTGAGGCATTCTAAAAGCTTCCCAAATGTATGGATGTAGTGAGGAAGACGAGGGGCTGGCATGTCTATTAGTCGCTGACATCTAGGGGATACGGAGTGATGGGGAAGATAAAATCTCTGAGATGAGTTGTAAATGGTGGGTAGTGGGGGGGAGCGCACCGTTGGGCGTACCGGTGGGGAAGATTGAATTGCGAGACATTGATTGCTCTTTTTGTAAAAAGTGCTGATAAAGGAGACTAAGGGGATGGCGGAATGGAAAAGAAAAAGACTCAGAAAAGCACTTAAGGACAAAGGCTATTTTGTAGAATCCTACGCCCACTCCGGATGGAAAAGAGCCAGAATGTTCGACCTTAGACCTTGGCTACTGACTCGCAAGTCATCCCGGGAGAGGAGGGGACAAGGAAAACAAACAATGAAAGAAATCGAATAGCAGATAATAAAAGTTCTATGGAAAAAAATTATAGGTATCAGAAATGGAGAGTCTGCAGGGGACCATTCCTTCTAGTGACCCGTATAATTTGCTGGGGGAGAGAGGGGGGGAGATTAAGTATTGAGAGTTTAAGACAAACCTGCGTTGAAGCGGTCCAACTGGGGGCATTAAAAGAATTGAACGTAGATTGCACAGACTAGGAAGATTCAGCGCGCTTACTTCCGTGGGGGGGAGAACGCGATCTCGGGACTGGAGTAACACCTTAGGAGAGAATCGTCCGCACGAGAAGAGTAATCTTCAAGCGAGGGAAGGTTTACTGTGGGGGGGGGAGTCAGGCCTGCTAGGGTGTTGGAAACAGAAGGCAAAACGGAAAGGCCTCTCGAAAATTTCGAATTGGTTCATGCAAAGGTCGCAGGGGCGTTGCAAAAAGAAAAAAGTATGACGAAGCTTAGGCCGGGGTACGGCATAACAGTGCAGCAAATAGGAGCGGCTGAAGTCCTGCACACAAGGAAATTTGGTGCCTGGGGGGAGAGGAGGCAGGGGGGGGGGGGGGGGGGAGAATTCACTTACCTAGGGGAAGGGGTCAAGCGAAAGAACGACACCGGGTGTAAGAAAAACGAACGAAAGATGGTTCACTTTTTAAGGGAGGAAGTTAAAGTCAATAGGGGCTGACGGGAGGGGAAGAAGGGTGGGCGGCGAAGGGGGGAAAGGTGTTCTAAGCAGGTTGCGAGTTCGCGGAACGCTCGGCATAGTTCGGGAGGAGGGGATCTGAGCTTCCAGATAGTTGAAGAAGTCTAATGTGTTTGGATTGTTGCGCAAACGCGCACAGGGGGGGGAAAAGGGCAGCGGACGAAAAAAAACAGAGTTTAGGAAAAGGGTTGGTGCTGGACCCGGGGGGCGACTAATCACTTTCGGGGGGGAAGGCTGTTGGGGTGCGGAGGATGGGTTAGGTTTTAAGAAAACGCGGGTTGCGGTGTAGTTGGGTTGCAGGAAGGGGAGGTTTCTGGGAGAGAAGTCTAGGACTGGGGAGGTGCTCGTAATTCGAACACGCTTAAGGTGACGGGTCAAGAGGGGTAGGCGCGCGCGAAATCGAGAGCATACCGGGGGGTCGACTTGAAAAGGAATCAAGCTCCTGGGGGAGGGGGGCGAGAAAGGGCGACTACGAGTGGGGAAAAGAAAGTTATTTCAGGTGGGACGGGGGCCGTCAAAGTATTTTCGCGGAGGACTCCGGAAGTGGTTTTGGCTTAAGGGTGTCTGCCAACTAGAAAACTCCACAACGAGAGATAGCTGTCAGTATTGGGGGGGAAAGATCCAGTAAGTTCGAAAAAGCCCGGTGACGAAAAAAGGAAGAGGTTTAATAAGCTGGACCATTGGTCTAGCCTGCCCGGGGCTCTCGGATATCAAACCTAAAAGGAAAAAAAGAAAATGGGAGGGTGCGCGAGTTACCGAGCGGCAATAATCGATAAAAACACGCTCGCTATTTACCTTTGGGGGTGCCCAAATTCGAGGGAGGGACACCCGTAAAATGGAGTGGGGTCTCTGTGGCAGTCGCAACTGGTGGGGAGATAGGAGGGGTGATCGAAGTGGCAAAGGGGCCGCAGCCTTAAGCCCTTGGGTTCTAGGAATATTGTGGGACAGCGTCGGAGGAGGGTGGGGGGAAAATCTGCCTGAAGGGAAAAAAGTGAGACGGCGAGAGGAAAGTTGGGGAAAATGTGGAAGAACCTCAGATTGTTGGGTCGTGGGGACAATGAAAACGTCTTAGTGTGCACAAAAAAAGGCCGGCTCAGGGCCAGGGTATACCAGTATTCAAAGGGCGCGGCGAATCTGAGCCAGTTCGCTGGGACGCCAGGATCGATAGGAAAGAAGGCTTTCTTTAAGAGGGGGAATTTTTGAAGGAGAAAAAGCTACGAATAATAAACAGGGGGGAGGGGAGCATCACACCCAGGGGGGTCGGACATGCTCTGAAAGTACAGCAGTGCCCGTGCAAAAACAGATTTTGTAGGGGCAAATCGCGGGAAACATCAGACGCCATCACGTAGGGGTCAAGGGCCGGCGCATGAAGAACGGGGCACCGAAGACAGATTGAAAGTTGTGGTCGGGGGGGGACTGGAGTCGATGAAAGGGTCTCGTTTATTTCACTAAAA
>Ga0179593_1426680_pt1 | contig 26858 bp, 40 predicted proteins | sample CZODoug2_1_08_16_FD_185931 | JGI IMG/M metagenome (GOLD analysis project Ga0179593, IMG submission 185931) | Vadose zone soil fungal communities from Angelo Coast Range Reserve, California, USA - CZODoug2_1_08_16fungal (PacBio error correction) | ecosystem: Environmental > Terrestrial > Soil >...
AAAAACGGAACGGGAAAGAGAGGGACAGACCACTTCCCGCGGAAGGTTCAGTCTCCATAAACGTTCTAATTTTTACGACTAGGGGGAAAGCACGTAAAAAAAAAAAAACAACAAGCCAAGGCTTCCAAACTGAACGGGACCCAGAGGAAAAAATCTCTCAGAATTTAACGCACCCCGGATTTGTGTGTGAGCAGTACAGGGGGGGGGGGCACTTAAATAAAAACTGGAAAAGAAATCACTATGTAACACTCACGACAAACCAGATCGAAGCAGGTGCTCTGTCCAAGCAACGCTCCCTATGAGGATCGCGACACGCTGGGAAGCACCCTGACCACAGAAAAAACAAAAGGGGGGTCGGTGTTGCAAGGTCAAAACAGAAAGGGGAAAAACCACAAACATGCCATTGACGCAAATGCCCGTAACGACGGGGCAGGAGAAAAATTGCAAACACGCCTTTCTAATGCAATCAAAGGGCCATATCTCACCAAGGGAAAAAGAACCAGGTTTAAGAATTCAACCTTGAGTGGGGAGAAAAAATGGAAAGAAGAAGGTGAGATGCAACAGTAGTTCCTGACTGACTTCCTGGGGGGGGGGAAATGACCAGGAGGACCTCTTAGAATTATGCAAGAAAAAGAAGGGGTGGGGCAAAGGGGGGGGCGGTCAAACCCGGAAGGGGGTGCAACCGTTTCCTACACCGTGGCGGCAAAGAACCAGGCCGGACCCCTTGAGTGAAACAAAAAAAAAAACGGTGACCAAGTCATCCCAGCCCCAGCGCCAAAGGAGAACAAAAAAAGACCGCAACTCCAGGTCAAGGCAAAACCACAGGGCCGCAGACGGGTACCAGTAAACAACAAGGGGGGGAACAAGGGAAATACACATAAACCCGGCGGGGGGGGGAAAATTACAAGGGGGGGATACATACAAAAAAAAAAAAGGAAACTTGAAAGCGGGATTAGGAAAGCAATTAAGTAAACATTGGAGAAAGAGGGAGGCATTACAACGTGCTGGGGGAATGTTCGCCCCGACTATTGAATTCTCACATACACACCGGGCTGGAGGAAGTCTTGGGAAGGGGAAGGGAAGGGATCAGAAAGAAGGGGTTTGGCACAAAAAGACCCTGCCGGGGGTTGTGAGCACGACCCTTCAGGGGGGTGGTTTTGGAACGGCGCAAAAAAAAAAAATGCTCAGGGGGGGACGAGGGGACGAATAAGGGGAAAGAAGCCTGCCACTCAAAGGCCAGGGATCGGGGGTTGTCATGGACTTTCAAAGGTGCGGGGGGAGGTTGGAAGGGAGGGATTGTGGAAAGGGGGGACCTCAGCTCTGAGGAGAAAAAAGACACTAAGGACAGCAAAGACGGAGACAAAGGGGAGGTGCGTGACACAGAAAAAAGGGAATGGTTATACAACAGAAACCCGGGGCAGTAACGAGGCCGGGTCCAACCAATTGAGCCAACGTTCAGACTGTAACTGAGATCTCTTTGGGGTGCCAGTGAAAAAGAAAAAGATCGTAAGAACCCACGCGGTTCCTCTGGGCAAAGTTCTTGGGGCAGGGGACGGCTAAAATGGGCAAATTTGGGAGGGAAGGGGAACAAAGTAAGGTGGTTAGGTCTCGCGGGGGGGCCGCGGTCAACGCGAGAAAAAACAGGAGGTTGAAAAAATTTGGCCGCTCGTGGGGAACACTGAAGTAGCCAGACAGGGGTCGGGGCCGCAAAAACGCAAAAAAGTTCTGTGGGGTCGTCCACAAGATTGGGGCGACTGGAATTCAAAAACCCGGGACCGAGGAAGGCATCAAGGAAAGAGGGGACAGCGGGAGTGGGGTGTCCGTGGTGTGGGCAAGACATTCCTTCAGGGGGAGGTCCCACACTCAAAGTAGAAGGAAGGAAATGACCTAGGCTTGTAGGGCCCCGGCTGCGGGGGGGGGAACGTGAAGGGGGGGACTCTACTTTATTTACTTGACCCGGGCTTTAAGCAGTTGGGAGGAGGGGAAAGAAACATTCGGGAAAAAAAACTGCAATCGGAGGAATCTCATGAATCATGAAAGAGGGCGGTAAACGCGGAGGAAATCAGCAACGCTTGGTTGACCAGTTCCTGTCCTCAAAAAAACCGGGCCCATTTCAAGATGACAGGGGCGTAACGGAAGGCCAAAAAAAGAAGTGGGAAAGAAACTTATACAGCGAACAGAGAAAATGGGGGGGATCGTAGGGCGCGGGGGGATTGTGAAAACGCATTGTTAGCAAGCGTCGCGTGAAGGGGGCCCGTGTTGTGAAACCTAAAAAAGGGACGAATTCACCGAAAGAGGGAAAAATCCGCCATGGCCGCAAAAAAAGGTGCGAAACGGACTCGAATGGGGCAACCTGGGAGAGAACCGCGACTGGGGGGGACTCAAAAGGTCCGGACAAAAAAAAACTTCAGGACACAGTTTGGGGGCACTGCCACAACAACACCGTTGGAAATTTGCAGATGGGCTCAAGTCACTGGGGGGGAAAGCGGAGGGGGGGTAACTAGGGGGACCCGAAAACGCCTGTCAAAAGTAAACGCCGATTGGAGCACCTGGAAGTCAGCAGCATATGGTGGCGAGAGAGAAAATCGATAGACTTACAACCTTGGAACTAGGGTACAGTCCCAGGAAGGCTTGTAGAACAGTTACGGGTTCCTGGAGGAAAGGAAATAACGTCGATCGGCCTCCGGGGGGGGGAATGGACGGTACTATGTCGCCCCGAACAGCTAACGGAATGTGAAGACAGCACTTGGTGAAAAAGCAGGGAGGCGAATATTGTGATCACATGAAAAAGACAGGTTCGGTTCCCGGGGGGTCACCAGAGGGAACGGGGGTGGGGCAATCGAACCTACGAGGGGGGAGGGAAAAGGTCCCGGAGGAGGGAAAAAGAAAACCACTCGGACTCAAACCGCCACCATAAAACTGTGCGCCGACGGAAAGGGGCCAGGCCAGGACGGGAACCAAAAAAAACAAACTAGAATGGGAGGGAGAAAGGATGGGTTGGGGTCAGAAAGCAGACCAAAAAAAAAAAACATGGAGTGAAAGAACGGCGAAAAGGGAAAAGACGAAGGCATCAAACCCAGGTTTATTCGGGAAAAAGCGACCACAAGCCACACAGGTGGGAACATGCAAGGGGAAGTAGTTCCAATGGGGATCCAGACAAAGAATAGAAGTCCCCAAAAACAAGTTTCCGGCCCCTTTTCGTTGGGTCCTGGAAAAGCCTTAACCGGGAGGGCCCTAACACCTGTCAAACACCAACAAGAGAAGGAAGGGAGAGTTCCCGGCCCTCAGGAAAGAAGAGGCAAACAATGCAAGGCGAAAGGTTGTAATGTGGGAGGTTAGATTTTTGTCTCAAGGGGGAAAAGAAAAAGCCGTGTGGGAGGAAGGCATCGAAAAGAAGGTAGGAGAAGAGGAAGAAGAAGGGAAGTTCAAAACGTACAAAAATTACTAAAGAAGAGGGAAGAAAAAAGCCACTCAAGAAGAGAACAAGAGCAAAAAAAAAACCCATTCCATATTTTGGGGACGCCACCGTAAGTTTGGTCTGAGACTTTGACCGGGAAGAGTGGGTGACGTCGAACGGCCTCAGGGCGGAAAGAAACCTCCGAAATAAGGGCGAGGGCAAAAGAGGGGGAACAAGGAGGAAAAGAAAATTCAGACCAGAAAGTGGGTTGGCCCAAAAATAGGTGAAACACTACCCACAAACCATGAGGATTTCAGTCAAAGTTTAGAAAAAGAAAGTTAGAAGACGTCCAAACCGAATTTAGGAGGGGGACCAGCCACACTTTGTTAAGGCAGAAAAGGCCGATGGCCAAAAATCCGTGGGGGGGGAAACGGTCTAGTAAAAAAACCCGTTTAAAAAACAAACGTACTTATGGAGGGGCGCGGGGGGGCACAGTACGATGGCGCTTGTCCCCAAAATTCAAAAGACCCAAACTGGGGTGGAGAATACTCGTCAAAAAAAAACAAAAGGATGAAGGGAAAAGGAAAAAGGAAAGGCTTTCACCAGTGTATGAAGAAGGTCCAACATATCTGCCCCCCCCAAAAAAAAAATCACCGTGGTGGGGGGGGAAACGGGGGTCACAAAAAACCAGAAAAAAAAAAGGAAAACAGGGATCGGGGACAGAAATGCCTTAGAGGGTTTCAACTGGCCCGAAGAAAAGGGAAACAGGATAGCCCCTGAATGGATAACTCTCCAGGGGACACAAAATCCAAGGGAATCCTCTGCCAGGGGGGGGAAAAAAAGGTCGGGAAAAGGGGGAAAGAAAGCGGGTGGGGGACAAGCTCGCCCCGCGGTTTTCTTACCTCGGGGACGGCGGGTCATCAACCTACATAGAGACCACTGCCCCCCGTACGGCAAAGAAAATTAAGGGGGGGGGGACGGGGAAATCCAATAAAGCAACCCTGTTTTGTTGTCGAGAAGGGAAGGACCGGGAGGGGGTTGCGAAGAGACTGGAAGTCTCTCGAACTTTCAAAAATTCCAGCAAATTTAAGCAATCAGGGAGGATACTCAGGGCCCACAAACACAGGAGGTGAACGTTTAAACCCAAAACCCGACAGGCCAACAAAAAGGAAGAGTTCAAACAATCGGAAAAAAGCGACAAAAAACAGTACCCTGCCCTAAAGGGACCGAGTCACTGACAAGAAAAAAAAAAGAAAGCGGGGGCATACCTTCTCCTGTGGGAAGGGGTTGTTAGACCAGAGAGGGACCCACCACAGGGAAAAAAAAATCAACGACTCGATCCACCGGGGAGAGGATATGATAATCTTGGTGTAGGATCAAATGGAAGGGACGAAAAACCGGCAAATGGAACAATACGGGCGGGTGGGAAACAATCACAGCAGAAGAATTCAGGGGGGAATGTGGAAGAACTTTGATAAAAATTGGGAGTAAAAGAGAAGAATGACCCCAATGCGTAGCACAAGCTACGTGGGTATACATTTTGAACTTGGGAAGGGGGGAACACACGGGTCCCTGGACGGCAAACGGGAACCTACTTAAAACATTTGGGGGGGGGTGGAGAGTTCCTAAACCAGAGAGGTACAGGAAAAAGTCTTCCAAGGACTTGCAAGAGAAAGGGGCTCGGGGAGGTACCCACAACTCAAAAAATTTTACCACTAACCTAAACAGAGAATAAGCTCCTCTGGCTGCAAAAAAGGGGACTTCAGGCACAAACCTAACTGAAAAAAAAAAATCGGGGGGACTGTGGCCGACCTCCAGGGTCCCTCCCCTTAAAAAACACGACGAATATCGAGGAAGGTGCTGTGGAGAAACAGAAAAAAAAATGACCAGGGGGGAAGGGAAAAGAAAGAAGGTGAAATGAAAAAGTGATCAAGAGCACTGGGGGGGGCACTAAGTACGTGGTCGGGGTACCAGTGAAACGATCAGTCATTCAAAAAATCACACAACACAGTTGGAAATAGAGGACCGTGTGCAACACATGTCAAACTGTTGAAAGGGGGAAAAAATCTTAAACAACACAGACGCCAATAACATCCATACTTCATTAACCTGACCGTACTATTGCAAAGAAACTTTTTGTAAGGTTCAGAAAAAATGAAAAGGGGGAAGACCCGGAAGAAGGCAAACCACGTGTCTCCGTGCCAAGATCCATTAACTTAGATCGCGCCGGACAAGAGTCCCCAAAGAAAAACTGGGGGGGGCAACGATTTGCGGTGACCTTCAGACCCGGGGCGGAAAAAGTCAAAAAACCGTTACACGACGGAGGAAGAAAAAACAGACGACGCACGAAAACCAGCGAGACCTGACTAAGAACCATCGAAGGGGAGGGGGAATCCCGGGTACAATTTCAGGGTCTTAAAATGGTATAAAGTAGAGAACTCAGTCAAAAATGGGAAAATGGGGCAATGTGGGGAAGGACAAAAGGCAGACTTTTTTGGGAAAACACCCGGGTCCTGGGGCCCCCCAACAGAACGTCGTAAGAAAAATTGTTAGCGGACTGCGGCTTAATAAGCAAGAAAAGGGAATAAAGGGGAGGGCCACGAAGAGGGAGAAACCCTCCCCAAGCTAAATACGAGGACAGAGGAAAAATTCCAGTACAAAACCCCAAGAAGCAAAGACTTTGTCCCGAAAAAAAAAATTTGGTCTGAGAGGGAAAAAAGTCAGGAGACCAGTACCAAAAAAGGAAGAACAAAAAAAACCCGCGGGACCCAAAGGGGAGCAAAAAAGAAAAAAATGTCAAACTTGGATTCACTTGGGGTAAGGGGGGAATGGGTGGGCAAAAAAAGTCAGAATCTTGGTGTGAGCAAAAAAAAGGAAGTGTAAACCCGCAAAAGAATAATATTCCTTAATAACCGAGCGGAGACACAAGCGCCTTAAAAAAAAAAGAACGAAGCCCGACAGCAAGCCCTTACCCATGGGGGGGGGAAAAGAGGACCCTCATCAAAAAGGGGGTAAAAAGGGCCTTCAACTGGAAAAGCCCAAAGTATGCCGTCAAAAAAGACAAATAATGTAAAAAAAACAAAAAAAAAACCTCGGGGCCAGGGAGGACGATCTGTACTATAGGGGGGGGGTGTGGTCAAGGCAAATATAATATCAGTAAACCTATAAACGAAGAAAGGCCAGAAAAAAAAACAAAAGTGGGGGGGGGGGGGGTTCCAGTGGACAGAGTACACAACAAGGGGGGGGTCGGAACCGACAAACCAATAACAACAAAAAAAATCAACATGTCGGGGGGACCATAAGCGAAAAAGGAGTAGTCATTCAAAAAAGCAAAAAAAAAAATTTTAAAAAAATAAGGGGGGAACCCATTTTAAAAATACCCCTCTCAACCACCAAAACAACCTTGAATGGGAATATCCTGAACAATAAAAAACAACGAAGGCTCATTGATGTGAATTGGAAAAAGTAGAATTGACTCACTGGACGCGCACCGAGGGTACGAAAACCAAAGGGCAAACGGGTCGTGCACGAAAGAGACCAAACTAAAACGCGGGGGGATACAAAAAAATCGGTATAGCAAACGGGGCAAGGCAAATTAAAAAAAACGGTCGCCCGAGGTAAGGTTTGGTTGGAGTAATCTCAATATGAGGGGACCCGAAAAAAAAAAATAACGTCCTTCAGACAAACTAAGCAGCCCGGGGGGCGAAAAAAGTGGGAAGGGCAACGACACGGGGGAAGGGGGGGAGGAAACGCCAGCGTTCATTGGGGGAACCGAGTTGGCTTCACCCGACAACCCGGGGATGAGGTGGGAGCGTGTAGAATTGTACAGCTTAGCCAGGGGGGGAAGGGCCTGTCCAGATGAAGGTTGGTTGTAGGGACAAATGGGGCCCGTGAAAGGGGGAAAACCAATGTCCTGGGGGCCAAGAAAAAAAAAACGCAAGGGGCATGACAGGGCCGGGTCAGGGGCCGCAAGCGTGGAAAATAGAAAAGTTGATGACAACCCCAAAGTGAAGGACAGACCGAATTGTGACCTTTAGGGTGACAATGGACGGGCCAAAACGCCGAAGGGCCATACAAGGGTCCATAAGAAGGACCGGCCAACAGTAAGTCTTTTTCAAAAGGCGGTGAATAGAAATTATCGAAAGGGTTGAACCTCACGGGGCAAGGGTGAAAAGGCCCATCAGGAAAGGCGGACGGGGGGGAGTGGGGGAAAAAGGAGGCGAAGGCTTGTTTTGGCACGTTCATCCAAAGGGCCAGGACTAAGGCCAAGGGCCTGCAGGTTTTGCGGGTGCCGACAGGTAAAAGAAAGGGACGGGGGGGGTGCAAATCTCGAAACACGAACCGAAAACACAAAACAGATGGAGGTGGATTTCACTCACGACTGCCTGATAGGCTCTGGAAGGGAATATGGATCAGGGGGCACTGGGACGATGCAAAAAACGCAATTACGTAGGGGAAATGTTTGGAGTGGGGAGTTTTAAGCAAGGAGAATTGAGTGAAGGAGGATTATGGAACCGGAATCTCACAAAAAAACAGGGACGCAGGGAAGGGAGAGGGGAAGGTTACGGGTCAACGTCTTTTTACCGTCCGGGTAGTGGGGTTCCCGATGTTTTTGGTGGGTTTTGGAAACCGAGAAAAGGGGTGGGAAAACAAAAAACTAGAAAAGGGGACAGGGGGCGAAAAGCCAACAGGGAAGTGGGGGTTTCCAAATCTGGTAAATGTGACCAGCGGCCGAGGAAGCTGGGCGCTGAGAAAAAAACAAAAAAAACGGAGGGACGGAGGAAAAAGAGATGAAGACCGCAGTCGCAGCAAAACTTAATACCCGGACCGACCACTGCCGCGGATGGAAACGAAGCAACAAGGGGATCTGGGGTTGAGAAAAAGAGCAGGTGGGGGAAAAAGAGGTAAACTCAACGCGGGGGTTAAAAACGAAGGGGGGGGAAAAATAAGTCACCAATCTCAAAAGAGGGCCAGGTGACCCCGGGAGTGGGGTGTGAAGGAAAAAACTTCCGTTCATGAAGAAGCACCAGAAACTCACTCCTAAAGGGCGGAAAACAACGACCGAAAAGGCAAGAGAAAGGACGGGGAAAGACGTCACAATCAATAGAAGATGGAGAGACGAAAAGAAAGACCGGAGTCCTAAAATAAACAGAGGGGGGTAGGTTACGGGTAACCTCCACCGTATTGGCAAAAAAAGGACGGGGGGGGAGGTACAGGAGAAACGGAAACCGGCACTACACTTGCCGAAAAGGGGCCAAAAAAAGCCCGGGAGGGACGGCCTGGTTCCCACCAAAAAACGGGCCAGGGAGGGCTGGAAGGAAAGGCGGAAAACAGGACTGCCAGTAAAACGGTAAGTGAAGAACGGGGAGATAGGAGTAAACGATGAAAAAAAGAAGACGTACAAAAGACAAGGACGGCCCCTTAACACCGTAGAAATAAAATGCATGAGGGGGGTTCCCCAGACCATTGAAAAGAAAAATTTCAACAAATGATCCAAGCAAAAAAAAAGAAGGGGCAGCAAGTGCGTGGGGGCAAAGAAGGGGAGGGCATACACCTGCCGGAACCCCAGTTAATGTAGCCTGTGACCAGAAGGGAACCACAAGACCGAACACCAAGGCCGCACCAAAACAAAAACCCGGGCAACAAAAATCAAAGTCCAAAAAAAAAAGGGGAAGGACAAGAGGAAAAAAAGTAAACGACCTACTAAAACCAACAAACGAGGCAACTACAAACTTGGGGTTCAAGGGGAACTCAAAGGGGGAAACTGGAAAGAGGGGGGAAAGGGGAGCCAACTGCCTGTCCTTTAGTCAAACTAGGACGTTAGGGGAGAAAGCGGTCATGGGGGGGGGAAGGCCAAAAGAGTTGGGGGGCAACGAAAAAATAAAAAGAATCACCGACTCGGACCTCGTGGGGGGGGGGAAAGGCAAAAAACTAAAAAAACTATCAGGTTTGTTTGCAAAAACCGAGGTTGGGGGAGGCAAAGAAAAAGGGTGGAAAAATGTCACAAACAAGACAAAGGGCGCAGGCTGAATGTATAGAAATAATTCCCCTCAAAACCTCAGGGAACAAGAAAGCAGAGGGTGCGTGTTGTGGTTGGATGGGGAAAAGCGGATGCACACTTTGAGGGGACGGAAGGTTAGTTGGGGGGGGGAAATGGGGGAGAATGGGGGGGATCTCGAAAAAAGGGAAATGCTCAAAAAAAACGTATACCCTACTTGGTTTTGCAATGGGGGGGGGGAGCGGGTACACCTGTGATGCCCGAAAAAAAACGGTGCTTAAAAAGATCAAGGGTAACCACGTTAAGTTGGCAAACGGAAAAGGGAGGAGAGAGAGGAGGAAGAAGGAGGTAACCTAAAAAAATACAGAAGACTGGGTTTCCGGCGGGGGGGGGAAAGGCATGTGGTTTTCTGAAACAAAAGGGTCACATGTGACTTGGTGGAAGCAAACAAAAAAGGGGTTTACACGGTGCTGCGGTCTCAGACTGGACGGGCTGGCAAGTGCAGTCTTTATTTACTTGTGGTTTTAAGATAGGTTCCTCAACGTACGAAAAGGGAAAGAGGCAAATGGTAAAAAAGCCGCCAGAGGGAGCAAAAGATTGAGAAATTATCAACCCCGGCACCTAGAAAAAGGTCCCCACATAAGGAAACAATGGTGGACATAGGGTACAAAAACAACGGGGCGGGGGGGGGAGACAGGTAAGCACAGGTCGGTGACAAACTCTAATAGCGGAAAGAAATGCGCTGGGAAAGTCCAACGGCAAAAAAAAAAGGGAACTTTGGTGGAACTTGTAGGTAAGTCGGAGAGTATGGAGAGGGCGGGGGGAACTCCAAGTTGGAAGGAGTGTCAGACATTGTGGGACTGAAAGGCGGAGGACTTAAAAAGCGCAGTAAGCGGGAGAAAGGAGGCGCCGAAAAATCGACCAAAAAGCATCCGAAATTTTGGTTACAAAGGTAAAAGTCGCAAACCAAACAGGGAGGAGGGAGATAGGACGGGGCAACGGCCCACGCAGGTGGGGAAGAGCCCACGCAGGAAAACAATACCGGGTGACTAGTGTCCGGCCAACAAAATCGGTGAAAAATGTAAAGTACAATGGGGGGGGCAAGAGGGGGGGCGCGGGAGGTTCAAAAAACTTTGTAAACCACCAAGAGGGGTTGGAGAAGGGACAAAGAAAAGCCGAACTACCGCTGTCAATCAAAAGGGTGCCGAGAGAAAAAAAGGGCCTGTGGCGCCGCTACGGGGTGGGTGTGGGTAACGGGAAAAACGGGTCTTAAGCCTGATGTAAAAAAAAAATTTGGGTTTGGTGCACTTCAACACACAACATTAGGGGGGGGGAAGTTCAGCGTTTGTGGGAGACACTGGTGGCTTAAGGGGGGGGGTGGAAAAAGAAAAAAAATCGACCAAAATGGCCGCGCCACATGGGTAGGGAACAAAACAGGATGAAGCAGCTCAGTGGTTTAGTCAAAAGACGAAGTTAGGCAAAAGGCCGAACTGACAATGAAGGGGGGGAGGGAACCACATAGTCCCTTTGGGGAAAACCCAGGGGGAAATGGGGTGGGGGCGTGTGTCAAAAGACTACGTGAGGTCGTCTGGTTGCACCGGGGGAAACGAAAAAGTTGTGGGGATTTTCGAAGAAACAGAAGGAAGGACGGTGGATCCAAGCACAACATTGTTGGCGTGCAGGGCGGAAAACTGGGGGGGGGAAAATCTAAACCAAAAACGTGGGGGTCAGGGCCGTGTGAAAAAACGGAACTGGGTGGGGGAAACCAAAAAAAGGGAGTCCAAACTGAGGACGGAAAACGGTAAAGGAGGACGAAGAAAAAATGCCGTGTATTAAAAGCTCAGGCCAAAAAGGAAATTTGAACGCCGACTGGAAGGGCCCTGTCAACATCGCCAAACCCAAAAATCACGATCAAGTGTAAAAAGAAGACGAAACAATGGGGGGGGTAAAATCCAGAAATAGGAAAAGAACGTGCGGGAAAGGCAACGAATCCTCAAAATTCGTTGCCAGCGACCACCAAAACCCCTGGAAGGGGGGAGCCAAGAAAAAGAAGGGAAAAAAAAAAGGGTAGTAAAAGAAAAGGAGAGACCAAGTAAAAGGACTCTATGGAAAAAAATGATTGGGATTGGGGAAAACCGAAAGAGCGGGGACAAGAAAAGGGACACAAAGGCAATGGCGATTTTCAAAGAAAAAAAAGCGGCCAGTAAACAGCCGGGTGAAGACCAAGGGGAGGGTAAAAGAAGTGGAAATTTCTTGTGGTCAGTGGACCAGTTAAATCCTTTTGTAAGGGGAAAGAAGCCTAAAATGAAGAAAAAGGAGGACAGTAAATGGGGAGTTCGTAGACCCACAAGTCAACGATAAAGGAAAAAAACAAAAAACAATTCCCAGTCCCGAGAAAATAAAAGAGAACAACCCAAATTCTTCTTATAAAAGGACGGAGGGAAAGGGCTTCGAATGGGAAAATAGACTAGTGTTAAAAAAAAGAGATCAGGCGGGGGAGACCAGCCAGAGAGTCAAAAGACTACCACCTCAGGGGTCTAATCCTTCCAGTTAACCAGGACAGCGACGAATGGTTGCCCAAAAAGCCAGGATAAAGATCACCAAAGGAGCGTGTTCACTGAAAGAAGTATAAAGAAAACAGTCTACTACTTTAAAGAGTCGGGGGGCCATTCCAAAAAATTGTCCTGGGGTCAAACTAACCCCAGCCGATTTCAAAAGGTACGGGGAAGTCGTGGGTAGGGAAAAGGGTCCACCACGAAAAACTGGAAAAAAAGGCAACGGGGGGGGGGTGGAGGAAGAGAAGGGGGACGGAGGCCACGAGTCTTCCACATCCATAGGGGGAAAATGATAGGCACAAAAAAAAAACTAGTAGGTAAATGGGGGGGGCCAAGGGGGAGAGGAAAAAGACAGATCTTCCTCAACCCCACCAAAATCACCTACCGGAAAGGGGGGTGTGGAAAACACGGTCACTGGACAAAATATGAAACAAGCGTGTTAAAAGACAAAACCCCGGTAGGGGAAAAAGGGCTACTGTGAAATACTACCTGTAAAGCCCTTAGATGGTCAAAGGGAAGGAAAAAAAACTATGGGGGATCGTAGGAAGAGGGATGGGGTGACTAAAAACAATGTGAGAAAGAATCGGGTGAGGCACAAAAAAAGAAAGCCCATCAGTGAAAAAGGGAAAGTAAGGAGGACAGGACGGACATCAGGAAAACCCCGGACGCGGGATGGAAAAAACGGAAGGAAACGTTCCAGGCGAGTAAAAAGGGGGACGAGTCCTCCAAGTCAGGGAGAGAGACTGGTGTTTGGGGTGTCTCTCGTGGGGGTAGGACCGGTAGTGGTTGTTTGCAAGGGTAGGCGCCTCAATTGCCAAAACGAAGAGACGAGACTTCCTTGGGGTCAAAGGGGAGGGGAAATTGGAAGACACATCAATAAAAATCATAAGGAATAGGGTTGTCCCCCAAGGGAAGGTGCCAAAACACCGAAGATTTCCAAAATGACGTAACAAAAAATGCAACAAGACTGCCTTCATACGCCCCGGAGAAGTCAAGAGGGACGAAAAACCGAAGTAAACCGGGGGAAAAAGAAGTTGACACTGTGGGAAGCAAACATCCGAATCCCGGGTTAAAGAAAGAAGAGGGCAACTCGGGGCCTCAAGACTGGGGAAGGGGGGGGGAGATATCTGGGTTAGTTACCCATGGTGGAATTGTAAACCAACCGGCAGGAAAACAAGGACCCTAAGAGGTCAGGAAGGGGGGACAGAACATAATTGATTTTAGGGGAAGATGGAGAGGGGGGCCAAACGGGGAGGTCACAGAGGACTTGAAAAAAAAAAAGGTTGACAAAATCCGGGAAATGGAGTCACGGGGAGCAGGGGGTGGGAAAAAGGGGGTTGGGGAAACGGTCCTGTGCCGAACAGTGAGGGTCGGAAAAAAGGAAGGGGTTGGGGCTCGATTTTGAAGCCCAAGGAAAAAATCAGGGGGGAGTTACGGAAAAAGTTCGGAACCAGTAAGGATGAGGGCAAAGGAAAGGGGGGGGACAAAACCAAACTTAAAACCTTCTTGGGGGACACAACGCGCAAGATCAAGATGCGCACTACCTTGGGGAAACGAAAAAAAAAAAAAAAAACAATGGAGGAGGGGAAAAAGAAAGGGCCGATTCGGGAAGGACCTCCCAAAACCAAAAAGGAAAAAGAAAAGGGAATAAAAACGAAAAAAATCTAATTATTTAAAGACGGTCATACAACAACGAAAAAAAAGGGGTCCGGTCCATAAGGGCCCGGGAATGAAAAAAAAAATAGAAAAGGGTGCTCAGGAGGCAAACTGCAATAAACGGGTTCGAATCGCCTGTACCTTTAAAAATAGGAAAAAAAACTTAAAGCAGGCATAGAGGTTAACCCCCCCCCGGGAAAAAAGGAAAAGATTCGTGGAAAGAACTTCACCAAAGGCCGCAGCAAAAGAAGCAAAAAAGCTGGAAAAGGGACCGAAGGAAAGGTGTCCTAACAAATGGTGGGGGGGGACAGGTTCAAGCCATTAAAGAGACATCCAAAACAAAGGACGAGGACAAAGATCAGGAAAGATTGCTCTCGGGAAAACAACGGAAGGGGGACAAATTAACCACTTGGGGAAGTCAACTGGAGGGTGTACCTTAGAAAGCGAGTCAAAGGGGGGGAACCCTTCACATACTATAGGCCAGAACCATGGAGACGACAACTAAAAGAGGGGCACCAAAACGATAAACATAACTAGGGTTTAAATCAAACAACGAAGGTCCAAGAAAGACGTCACTTTCCGGTTGTCGGAAAAAAAGACCCAAAGGAAAACGGGGAAAAATGTGCTGGAAAGGGGGGGGCCTTGGGCCGGAAACGTTGATACCATCGGTCAACCAAAAGAAAAAAAAGGACTGACTGGGGAAGGGAACTCCTGAGGGGACAATCCTTGAAAGGAGGGGAAGGAGCTGGGAGACAAGGAAGTAGGCCCTGTTCTGGGCCCAATAATCCAAACGAGGGGAAGCCAAAGAAAGAAAAGACAATAAATAAAAAGCGGAATGTTCAAACCACCCAGGGGAAGGAAGGCCGACCAGCAGAGGGGAAGTAAGAGTGCAGGCGAAAACACCTGAAGGAACGAGAAAAAAAAAACACAGGAGGGAAAAAAACCGCCTACCAAAGAGTGCACTTTGATCCGGGCCTAGGCAACACTGGTTACTCAGTTCCTAAATCTGGGGGGGAAATCAAAAGAGGACGAACCACTAAAGGAGGCAAGGATGGTAAAAAAAATCATGAGAGGACACAATAAAAGGACCAATCAAAACCGTCAAACATAACTGGGAAGGGAACGAACCCCTAAGCACAAAGGCAGCAAGGTGGGGGCAACGTTTAAATCATCCAAAGGAAAAAGGAGCCGGGTCCCAAAAAAGGAAACAAAAACAAAAAAAAGTTGAAAAGACGGAAAAACTCGGGCAAAAAAAAAAAACGGACGAGGAAAGATTGTTAGTGCCATGCAGGGAGAAAAAAAAAAAATCTCCGTACAGAGAAAGGGGAATCCAAACAAAAATGGGTTTACCAGGCTCTGGTAAGACCAAAAAGGGTCGGGAAGCAAAGAAAAACGCAGCCAACAACGGGGTGGGGCCAAGACCACAAAACCAGGAGTAACCAAACGTGGTACCAGGATCAGGAGGACATGCCGAAAGGAAGAAGGGCCAAAAATATAAACCTTTGAAACAATAAAAACCGCAACCAGAACCACCAAGGACCACCCAAATGGAACAAAAGGCTAGAAGAACAGGATACAACAACAAAGCCGCCGGTGAGGGGGGGAAAGGGAGGGAATAGTTGTCTCCTCAAGTAGACCGGACCTGTAAACGTGGGGGCTAAACTGAAAAACTGCCTGGGGAAGGGGTGACATCACCAGACGGCGGGTAGAAAAAAGACGGGGGAGCCAAGGAAGGGGAGGGGGCACCACTCCCTTTCTTCCAGGGACGGGTTGGAAAAAGGTGAACTCAAAGGGGGATTGACAAAAAAAACGGAAAACCCCACATCCAATAAGTCCTCCCCTGAAGAAGCGTTTAAACACTTTAAATGAAAAACCCGGCAGGGGGACTAAGAAGCACTCGTGATGAACCAAAAAGTTTGCTCAAAAAAAAAAGACGAAACGACTCCAAGGGGGGTGAAAAGTAAGGGAAGGGGGGTAGAGGCGGAATGGTGCGCTTGGGAAGGGGAAAGGGGTGGACAACAGGGGATCGGAGTGGGGGCCCATCCGGGGGGAAGGATGGGGCCTGGTGGAAGAAAAATGGGAACCAATTCCCCTCAAGGTTGGAGTCAGGGAAGGGTATCCCCTCACAAAATGCGTGGTTGGGAACACAACACGGTGTAGAACCAAAATTTCCAAAGTGCAAGAACACCGCAAGGGGGTGGGGGGGCCCAAAAGTGGGGGGGACAGTTGGCGGCAAACAAAAATAAAAGGGAACCGAACGGTTCATTCAGCAAAGGCCAAGGAAAGGGGATGGGACAAGAGTTGGTGAAAAAATCAGGACTTGTGTAAAACATTCAGGGTCAAGGGGGGGTGAATACAAAAAGAAAAGAAGTGAAAAGGGGTACCCGCACAGACGGGGAGCATAAGGCGTTTTGGGAACCGAATAGAGAAAGGAACCATTTGTGGGCAGGTTAAAAACAACGGCAAAGTCGGTCCAAGCAGCAAGTCGGTTCGTGGTTCAAACACACTCAAACGTCCATTACATCACCCTGAAACGGGTGTGGGGGTTGGGGGGGGAAAGCTCTCACCAGAAGAAACGAGAAACCCTCACTTTAAATGTGTCGGGGAAAAGGCACCAGGAAGACGGAAGAGTTGGAAACGCAAGGATAGCATAGGTGAGAAAAATGGGGAGGGGAGGCTACAAAAAAGCAATCAGGAAGCAACGTTGCGGAAAGGGGGAGGGCAACGGGATTTTAGGGGTACGGTCGGTAGAAAAAAAAGTAAGGAAGGAAAAAAATCAGGGGAAGAAAACAAATTGGCTAGAGGTGAATGTTTCCCAACTGGTCACGGGGGGGTAAAAAAAGTAAAAAGACTAGTTGAAAAGGGTGGCAAAAACCAAAAGAAGGTCAAACAGGAAAGAGAACAGGGAGTGGTGATTGGGGGAAAAGCCAACAAGTCAGTTGTGAAACGACGTCCTGACCTAAGACGAAGAAAACGGATCCAACTCAACGGAAAAAAAACACAAACTGTGGATTGGGGGGAAAAGAAGAGAGAGAACTCTGCGCGCGGGGGGGGGGAAATTACAGCACGTTCCAAAGACCAATCACCAGCGGAAAGGCTCCGCAAACTGACCAAAAATAATTTTGTACAGAAAAAGACTGGGCAGGGGGGGTGGGAAAAAAAAGAACGAAAAAACGCTCCCGGTAAAATGGCCCACAACCAAAACAACTGGGAAATTGGAACCCGGAAAAGTCCAACCAACTAGATGTACGGGAAGTCCCCAAGGTTTTGTGTTAGGAATTAAGGGAGGAAAAAAATAATGCAAAGACAATAAACAACCATCCGAGGGGGGAGAAAAACGACCGCAAAACGCTGTGTAGATGTCCAGGTTTGGGGGGGGGGGGGAGGGGAGTCAAAAATCAAACAGCAAAAATCTCGACTAAAGAGGGAAAGGAAGCGGACACGACACAACTCCAATATTGGTCAGGGTTGGTGTTCAGCCGGGAAGGGGAAACAACCCACAACCAGGAAAAGGATGGGGGAAGGGAAAAGGAACGGCCATCACTGAACCAGAAAAACGGGAAAAGACTTAAACCACTTGTCAAACCTCTCAAAGTAACTTGGTCAAAAAACCAAATGAAAGGCTCCCAGATTAAAAAAAAAAGGGGTTTCACAACCATTCAAAAAATTGGTGTTGGGAAGAACATGGGAGAGGGAAGGGGAGAGTCACCAGGAAGAAAAAACGAAACTCACTACATTGGAAAGGCAATGAAAATCGGAATTTCAGCTAAATTTTGGGGGGGACCTCAATTAAAAAGGGGGGGACCACAAACGGAAGACAAAAGGGTGGGTGAAAACCAGTGGTTCGGGACACAGCCCTTGAGACCCGTAATTGGGAAAACCTTGGGGGAGGGGAAACGGTTCAAACTCAGCAAAACAATAAAAAACAAAACAAAATACTAACCGAAGGGCACAAACAAAAAATGACAAGCCGACGTCATGGGTCAAAAAACAAAACCCCAAAGGGAACCGAGAGTTAACCGGGAACCTAAAGGGCCCGGCCTATGAAGACACCGGGGGAGGGCTGGTCAAAACAGTGGTGCTAAAAACGCGTGGAACCCGGACGTCGTGGTAAACCAAGGAATAACGTTGAGAAAAACTCAGGGACGAGGACCGGTCCGGTTGGAAAAGGGGGTTCAGGGGAACCTAAGGATTGATCAGAGAAAAAGAAAAGGAAACGTCAAACCGAAAAAAAAACCGCGGGTGGAAATTGACACAAAAACCAGGCTCCTACGGTTTGGGGGGACCAAGCGGTGGGTGAAGGAAAAGACCAATTCCCCTTGGGGGGTGCACTTCGAAAAACCCCAGAGTGTACACAAGGTCGGAAAAATAGTAGATATTGAACCCCAATCACAGGCCTTTAACCCGACATCAAGTCTTAGGGAGTTGTGGGTAAAAAAGGATGAGGGGGATGGGGGGGGGTAAAAGGGTGGGGTGAAGGGGAGGGGGGGAGGGACGGGGGAGGTGGGTGTAGGGGGAGGGTAGGGGGGAAGCCAAGGGAGGGTGGGCGAAAATGATGGGGACAGGAGGGGGGGAGGGGGGGGTTGGGGTGGAGTGGGGGATGGGGGGAGATGTGCGAAAATGAAGGGTGGAGACATGGAGGAGTATGTGGGGCGGGGGCGGGATAAAGTGGCAGGAATCAGAAGGGAAACGTTGTGAGAGGGAAGAGGGCGAAAGGTGGAAGAGGAGTGGGAAAGGGGAAGAAGGGTAAAAGGAGAGAGACTGAATAGAAAAAGAAGCGGCGCGAAGGTAATGGGGGAAGTGAATAGATGGGGGAACAGAGAAGAGGAGGAAGAGAGGAAGGCGGGTGGGATGGAGTGGGGTGGAAAGGGAGGAATGGAGGTGTGGAAGGGGGGGGGAGAGGTGGGAAGAGGAGGGTGGGGGGGATGAGGGGAAGGTCGTGGAAGAGGGTAAGGAGGGAAGAGAAGGGGTTTAAGGGCGGAGGTTGGGAGGTGGAGAAAGCAAAAGGGGACGGTTATATGGGGGAAGGTAAAATTGGTAACGGAAGGGTGGGTGGGATGGGGGGGGGATGGGAGCTAGGAGGGGGGGGGCGGGGGAAAGGTAGGGTGGGAAGGAGAGAGGGTGAGAAGAGGGGAGAAACATGGGGGGAAAAAATAGAGTGGCGGGAACTGAAGAAGGGGGCCGGGCGGGGGGAAGAAGAAGGGGAAAAAGTTAGAAAAGGGGAGAAGTAGGAAATAGGAAGGAGGAGAAGGTGAAGGAAAGGAGGTGGGAGGGGTATGGGTGGGAACAGGAGGGGAGGCGAAAGGGTTGGGAAAAGTGGAAAGGGGGAGGAGAGTGGAAGGGGAAGAGGGAGGGGTAGTAGGGGAGGGGGGGGTGGGGGAGGGGGGGGAGGAAGGGAGAGAGGGGATGGGTGGACGAGAGTGGACAAAAGAATGAAGAGGGAGATGAGTGGGGGTGAGTGGGGGACTAGGAGAGTGAGGTAGAGGATGAAACGAGGGGGGAAAAAGGAGTACGGAAGGTGGGAGTGAATGAGGAGGGTAGTGGGTGCGAGCGAGAAGGGCGGAAGGAGAGGAGGAGGAGGGGAGTGAGAATAGGTTGGGAGATGGGGAAGAAGGGAAGGGAAAGGAGGATAGGGAGGTAGAGGAAGAGAGAAACGGGAGGGAATGAAGAGAGGGGAGGGGCAGGGGAGGGAGTGGAAAAAAGCCTAAAATTAATAGGGGGTAGTGAGAAGAGGGGGGGAGGGCTGGGGAGGTAGGCAGGTGTAGGGGAGAAGGAGGGGGGTGTGGAGGGGGGAGGAGGGGAGAAGGGGGGGGATGGGGGAGGAGGGGGAAGAGGGGGGAGGGTGGGGAGGTTGGGGGAGAAGTGGTGAGAAAGAGAAGGTGGGAAGATGAGGAGGGGGGGGGAAAGGTGGGTGGAGAGGAAGAGGGGGGGAGAGGATGAGGTGGGGGGGAGATGGGAAGAAGGGGTTGGGAGGGGAGAGGGGGGGGAAGGTGAAAGGGAGGAGGGATGGAGAAAGCGAGAGGAGGGCTAGAGGCGGGAAAGGGAAAAGTGGAAAGGGGGGGACGGGAGAGGAGGGAGGAGAGGAAAAAAGGGTGGAGAAAGGGCGCGGAACGAGAATGTAGAGTGAAAGAAAGAAAAAGGTGGAGAGATGGAGGGAGTGGGGAAGGATGAAGCGGGAGGAATGGGGGGGGAAGGTATGGGGGGAGAGGGGTGTGGGGTTGGGGTGGATGCGTGGGCGGGGAAGAAATAAGGAGACGAAGAGGGGTAGGAGGCGGATGGGGAGGGGGAGGGGAAAAGGGGGGGGAAGGGGAGGGGGGGGAGAAATGGAAGAGGGTAGGGGGGCTGGGGGTGGGGAGAGGGGAGAAAGGGTGGGGCGAGAGGGGGGGGAGGAGGAGGGGAGAGGTGAGAGAGAAGAGGAGGAGTGGAATTGAGGTAGAGGGCGGCAGATGGGGGTAAGGTGTTGTAGCGGAGCGAATGAGGGGAGTGGGGAGAGGGGTGGGGGGGGGTGGAAGGAATGGGTACGGAGGGGGAAGAAAGAGGAGATTGAGGGGGTATGTGGAAGGGGTGGGTTTGGGGGATAAGGGAAGGGGCGGAGGAGGGTTGGAGTAAGGGGATGAGATGGGGAGGATGGAGTTTACCGCTAGGTTAGATTTTAGAGGGAAAAAGGGGAGGTTAGAGTAGAGAAAGGTGAGGCAAAAAAGGTAGTCGTTCAGTTTTGATCAAGGGGACTAGATGGGAGAGAAGGAGCTGGAATTTAGGAACCGAGGGTGGGAGGTCCTCAGGAGGGCGGGATTCAGGAAAGAGGACTCTAACGGTAACAAGAAAGGGATCAATTACGCTTCTAAAACAGGAGGAGATTATATGGTAAAGAAAGGGAATAATTGGGAGTGGAGGGTTTCAGAGGTAGAGAGAAGAAAGCTCAGAGGATGCAAGATTTTAAAGGGGCCCTTGAAGCATGGGATCTGAAGAGTGTAGGGGAAAAGATGCCCATATCCGGACCGGGGAGTTTGTCAACGTTGCTCTGGCAAGAGGGGGGATTGGGAAGTAGGTTGGGAAGAGGCAAAAAAAATTCTTTACGGAGGAAAAGAATCGTACGGTTAAATACTCGGGGACAAAGAGGTTGAGGGGGGGATCGGGCACAAGTGGGGGGGGAAGTCAGCAGGACGGTCAAGTCTTGTATCATAAGCGAACTAGGGGGAAAGGGGAGGGATGCATTCGATAAATTGCAGAACGCGGGAGGGGGGGGGGGGAAGGTAGGGAAGAGAAAGAGTAGATCTAACTGAGAGGGAAGCGGAGAGGGGAGGAGGAAAGAGTTTTGTGACTACAATCAAAGGGAAAAGACGTTTAACTCGGTTGAAGGAACCGAGAAAGTCTATGTTGTGGCAGAAAGTAAGAGAGTTATCCGGAAAAGGCTCCCAAAAACAACTTATTATGAATAGTAGGAAGACGGTGACGGAGGATCGGAGAGTGAAGGGAGAAAAAAAAAATCGTCGTCGTGATCTTTGTGGAGGATATGGATTTCACAGGGTCGTCACGGAAGGGATAAAAGGAAGACTTCTGTAACAAACACAGGGTACGGGAAGAAAGCGTGGGCTCATGTCGACGGTCGATCCAAGGGGGGAAAGAAGAGGGCAAAGGAAGGAAGGGAAGAGGGGGAGAGAGCAATTTTGGTCGCCTCTAATTATTCCTTCAAAGGGAGAAGGGATTGCAGGAGAAATATCACTACGGGAACCAAGGGTAATGAAGAAGAACCTGAAGGGGGTGAGATCACCGAGACTCGCCGAAAGAAAGCAAGTAGCGCAAGATTGTTGGATGGTACGATTAGGGAAACGAGGGCCGAAGAAAACGCTCCGAAAGGCGGGACCTTCAACATCCGGTAGGGAAAGGGCGATAACGAAAGGGAAGAGAAAGTCAAGGGCAAAAGAACAATAGAAACTCAAATAAGCTGAGAATAGAGGAAGAGGGGCAAACTTAAACCCAATCGTGTAAGGTGCAAAAGATCCGAAGAGGCGGCAGGGGGTAGAAAATGACGTCAGGAGATCAGTTCAAGGGAACTTAGCCGTAAGCCGAAGAAGGATAAAGGAAAAGCCCTCTGATAACCTACGGGGGTATCAAATCAGCAAGAGTGAGACGAAAGTACGTGGGGGAATAATCACCGAATAGAGGACTCATCTTAAAAAAGGGTCATTATCAATAAGGGGGGTCCAGAAAATCAACGAAACGCCAGGAATTCTCTTAAAAAACCGGGGAAAGGGTAAACGTGCAACTAACCAAGGAAAACGGACATATCGTTCGTGGGCGGTCAGAGAAAGGAGGGGGAACGGAGAAATAGCGGCGACCTGTTCCGCACTGATTTACCGCCCTCGGAAGGCAAGTGTAACAAAGGAAATGGTAAGGGAGAGAAAAGCGGAGCGATCGGTCATCATCGGCCGGGGTTGCCTATGGGAGACAGGAGCAAAAGGAAGACAGCGACCAATAGGGAAAGAAAAAGAGAAAGCATAGGTTCGGGAATCAGTGGCGTCCAAACCTAAGGGGGAAAGATGGAAAGCGAAAGATCGTGAGGTGGGGGAATAGCGAGAAATCGGGGAATTTCCAACGATTATGCCAAACCCAGTGATTCAAAAACGGGGCCGTCAACTGAGGTCATAAGAGAGGAGAATCGAGGGAAAACATCTGGAATGGAATGAAATCTCCAAAGTCGAAATGAGCAGAGAAGAAGTTGAACCAGTGCCCTTTCAAAAGGAGACGCACAACAGGAAAAGACGCGGGGGTCCTGCAAAGGCGGGCTGATTCATCAAACGTACTGGGAAATAGCAAAAGGGAGGGGAGAGGGGAAAAGGGAATGCCGGGATGCCTTAAAAAAACTCTGAGTGCGGAGACTAACTTTGAAGAACAATAGGGGAGCTTCCCTGGGGTGGCAGCTTGGGCGGACACAGGGGATAGACGCTCGGATTAAAGTTCAATCGCGCAGAAAAGATGCTGTAGTGGAATAAAAGGAGGGGGAATAAGAAAGTACAACAGGACAACGATCAACTTGGCAGGATTTAGCCCCGCGGAGGAAGAAAGACTGCCAGTCCGAGTCAACGGGTAAAACGAGAAAAGCGTAAGAAGGTTTTCAATAATGTCGTCAAAGGAGAATCTTCCAAACGTATTATGGCAGTTAGATATGATTCAAAGGGAAATAAGGGGGGATCGCATCTGAGTGAAAAAATTCTAGGGGCGGTGCGAGAAGCTCGCGAAAAAATCGATCATACACAGACGGGCTAAAAGATCGAGGGACCTGAGGATCTGAATAAGAAGTTTCTACAGATGAAAAGGGCAAATGTTTTCTTATACCATAAAACGGGGGTGGGAGGGGCAGGAGAGGAGGAGAAGCTTCACGAAGGGGGGGTTTTGGGGGGGTAAAAGACAGACAGGAAGATGCGCGTCGGTTAGTAAGAAAAGTCAGTCCACAAGAAGAGTAGAGGTCTATTGTATTTGGGAAGGGGGGAAAGTTTTGAAGGTGTTTCTCTAAAAGTAATCTTGGAAAGAATGCAGGGGGGGAGAGAGGAGTCTACCGGCGGTGGAGTTACTACAAAAACCTTACCTTTACTGAACCAACCGGGGGACATCGACAACCCCCGTTGAGAAGAAAGGGGACTGCAGGGTAGTGGATTGTCGCTGGCACTACATGACAAGCAGATGGCGGAGAGAAGGTTGGCGCTAACCTCCTACGAGAAAAACTCTCAAAATGGCGGGGGCATGCGGCACGTAAGCAAAAGAGGCTTCGGGTCTCAGCACACTCGGGAAAGGGGAGGGGGTCACCTGTACACTCCAAGAGGAGGGGGCAAAAGTTGCGATCTTCTTGGAAGTAGAAGAGTCATCTCACACAACGTAGGGAGGAAAAAGAAGAAACGAAAAACAGAACGAATAAGGCGAGGGTTGAATTCGGCTGGGGGGAAAAGGGAAATAGCAGGGTTCCTAGTGGATCGAAAAGCGAACTCAGATGAAAAGGGGCCGCAAGAAAAAGGGGGGGGGAAAATGCGTGCTTTCCGTTGAAGGTATCAAGAACGCTCAGTGCAAAAGGTAAGTTTAAGGGGCAATAGAAAGAGACATCAGCTAATGTCGTGAAACCGTTGGGTTTGGAGAGGGGGGGGGGAGGGGGTGGGGGGGTCCGGTAAAAGGGGAAGGGGGGGTGAGGTACCCTCTGGTGCGCCTATCTCCGATGTGGAGAAACGGAGAAACAGACGATGGGGACGAAAGCCAAAGGGGCTAAAAAAAAAGCCTGACTCCTCCACTAGGTCGGTGTGGAAAAAAGGGGTGGAATAAATGGGGGACCGCAGAGGAATAGTAGGGGATTTAAAACTGTAAAATCACAGGGAGGGAGTGTGAAGGACACTGAATGAACAGGCACGCTAAACAACGGAAAAAAAGGTGTGGTGAGAACCCTAAGGAAAATGCCGTGTGTGAGCTAGAGGGGGGGCTATAGGGGAGGGGCATAACCACGAAAAACCAGCTGTGAGACACATCGAGCAGAGAATAGGGAATCTGTGACGGGAGCCAATCGAAAAGGCAGCAATGAGAGACGTCACAATGATCTGCACATCAGATAAGGGGGGGGTCTGAGGATTAATTGGACGAAAGCAGTAGTGGACTTGGGAGGGAAGGGAGCGATTAAAAGCAGGAGGATCGAAGGCCATGGAAGCGGGTCCGAAACTTGTGCGAAAAGAAGGAACGTGGAGCGTTGAAGGTAAGGGAGGAGGACAGGGCCGGATTCTTCAACGACTAAAAAAGAGAACGCGGCAACCTGTGGGGGATTTTGAAAGTTGCGGTAGGCGGGGGGAAGAAAAGCTGAAAGGAGGGGCAGAGATGTTGTCAAAGGGTCGAGAACGTCGGGCAGGGGAGATAGAGGGGAGAGGAGAAAGGGTGGACGAGACGAAAGGAAAATTAAGGATGATCTATCAAAAAGGATAGAAAGGGGTGCTATCTTTTGTAGGATCTGTTTACCACCGGAACATATGAAAAGGTAGGGAAAAATGCAGAAGGGGGTGTACTAAAAAACCTCCCGAGGGGGGGAGTCTAGGATCTAGAGTGGGACTCAGCATCGACTGCTATTTGAGGAAAAGAGGGAAGAAAAAGGGGGTTTCCTATCTGGCAAGAACGGTTTTTAAAAAAAGGACTGAACGATGCCTGAGCTTAAGAGGCCAAAAGACCGGGGGGAACGAGATGCAAAGAAAAGAATGCGAGGGAGAGTGACGGGAACAATTCGGGAGTCTTTCGAGTGCGGAAGTGCGAGGGCCACAGAGACAATCTCCAATGATCCTCGATATCTAGAGGGCGCAGATCTGGAAAGGAGGGTCGAAAATTGGGGGAACAGGGATATATGGCAAGATTAGGGGGACGTATGCTCCTCGGTGAGAAAGATCCTTGCGCGAAAAGGAAACTAAAATAGGGGAAGGGGGAGGTCGTAAAATAAGGTACAATTCGGGGTTTATTTGCCGGGAAGAAAAAGGGGCGATGGCCGATTGAAACCGTATTGGTAATAGATCCAGGTTGACAAGATCTGCTTCAAGGGGCGGGGGGGAAATCGAGGAGAAGTCCGTGCTATTAACGGAACGGTATTGAAACCGGAGGGAGGGGGACAGAAGTATCTGGGATGAGGTCGTAGCGCACTGCGTAAAGTTAGCCGAAGAGAAAGGGGGAGCTACGCAGGCGAACTAGACGGGCGGGGATAGTGGGGAAGAACTTAAAATACGATGTTAGTGAAGGTTGAGCGTAAAGATAGGGACGCGCGATCTGGGATAGGGGTGGGCCCGTAAAGAGCTTCATCGGACTGAGTCCAGAAAAAGAGTTAAGGTGAAGAATGGGTAAGAAGTGGAGTTGCCGGAGAGTTTTTAATCTTAACACCAGAAACCAAGTGACTTTTCTGCAGGAGGTAAGGTTGATGGAGCGGGGAGGGAGAGGATTTCGTAGCTTTCCCTTCAAAGGGAGGTTGCGAAAAGCTCTTGGGGAAAAGAGTGAGGGTATTTATCATCAAGCGAGCCAAAACGAAAAATTATACGATGCTAGGGATTTCTGGAATCAGGGGCCGTCAGAAAGGGGGAAAGAGATATGAGCGGGCTGATCTACGTCAGGGGGAAAAAAATCCGATTCGTGTACGTTGGGGGGAAAAAGGAAAAGAACCTTTCGTCCCTCCAGAAAAGGAAAAATGTGAATCGCCACCCAGGTACTAAATAAGAGGAAGGTTTTGGAGAATGGAAGAGAGGATGCATACGTCACCCTGGGAATCTCAAAAACAACAAAAACGGGGGGGGAGTGAGGGAAAAAAGAGGATAGAGCCAGGGGGACGGGGCAATCGGGAGAGGGGGGAAGGTGAAAACATCTAGATCTTAGGAAAGAGGGGGGGAGATCGATTGGTCAAAAATAGTTGTAAAGGGCAGCGTGTACTAAAAGGGATTCGAAAACAAATCCGGGGGGGAGAGCGGTCGCGTGAGAAGATCGGGACTAGAGGCCTCCTATCATATTGGAAAGTTAAAGAGGGAAATCGCGAAGAAGGAAGGGAATAGAGCATCTGGGTAACTGGTGGCCGCAGGCGGAATTAAGTAAACTCTAAGAGGAAAAAGATGCAGATCATAAAGTTCAGTTCAAAATGAAAAAGGGGGTCAGAGGACTGACCCGAGAAGTCAAACTTAAATATCTGATCAGCCACAAGAAAGTGTGGTGCTGGTGGAATGACTACAACTACGGGAAGACAATCTCCTGCCAGAAATCAACACATCGTTCGTATTTGAGAGAAAGACAGAGGGAAAGAGAAGAAGGGAAAAGACCAATTCGCCATAGCGAATTCTATCTCTACGCCAGTGAATTAACGCCAATCTTATGTAGAGGAAAATATCCTCGAGAAGTCGTTAAAGGGAGGGAGAGATTCAAAGAGAGGAGAAGTGCAGGAGGCTAAGAAGAGATCCCGAATACTTCTCTCCTCCTGTTCATACAAAACAAAACTCCTGCTTGGCGACAGATCTCTTAGGGGAGAAACGCATTCGACAAAGGCTCTGCAACGAACCTGAACATCGAGAAAGTACGGGTTCCGCACAAGGAGAAAGAGGGGCAGAAACAGGCAATACTTTAGGCATAGAAAGGAATGGGAAAATAAAAGAGAGAACAACCGTCGATCGGGTTCAGTGGCTCAGCGAGAGTTCGGATCATAGGAGGAAGGAAGATGCCGAAGGGAAGGGACGCAAGAAGCGGGGAAAATTGTTCGAAACAAAAAAGC
>Ga0179593_1487810_pt1 | contig 26848 bp, 33 predicted proteins | sample CZODoug2_1_08_16_FD_185931 | JGI IMG/M metagenome (GOLD analysis project Ga0179593, IMG submission 185931) | Vadose zone soil fungal communities from Angelo Coast Range Reserve, California, USA - CZODoug2_1_08_16fungal (PacBio error correction) | ecosystem: Environmental > Terrestrial > Soil >...
GACTGGGGTCCAACAAAGTCTGAAGAGCGAAGAAAAAAACACATAAGCGGGGACATATCAACACCATGGACTTGATGGAAAGAAGGACGAAAGGAGACGGGCCGAGGCAAGAGAGGAGCGGAATTGGCCGCAAGAAAAAATCACAGGAAAAGGCCGATTCGCCCGAGGTAGCAAATTGGAGGGATGGCCGTGCCGTAAATCCTTGAGTAGAAAGGTGAAAAAAGATGAATCGGGTGACAAGGGAGTGGAACCATTGACAGCCAGAAAGGAAAAAGAAGAGGTGAGCTAATCGGAAAGATAAATGGGCTGGGAAAAGCGGCCTCGGCCAGTATGTCATCAAAGATCTGCCATGGAAATAACTTCCGTTAGGGAAGGATGAAAGGAATACTGGGGCATTGGAAGAAACGCTTAAGGACCCGCAAAGAGGGTCCTATCGAGAGGGGAAAGGTGAGAGGAGCCAAACCGGACCGAGAACGACTCCGGCTGAAAAAAATGCCACGATCGAAATAATCACAGAAGCCGGAGCCTTCCGACAGACTGTTGTACCGGTATCAAAAAAAATAAATTGACGAAGTACGGACCCGGAGGATAGAAAAGCGACTTCGGATAGAGAAAAATCTCGCAAAAAAAAAGAACTGGACCAGCAGATCGATAGCCCGGCACGAAAAGGCTAGGAGATGAGCCGGGTGGGGGGAAGGGTTCGTGTCCTTTAGTCCCGCTGCCGAGAGATGGGGTTTCTCTCGCCGAAAATAACGAGACGGCAAATCAAGTTACAGGGAGGCTCAAAGGTTACTTTGTGAGCAGATCGCGGAGTTTTACAGGGAGGTTGGGCATGGAGAAAAGTCAGAGAGAATGTTAGCCTCGCAGGCCGAAAAAGGGGGGAAATACTAAGGAGGAGGTTAGGTCTTTCGCGGGGGCGCTCTAATTCAACTGCAAGTGCCTCTGGGGTTACAGGGAAAAAAAAGGAGGGGGGAGGTTTTTGTTTTCCTCCCCCAGGCAAAAAACCTCCGGACTTTGTCAAGTCGTGATCTCTCCATAGACAACGCCGGTGTGACACAAGGGGAAACAGAAGAAACGACGGTCGATGGAACTGAACCGCAGAAACGCCCGGCATTTCGCAAAAAGAAAAGAAACTACAAAAAGAAAAAAAGTTAGATCCGAAGGGAAAAAGCAGTTCGATTACTTGACGATCAGGAGAGAGGATCAGGGGAAATCCAAGTCGGACTGGATCTGTCGTGAGGATAAAACCCGGAGAGGGGTCGACTCCCTCAGGAGCCCTTGAGGGGTTATGGCTGGTACTATTCGACGATTATTAAAACAAAAAAAATACAAGAACAAGAGAGGAACTAAAGGGAAAAAGGGTCTGGCCGTGGAGGGAAAGCATCTCGAAACACTTGCAGTCGAACCAGCAAGCGAAGCCCTTTCGATCTCTTAAAGACCGCGACACCAAGGGTCCCTGGATCCGAAAAGCGGGCGACCCAGACAATGCTGACAAAAGGAATGATCACTTTTCTATCAGGGGAGAAGCCGACCCGCCAGAGAGCCGGTGGGGACCATAGTGGAAGAAGCCAAGAATGTCAGGCCTTGAAAAACCCTCCGGATCGTCCACCGCATTCCATCTGCGGCAGTAAAAGGTCAAAATCCAGTCGACTGAAACAGGGAAAACCCTGGAGTAGGGGGATTGAAGGAAGGGCGTGATCGGGAAAAGGGACATTTGCCGGCGAGCACCGATCGAGAAACTGATTCCCCATAGGCAGGGGGGGAAGGGACGGTCGCAAAGATGAAGTTTTGTTCCCACAAAAGGCCCTCCTCTACTTGTTGTGGGGAGGGTTAGGACAAAGAAAGGACTAAGAGACCAATACCAGGACCTCAGCTGCTTATGTGAGAACTCATCCATAGACGTGGCTTCACCCGCTTAACGGGAGAAAATTTGGGATTCTCCGCTCTGTTCGTCGGTCTTCATTAAAGATCAAGGAAAGTAAAGAGAGCCAAATCGCGGCACTAACTGGGTAGCTTTGCGAAGCCTCACTTAAAAAACTCAGGAGAAGACAGACAGTGGGAAAAAGAACCTCGTGAGAAGGGGAAATGTTCGAAAACAAGGCAACATCTAATCGACGGGTAGCAATGCGGAGACCCAGTAGGAAGGGGCCTGTCAAAAAAAGGCAACCCGTGGGTGGATATATGGGTTGCAACGGATAAAAAAGTCGCAATACACCCACCTGGAAGGCTCCCCACCGCTCAATGAACGAAAGAGTGGGTCCGGGGCCGGACGTGGTGACCGGGTGCCTCTTGAAAAGACCGGGGTGAGGTCCACGGCGAGGTGTCAGATTTAATCAATCTAAAAATTTCATCTCAGGGGGGGGACCATGAAAGGGGGAAAAATCGTAGCGACGACAGGGAAACCTGCGGTAACAAAAAAAAAAAAAAAGAAGAATAACGGCCCGCCTCAGTCTGTTGTCGGACAGCGGTCACGCAGAAGAAAAACCCAGAGATATACGACCCACCGGGACGCTGCAGCGTTCGAAAAAGGATGACTTGCATAGTGCTCAGTAGGGAGACCGAAAGGGTTCAATCACTCGTAAAAAAAAAAGGAAAAGAGGGAAGAGGAAGGCCTGGCGCTCGTGGCTTACGGAAAGGGGGCCTCTGGCTCCCTTAAGCGAAATAAGAGCTTCAGAAAAGAGGGGAAAAAAAAGCCGCTTGGGACTCAAGGTCTGCTTCGAAAAGGAAAAAGAAACGAACGCAGAGTTTCATTCAGTAGACCTCGCCCTGTGCCCGGCAAGGGGAGAAAAAACCAAAGCTCTTTCTGAGTTCAGCCCGGGGAATCCAGGAGCCAAAAAAAAGAAGGGAAAAAAACAAAGCTTCGAATAAGGGTGACTTCAAGGGGCACTCCGCAAATTTTCACGAGTAGAGAGAAGATTGGGGGGACCGGATCTGAAGAAAGGAAAAAGGGGGGCAATGAATAATAGAATGGCGACGTCTCCACCACACCAAAACACATCAAAAAAAGTTTCCGCGACGAAGGGAAACCGCGCAACTCATCACGAAGAAAGAAAGTCTCTCTAACGGGAAAGGGGAAGTAGATCAGCGCCTCTCCAAAAGACGGTCAACAGCGGTCATCTCAAGAGGGAAAGAAAAAACAACAAAAGAGGGAAAGAAGGAAAAGAGAGAGAGTAGCGAGTTGGGGGCAGACTGCTGGAAGAGAGGGAGCAACACGCCCGAAACGCAGAGGCGGGAGGCCGCGAGTGCGCACAGCTGCTGCAGAAAAGGGGAAAAAAGGAAAAGCGCATCAGTTGCAATACCACCTGCTCTAGCAGAAGAAGGAAGAATATCGGAACCTCGAGGTGAAAGTTTAATGGGGGGGGGGGACGCCGAATGAAGGGGATCTGAAAACCGAACGTCTTGTGAAGGAGAGGCCCGGTCTAAAAACTCCGAAAAGGCGGGGTACTGGGGAAAAGGCGGAAAGGGAAACTTCTTTGAGGTAGAAACTAATACAATGAGGTAAAGGGCTTCGACGTCAGATGTTCTCTAACAAGGAGATGCCGAGGGGAAAAAAGGTCTGAGGAGTGAAGATCTGATCGCGGACCCTGGGAGGCAAAAACATCAAAAAAAGTCAATCCAGAACTTTCCCCGCAGAAAGAGGGAAGGAAAAGATAGTCACGATTTTGTCAAAAACCAGCTTCCCGGTGAAGAAAAAAAAATGAAAGACCTCCGATCCTTACTTAAAAGGCCAGAGGGGTGGGAAGAAAAATGGGGATTTAGTGCCGAAAATTCTAGAAGGAGGGGAACAAAAGGAAAGAAACCTCGCTCTATTCCGCAACGCCTCGGAGGGCCGCATGGACGGACACATTCATCTGGGGAAAAAAAAAACATGACCGGATCGTAAGACGCCCAGAGACAGGAGAGGGGAGTAGAGGAGATCGCTCACCCCTCGAAACTTAAAAACAGACAGACAAAAAAGTCTGAGTTCCGCCCAGGAACCAGTGAGACCTCGATGTGGGAGGAAAAAAAAAGACGAATGGAGCATTCGAAGAAGGAGTCCTTCAAAGCTACAGAAAAGGGTGCCTTTTGGGGACATGGAGTGAAAAAAAAAAATCGAGAATGAGTTACAACCGTCGATGTTTATGCCGGGAGAACTTTGGTGAAAGGGAGAGAACTAGTCTTGTCAACGGCCGTGAGAAAGCCGGCGATGACGGGAATCCGCAACGCAGGAAAATCTTCGACGGAGGCCCGCGATGGGGTCATACCTTGGCGGGATGCATGACGAAGAGAAAACAGAGGAGATAACAGGAAGCGCCGGTTAGTACCAACATTAGGGGCTGATGGAGGACTGCGGTAGCTTAACTAGAGTTGGGAGGGAAAAACGGGCTTGGGGGGGTCTACCCTGACCGGCCAGCGCGGAGGGTAACAGGGGGGTTTGTCCTAAAACCCAACTGCTCTTAACTTTCGGCCAACGTCGCTATGGGAGCCAGCTCAAGAGAACGACTCAGCCTGCCCCCAAGCTTGCGACTGCCCAGCAATATCATCAACCGAAACCGGGCACTGCAATCAGAGACTGGGAGGGGAGGTTACGGTTAGGGGCAAAATAGGCAAAGGGGGCGTCCAAAGGGAGGCCGGTCTACAACTAACGGAAAATCGGGGAGGGGGGGGGGAAAAAAAAATGGCGCCGAAGAACCTTTTAGCGGAGGGAGGAGGGGAAACGTGCGGGTTTTCGTTCACGAAGGAAGAGGATCACGCCGTTTCGGGGTCTAAACGGAAGGGGGAGGTTAGACTAAAGAAGGTGCCAGGTGGGTCCAAAGTAAAAGGGGGAAAAGGGCGGGATGGGCCGGAGACAAAAGGGCCTTGCAAAAGAACAGGCAAGGTGGCGGGTCTCATACCGCTTAATAAAAAGCAAAAGGAAGCATTCATCAAGGCCGCGGGCTGTAGATAACGGGGGAGTCGGGGGAAAAGATCTGGCTCGGGTAGAAGCAGCATCCAGGAGATCGGGAGTGAGACGTCCCAGCCCGGGGGTCATCACAAGGGGGAAGAAGATTAGGAACACACTTCAAGAGCTAAGCTACGCGAAAAGAAGGGAAGGACGTGGGAAAACGCGAGGGGGGGCTAAGGGAGGGTTGTCCACTTTGTGGGGCACCCCCTGGAGTGAATCGGGAAAGAGTCCGTCCGTAGCTAAGGTCAGCAAAGGGGGACAAGATTGCTGGAAGGGAGGAAAAAAGACACAAGACTGCGGACGGGGTTTGGTTCGACGGCGGGTGAACCAAAAAAAAAACCATCGTCTTGCAGGCCGACAGGAGCCTCTCCTTCCAAGGGGGATAGCAAAGAAAAACGCACCGCGAAAACGAAAAATGAATAAAAAGAAGAAAAGGGGGTAGCAGCGGAAAAGAAGGACCTCTCTCGACACTCAGGGGAAAAAAGGAAAACAAAGTGGCAGACAAGATCGGCCACGCGAGAAAAGAACGAAGAGAAAAGGGCATAAGGGGTGGCTGAGAAAAAAAGTGGAGTCTATTCTGTCGGCAAACGGAAGAGAGCATCAAATCAGGCAGAGTCGACAGGACTCAACCGGTTAGGGAACAAAACTGGGGAAACAAGTCGACAGGGAATATAATTGCGGCGGTGTGACCTCGATCTGCTCTGGCATGAAGCATGTGAATGTATTTGAAAAACGAGATAAAAGGGATCATCAGGCGAATCTGAGGAAAAAAAAATTTTAGTGGGGGGAAGTGGAATGGCCTGAGTACGGCAAAAAAGTTGTGGGGGACGGGAAAAGAGGGGGGATTCTTCTGTGGATGGACAGTCAATCGCTCGGCGAACAGTCGGAGCACGAGACAAGGGCGTGGGGGAAAAGATACGAGGTGTGTCGCATGGCCTCGAAGGAGATAGGTGAGTGTATATTTTGTCTTGGAAGAATGTCATCCGACGTGAAAAAGCTTGAAGAAGAATAACGACAACTGGCCTAATACCCACTGACAATCTGGTGTACATTGACTCGCAGATAGGGGGTCAAGTCGCAAGCGCTCTTGGGGGCCCATGAAGTTAATATATCAAAAGCCGAAACGCTAGAGGAAGAGAAGGCTTGATAGCTTCACGGCCGCAGGTGAACCGGGAAGGCTACTATAACCGAAGGACAGCGGAACAGGCTACTTCAGTACTCTTAACAGCAAGGGGAAAGAGCGAACGGCACAGACCCCAAGTAAGCAAATTCGGCGAAGGGGTCAGGTAAGGAGATAGTTGGGGGGCGGCGGCAAGGTAAAAGAGGGAAAGAGATTAAAGCTGCCTTCGTCCACGATTGGGCCAGTTCGGGTCACGGCAGGGGCTATGGGGAGAAGGGGGGACCGATGGATGGGCGCGGGGTTGTTGCGGAGGAGAGAAGGAGAAACGGTCCCTTGTTGGACAGAAGAGAGAAGGAAACCACACAAGGAGATTACATAAGATAGGGGTTGTCCAATTAGCGGGATGGGAGAAAAAAAAAAGAATGACCGCGCCAGCGAAGCGGCCTAACCCATTGGAAGAAGGGAAAGAAGTGGTGGTTTGGGGGGGGGGGGGGGGCTGTGAAATAACTCTTGAACAGAAGGAGGGCGGTAAGGAGTCATAGATGCTACCGGGAAAAGGGGGGCCGCATCCAAAAGATAGAAGTAAAAAAAAAGTGCGAGAAGAAGAGCTTCATGGTGATGCCCGTTGAGCCAGCGTAATCGAAGAAGGGTCGGGGGGAAGGAAGGCGGGTGAGGGCGTGGTCACCCAGGCGGCAAAGGAAGGGGTGAATGACACATAATCTCAGAGGGAGGGAAGTAGAAAATGGGGCCGATCCGCCGAGACAGTATGTCATCTGAGGGGAAATGTACATAACAGCTGGGGGCCGTGTGAGGGAATCTAGGGAGAAAAAGAGACTGGACGTCCACGGCCAAGGGTACGCGAAGATAAGCAAGGACTCACCGCGATCTGACATTCGCGAGGCATAAAAGAAAATCTAGGCTAAGCAACCGACTCCGCTGGATGGGCAAAGAGCGCCGATTAACTGCCAGGAAAATACGAGAAAATCTGCCGGCCATAAAATGTGTTAAGTGTACAGAAAGAAATCCTTCAGTGGAGGGCTGGCTTCCCCGCATGAAATAAAAAGGAAACGGTACTTCGGCATCCCATCCTTACTGAGAAATGCAAAAGAATCAAAAAAAAAAACCCAGGAACTCGATCTTCAGCTAGGCCAGCTTTCGCAAGGGGGTGCCAATGAAGAGAAGGTGAAAGCGACGCCGCATGTTTCTGAGAAAGCGAAGCATAAACGATTCATCTGATGCCGCGAGATGACAGGGGCGTGACTTTGTAGCCGAGACGCGATCAGGGGGATTAACTGAGGGGGTTCATTTTCGACACTTCAGGGAGCGAGGTACTTGGTCGCCAGAAGGGCGATGGTAGATATGAGGGGGACGGGGGTTCGGTTGCGAAGAGGGGCGCTGAGATTTGAGAGCTCATGGAGGCCCCTAAAATGACGGAGGGGGGGTGTTGGGGGGGAAAAACCTCTCACAGGAAAAACCCCGACGCGATTTAAAAGGCTAAGTCTGAATAGGCAAGGCCGTCCAGAGGGGTGAAACCAGGAAACGTATGACCAAGTAAAGGGGAAGATTTGGAGAAAAGACAAATACACACATCACTTTCAAACGCACCAAATCAACAAAACAAAAAACGAGGGGAGAGGGTTAGCGCGCGGCCAAAAACTTGGAAAAAGATGGACAAGAAGATGAAGGTCAAAAACCTAGAATCAAAATTACCACTGGCGTTTAGGGCTTCCATGGCGCCGGCTTACCGCAAAAAAAGAAAGGGGGGTATGGCTGGGGGTAGAATGGAAAGGTGGCACGAAAAAGCCGAGATTAAATCACGCTTCACCATCTAGGCCTTACCCGGCCGTCAGGAAGCCGCTTTACGGCGCAAAAACGGGCAAGTGCAGCAAGGGGACCCGGGAAGAAGACGATTCATGCAACCCTCATAAACAGGAGAAAGGGATGTCAAAAGCAGCGGAAAAAAAAAAAGGGGGCACGGGCCACTCAAGGGATTTCAGACCTCGCATAGAAGTTGACGAACACCGTCCACCGGCCACAAAAAGAGAAAAATGTTATGCGACAATAGTTAACGCCCGAGGCTGTGGTCAGTGTAAAACCAACAGAAAATGAAGGTCCACCATAAGAAACGGAAAGGTCCGATCACATAAGAGCTGCCTGAACAATGGAAAAAAAGGTCTTTGGGGATGATGATGTCCAAAGGAAAAGGGGATCGCGAAGAAGTGCCACTTGACGAGAAGGCTACTGGGAAACTAGAGGGGGACGGAACGGCCGACAGATGAGTTGGGGTGAATACAAAAAAGCCAAGGAAAGGGAGGGGGGCAAGGTTATAAAAAAAGAAAGCCCGGGGAAAACATCATGCTTCAGGAAATCCTAAAGATCCAATAAGTGGGGGGGGGGGGGGGACGAAGCGCTTCATTATTAAAAAGGAAAAAAGAAGAGAGTCGGTAACCAACACGCAGCGACGCAAAAAAAACGAGGAATCAGAATTGGGATCGAAGCGCTGTGGGGAGAAGCCTCACTTCAAAAACACCCCCCCACACAAAAAAACATCAAAGAAGGCCACTCACCCTTGGTGGGAAACAGAAAAATCGTGAGAGCAGTTATACCAGGACAACCCACCTATCTACGAAGGGGGGGAAAAAGAAGGAGGGACTCACGTTCGATACTTGGAAAAGGAAAAAAAAAAAAGGGGGGTCGAATTGTGGGTTTGCCGATACGCGCTCTACGCTCAAAAAGGAGTCCCTAAAGGCGCGGTCTGTCCCCGAATTGTTAAAAAAGGCAGAACGGAAACCTTGCAAAAAAAGGGGGCCGTAGTCTATGGAAAACACGGCGATAAGGGGGAGAGGCGGACGTTAATCTCTCGCTCCCTGTGGCTAGGGAGAGGAAAAAAAGCTCCCTCTGGAGAAAAGAAGGACGACTGAGAAGGGGGCCGTCCACAGATCTCCCCGAGTGCCGGCCCAAAAAGAATTTTAGGGAAGAGGGAATCAACGCGATCAGGAGATGTCCCGGCAAAAAAGATATCTACCCACGACCTAACAATTGAAAAAAAAAAGGATCGGAGGAAAGGAAGTGGGGAAGGAACCTCGAGAGGGGAGAAAGGGAGCGGGGTTACCAATCAATCGTGCTGAACAATGGAAAGAAAAGAAGGGACAGTTCGTGGTTAGCGCTTCTTTAAACAGGAAGAAAAAGGGCGTGAGAAGGGAACTCGATCAGAGGCTTCAAGTAAGAACGAAGAAAGGGTCAGCCTGCTTGCGGAAGGCAATCCCAAGAGACGGCCAGGGAGCTTCTCGAGAAAGAAATTTCTGAGTTGAGGAAAAAGCACTCCAAGTGAAAGAGGCTTTTTTCTCAATTTCCAAGACTCTTCCTGGGTAAAGGCGCCGTGCCGCGGACTCATGGGGGAGGAACGTTTCTGGATGTTGCAGATCCTTCATGACGGACTCAAAAGGAAAAAGCGTAAATCTACACAGGCTGGAAGACGCGTCGAATCGTTAAGGAAGGGAGGGACGCTGTCGGCAAAAGGACCAAGAGAGGACCAAATCCGAAAAAGAAAGAGTTCGAGAAGAAAAAAGAGTCGACTCTCTAAAAATGGGCAGGGAGAAGGCTCAAACGTACACAGAGAAAATATCTCACAAAATAGGGGTAAAAAGGAGGACGGAGAGTGGGGGAAGCTCTGTAGACTTCTCTGAGAATACGGGAACGCGAAGGAAAGGATCAGAGAGGGAGCTGTAGTTCGAGCGGTTATCTAAATAGAGGAGAGAGGCCGCAGGGGTAACTCCAAGGAGGAACGCATGGAAAAGAAAAGCTCAACTATAAGGGGAGATCTGCTTAAGCTCAGAGGTGAAGGGGATATTGGAAAAGGAAGAAAAAGAAAGGAAAAGCTTCCGAGCTTCCAGGTAATCAGAAAAAGGCAGGTGGAAACTATCATCTCTCCCGTGGAGATAAGAGGGAAAGGTCTAAGGGACGGGGAAGGGGCTGAAAGGGGGAAAATGGGAATAGACTCTGCTTTCATCATTCAAAAGAGGGTCAGGATCGGTGAGAGCGGAAGGATTGGGAGCAAGAAAAGGAGAAAAAACAAAAAAGCCACTAGCGAACCTTCATGCAAAGTCAGGGAACCAAATGGCATGCCAAGATCACCGGAGGTTAGGGAACAAACCACGTCAACACCTCTCAAGGAGAAGAAATAGGGCAGAAAGTTCAATTCAAGGAATCCTTTTAGGAGCCCGGGAAGGGGGCAGAGGTTTAGGTGTAAGGGGGGTTAAAAACAATATCAGAGTTGGGGGGGGGGAAGTGACAATATACCAGATCTGGAGTTATAAAGCAGAAAAACCTATTAGTGAGTATTGCCAAAGAAAAAAGGGGATGAAGGAGCCTGCACGGGTCGAGGCCCTTAGAAACCCTGCTAACGGGGGTCAGAAAGGACGACCGTATCAGTCATCGGAGGAGGAAAGACAAGGGAGGTATCAGAGATCACGAAAGGAGCTCAAACCAGAGGCCTTGGACGAAAACACGAGAGAATTCATGTCAAACTTTGGAAAAAAGGGGACCTCCCCGAAAAAAAGGAGGGACGTGGAGTGAACGAGGGAGGGGGGGAGAGATAAAGGGGTTGAAAGCAGAAGGGCGTCAGGAGGACTAACAGAGAGAAAAACAGGTGTCCTTGGTTACTTCGAAAGGGCACTCAGGGGGACTCAGAAATTGAGGAAAAACAGGCCGAAAAGGGGGCGAGTGAGAGGATAACTGTGGGGGAGAGCACTATTGGCTGTTTCCACCCTCGGAGAGGACGGGAAAAAGGGAAGTTGGTGGCCGTGAGGCGTCGCAAAATCGTCTAGGCAAAAAAGGAGGACGGAGGCCGCTATGTCGAAATTAAAAAGCAAGGAGCAAGGGCGACCACACGGAGAGGAGGAGAATCAACAAAAAGCTCCTTGTACGTACCCAACGGGAGGGGAGAAAGGGTGACGCTGACCTGAACATTAGTTCAAGGAAAGCGATGGGGGAAGGGGAGAAGACCTACGGTGGGTTGGAAGAATACCCGAAACGCCATCGAGGAGGGGGACAGGGGTGGGAACGTTCCTCACCCCAACTAAGGAGTCATGCCGCTGAGAAAGGTTTAAAGAGGAGATAACGGGCGCGGGAAAGACGAAAGACAGCGATCAACCCACATCATCAAGACAAGTCCAAAATGTCCATTGTGGGTGCAATGGGGGAAATTGAAGGGGGATAGGACATGTCCACCGAAAGGGGGGGGGTAACTGAGGGGGGAGATACCTTATCGGGGGAGGGGAACACTACAGAATGACCCACTCCTGTCTGGGAAAAAGAAAGTGAAAGAATATAAACAAGTTAGAAAGAGTGCTGGGAGGGAGGGTGAGGGTTTAGTTAACCTGCGCAGAAAGGAAAAGAACCCGTTTATGGACCGGGTAAATGAATCTTTTGCTACCGCCTTGGAGGTGGGGGAAAAGAAAAGGCCGGTGGAGGGTGTCGCGGCTTTCATGTAAAAGAGATCGGAAAGTGATGCCGCATGCAATGGGGGGGGTGAGACACAAGGAAAAGAAAAATCGTGAAGGCGGCAAAGGCCGCGTGTGATAGTGATGAAAATCTTCTCGGGGAACGTTTGGAAAGAAAGCGAGAAGAATAAACCGCCAGAATCCAGGGGAAAAAGAAGACTTCGCCTGCGCAAGGCGAGAAAACGCCAGGGCCTTACGCTGAAAAGGAGTTTTACAACATCCTAGAAACCGCTCTAGAGAAAAGGAGGGCCGACAGCTCAACTTGGGCGAAAGAGGAGGGTTGTACTTCTTGTTATTGGTGAGAAAGGAACTTTAGTGGGAGGGCTGGGGACGCGTAGAGACAGTCGGAGTCTAGGGGGGGAATACGGAAAATAAAACAGGGTGCTGGGGGGAACAAAAAAGGTGCCTAGTCATACTATCACGACTGAAGAAGGCGGGGTGGAATTTCGGACTTGGGGGAACCAAAAACCCGCCCTTCCGGGGGGGGGGACCGAGAAAGGGAAATAGAACTTAAGCGCGTTTAAAGAAGATAGAAAAAAACTACCGGGGAAAAGGAGAAAGAGAAGAGAAAAACGACACACCGGGTAGAGGAGGAGGAGCTAGAACAAATTCGGTCCACTCGAAAAAAACGGCCAGGGTGGAGAAAAGGCAAAGACCAGAAGTTCATTCAAAAAAAAAAAAAATCAGGGACCGCGCGAGAAAAAAATCCTCGTCACGGAGCAGGGGGGGAGGGGACCGCGCGATGAATCTTTCCTGAGGGGAGGCGTAAACAGAAAGAACATGCTCCTCGGCAGCAAAAAGGCGGAAGGTAGGCACAAAGTTGTTTAAAAGGAGGACGAGCGTGCCACGGTGTTAGTCAAAAATCGAGCTGCCTGTCAATTGAAACATGAAGAATATGTGAGCGACCTAAGACACGATTATCATGAGGAGTGGAGTCAGGGGGGGAGCCTGTAAAAAGGGGGGGAGGGTTGTAAACTTCACAGTCTGAAAAAGGGAGGGAAAGGTTGGAAGTTCTTTTGCCGGCAATTTACGCGAAAGGGGGGGGAAGAAGGAGGTGAAACAAGGGGGATTAGGGGTTAGGGTCGCATAAAGACATGGGACAGGAAGGAAGAGAAGCTGGGGAAGTTCTTTAACCGAGCGGCGCAGAAGGGAAATCGATCCTTGACCTGCTGCGTGATAGACCTGCCGAATTCCCGTAACAAGCCGGTTATGTAAAGGAATCGCCCTAGTGAGAAAAGATACGTGAAGGTTCGCTTGCAATTTATATCCGTCCGCTCCGCCTGGTCGAAGAAGCGATCTGGGGGGAAAAAGGACGATTCCGGCAACTTGTGAAATCAGGAGAAAGACGAAATAAAGGAATTCGCTCAATTTAGGAAGAAAACAGCGATTTACGGAAAGTGGGTCAGCAAAAAAAGAAGAGGAGGACTTGAGGGGGGGCGGCAATCCGGACTGGGAGGAAGAGGAGATTGGGAGCGGGACAAGGTGACCGCGCATCGGAAGAAGGGAAAGCTCCTCGGGGGGAAGACGATTGGTGAACGACAAGGCGCAAAGGGTGGTGCTATTGTCGCTCCGTCTAGTCTTAGGGGTGTTCGGGAGGGAGAACCTGGGAAATCACTGGGGGGGGAAAAAAGATACTCTCAACAAAATGGTATGAAGGAGGAGAATGTGACCAACACAAATCTTCTATTAGCAGAATAAAAAAAATCCCTCTCTAAGAAAAACCCCATAGCACCACAAGATTAAGAAGGAGAGGGAACATAGATGGAAAGGAATGATCTGGACCGAAAAATTCATCAAAGAGTACTTTCGCCGAAAAAAGAAACTATTCAGAATATGGAAACGCCGAATCAGACATGTGGTCGAAATTCTTCGATGGCCAGGGACGTAAAGAGAGGGCAATTATCAAAATTAAGGAGATTGTGAGAAAAGGGGGAGGGGACCCCATGCTTAAGAGGGGAGGAACAATCAGTCAGTCTAAAAGCGGAGGCATGGGTGCACTTTACTAGGGAAGAGTCCAGTATTTGAACCACGAGCTGCTGCGCAATGTACATAACAGAGTCAGTGTTAAGACGGAAGGAGGTTTAAATACTCTGGAAAGACTTAGAAGCGCAGGAGGAGAACCGCTAACTCACTCTCTATCTCATCAGACCCCCAAAACACAAAGCGCCATGAACCCTGAGGAATATCAAACCTACTCGTCTTGGTGATAATTCGGGGCCAAGGAAGATCGGGCAGATTCCGAAGGAAGAAATAAGGAAGGTAGGATTAAGTGAATTCAAATGTTGGGGGAAAGGGGGAGAACACTAAAAGTTTTAAAATTCAGACGGGGGGCAGATGCATCTAAAATCATGATAATCTGTCTCCTCGTACGGAGATAAATAAGGAGACTTCACATGAGGAATCATCGAGAACCGACAAAGAGGCTAGATAGGCGAGAGCTTTCACATGTTTGAAGAGTGACGGTCCTTGAAGAGGGGGAAGGCAAATGTGGTGCTCTCTCTTCCGCATCAACTAGGAGAGCGGAGGACGTAGAAATGAAAGGAACCGTGAGGTTGGGAAAAGGGGGGAGAAGAGCTTAGAGCGGGGATGGAACTTCGGGGCGCAAGGGCAGTGTCGGAGGCGGGGGTGGGGGACGATTAATTCTGAAGAAGAGGAAAGGGGGACTTGTCGAAGCGTGACTCGTTTTAAACTGAGTGAGGGGGGGGAAGAAAAGTCTAAGAAAAGAGAGAAGGAGGGATCCATGGTGGGCCAAGGGGGAAAAAGGGGACCGGGCGGGGGTTGGTTCCCCAACCTGCTCCCCTTCCACCCCGGGAAGAAAGAGGGGAAACAGTCGTGGGGGAGCAAAAAAAAAGAGGGATAGACAGGCCTTCAGCACTGGGGAAAAAAATGGGGCCAGTCATGACAAGGAAGAGTAGGGAACGCGGGGACAGCAATCCCAAGTGCATGTTCTCGAGCATCAAAAAAAACTACTAAGGGCGGGATGAAGAGGAGGGAAAAAGGTGCCACTTCGTGAGGAGCATAAGCTTGTTTGAACAGGGGGGGTCCGACCTTTCGTAATGGCTTGAGGCTTCTCGCGACGAAACTTCGAGAAGGAGGAGAAGATTGATTTATGCGGGTTGAGAAGGCGAAGAAAGGGGGATTCCCGAAGAAAAAAGTCACGATTATCAATCCACTCTCACTAGAATGCTGGAAAGAAGACGATTGAATTCAAGAGGTCTGTATCCGAAAAGGGCAGGGCCAAGGTCAAAGGGGCCCGGAAATCACTACTCGGTAAAGCAAGCTCGACACCACAATGAACCTTTACATGTTGAGGAAAAAGGGGACAAGCGGGAGAAAGGAAGGGAGGTTCAACCTCAAAAAGGGGGCGGGGTAAGAAGGAGGAGCGCAGTTCGAAAAAACCTCCACGGAAAGCGAAGCAACCCGGTTCAAAAAAGGGGCACAGAAAAGGGTGCCTTTGTAAGGGGGCGCCCTGGGAAAGTCAAGCCTCCGGAGAATAAGCGACATGCACATACCATAAAGATGAAAGGAAAAGAAACCTGGCCAGGGGGAAGGGGGGGGGGAAGGATCTTCTGGGAGGGGGGGGAGATAGGAACAGCTTCGCGACAGAAGATACGAAAGTCAAACATATCGACGGGGCCGACAAAAGGAATGAGGGGGGGGGGGTTATTCTTCCAACCCGTAACCAGGACCGCTGGAGGTGGACAAAAGGAGGAAGCCGGACCCACGAGGGACCGAGCAAGGCATTTAGCCAGTAAGAAAATCGGGAGCGGTTGCTGTAACCGGAGATTAAAGGGTTGATTCGACCATCGTCCGGGGATGCAGGTGGAATCCGAAGGGGCGAAAAGACCCCATCGCCTGCCTCCTTATTAGCGAGGAAGGGAGGGGAGAAAAGTCTAGAACCTCCGCAGAATTCCGTCCAAAGAAATGGGAAAAAAGAAAAAGCTTGAATCAAAAGGTGTCGCCCTGAACGCATCGGGGACGGGCATGTAAAGGGAAATTCTATTACCAAGGGAGGGAGGACCACTTGTCAGCCTGTCCAACAGGACAACCAGGGTCAGATCTGGGGGGTTGAGAAAAAGAGAGAGAAGGTCTCAGGGAGGAGCACAAGCCAAGAGGGATACCCCGGGTTGAAGGGCTTAGGGTTCCCTAAAGTTTGTCAACTTGGAAGAAAGAGAGGGGGGGCTTCCAAGAAGGGTTATCGTATCTGCGATGAGGAACAAAGTGTGCAATCAAGGGAGAAAGAACGTCACCGTGGAGAAAATGGAAGGGTAGGGAGAAAGGGGGGGCCGTCCGTTGTCTAAAAATCTCCAATTAGATCAAAGGGAACGGAAAAGGGAAGATTGGAGGGGGGGGGGGGGGGTGAAAAAAAAACGGGGAAAAGAGGTAGAGAAGGGGGGATAAAGAAGAATAGGAATATACGCACAAAGGAAGTAACCTTGAAATAAATTATCAGGAGAAGGCAGAGGGACTCTCCTGATGAAAGGGAAGAGGGGTTTTACAAGATACTTTCTCTCTGTCAATGATGGGAAAGGCTCGAAGTGGAGATCGGGGATGACTTGGAGCGCTCTTGGACTTAGCTATCAAAAGGAAAATAAAGAGTATCGACTTTCTTCTCAGGAGGAGCAGGATTACAACAGAGGCTCGAAGCTCGGAAAGAAAACTCCGAGGGAGGTATTTCAAACAAGAGCCCAACTTTTTCGACAGGGAAACCGCCTCAAAAGGGTACTGTGGAGGGGGCCAGAGAGCCGGGGCAGAAGCCTGTCGAAAAAACTTCAGGGCTTAGGGGGGAAGGCTTGAAGGAAGGAATGAGGGGGTGGGGTTGTGACCGCAAAATCAGAAAATGAAACTATCTAGCATGAAAAAAGATTGCGCCGGATCTGCGGGGGGAGTATATTCGTGGGGAGAAGGAGTTCCGGTCGACAAAAAAAAGGGCAAAAAAAAAGGGAGCCCAGAAGGAGAAAAAAAGATAACGCCGGAAGCCAGAAAGGAAGACAACCTTGCGGAAGAGGTTTAGGGTAGGAAAAAGGGGGAAGCCATCAGAAAACCCCAAACGAGACCCGATCAAAAAAAAAGATATTAAGAGATATGACCTATGGGGAGGGGACCCATCTGAAGAGGAATGGAAGATAAAGAAAAAAACTCCATAAACTCCTAGGAAAAAGACTGGGCCTGCTGGGATCATTGCGGTAAGAGGCGGCGTATCTTTCAGATTGAAGAAGGAAAGAGAGAAAGCAAACCTCTCGACGCGAAAAACGGAGGGAAAGATAGACGAAGGGTTGAAGTTGATGGAGGGGAAGGGACCTAATGGGGGGATAAAAGAAAAAAAAGCGTTTCCTCAATTAGAGCTTCCCGGATCTCGGAAAGAACCAAAGAAGGGAGGGCTGAAAGCCAGGGCGCCCAATTTCCGTTAAAAAAACGAGGGGGAGGGGGGCGGAAAAAAAGAGGAGTACTCGGTGAGAACAATACTTCTCAAGTTACGAAAGAGTATATCGTTAAATTGAGGGAGAGAACAGAGGCTAAGATTCCGGGAAAGAAGGAAAAGAGAACCTTTCCGCGCCTAGGAAGAGTTAAGGAAAGAGAAGGACATTGGGACACAAAAGGGATCTTGGTCAGCGCTATTAAACCCATGCAGAAAAAGGGGAAAAGGGCTAAAAGACATTGGGACGGAAGTGGGTACAGGGAGAGAGGGTCCAAAGGATATAAGAATATGAGGGGTATCCGCTGGCCAGAAAAAAATCTTCAGCGACGAGGCCGCCGGAAAAAAAGGCCGCATGGACTGCCAACGACTACGGCGTAAGAGAAACAGACCTGGCGAAGAGGAAAAGGAGATCACCCCAGAGTATAAGCCATCGGAGATGCCAATCGCCTGTGAGACCAAACCCAGAGAAACGTGCCAATTTTCAAATTTCAGGGCAAGTAACTCAAGGGAAAACCGGCTCTGGATCGAACGGAGGGGGGGGAGGGGAGGGGAGAAGAATTTAGGGGAAGGCTAGCAGCAAAAGCTACAAAAAAGGGGAAGTGGGACCTTCAAAGGTTCAAAGATTGATATAGACAGGAAAGGGAAAAGTGGACCCTATTATGCTAGGGGCTGCAGGGGGGGGGGACGGACAGAAAGATAAAGAGTGTCTGTCAACGGCTTGAGAAGAAAAAGTTAACGTATGTAAGGGGGGATTGGCTAAAGCACGGCTAGATAAAAAGGAGCAATTTATACATCTGGGGGGGGAGGGAATGGAGGAAGGGCCAATACCGCAAAAAAGGGAGGTAGGCAGGTAAATAAAAGGATAAGAACGGTACTACCCCACTATTGGGAAAGGGGGGCGGAACTGTCAAAAGGCGGATTCTTAAAACGTATTGGAAGGGACAGAGGGGGTGGGTCTACCCATGAAAAAGAACATCGCGGAGGGTAACCGGGGAAGGATTGTGTTTCAATGCCTCACCCCGTAACCTTATTTCTCGGTGAGGGTCGGCCGTAAAACGCTAGGGGGACCTCGTTATCGGAGAGTCGCGAAACCTGCGCCTCCAGAAGAGAAAAGCAAAGAAAGCAAGAATTCAAAGGAAGAAAGGGGCAAGGGGGGGTCCGGGTGTCAAAATGGATGGGGGAAAGACGGACCTGACAAAAGAAGGATGGGCTCACCGGAGGGGAAAGAGGTTGAAAAGGAACCAAAGAGGGCGGGGAAAATGGCGCTGAGAAAGGGGAGGCGTAGGATTGGGCGGGGTTTAGGACACCAAGAGCAACTCCTCCCAATTATAAAAGACAAGTGGATTGAGAAGGTTGGGAAAAGGAAAGGTGGAAGAGGGCAGAATTGGAGGGGGGAGCTACATTAAGGGGGAAGGTTTGCATAAAAAATCTTGGGCCGTGCTCGCCTTTAGTTCAATGAAAGTGGAGGATGTTCACTGACGGCAAAAAGAGAGGGGCCTAGAATTTTATAAAATGTGAAGGAGAGAGTTCCGGGGGCTCTTAGGGAAGAAATGAAACCAGACATAATCGGGGGGGTGAAGAGAGGATAAAACCAGTCGCAAGGGGGGCGAGAAAAAAAACGAAGGGGAACATGACGGACATGTCTGGAAAGTTCAAGACTTGATCCTTATAAAAGAGATAGAAAGGCGTTGCCCTAGACAGATCACTTGGAGCCAGGAAAAAGGGGGGAGTTCGTTGATGGGGAGGAAAACTGACCGGGAGGGGGGGGTTGCGGACGACTTTTCCAACGAACCAGGAGTCTTGGGGCAGAGGAAACGGGGGGTCAAAAAAAAGGAGGGTTTCTTGAAAGGGCAGGAGGCAAGATACGAAGATGGTAGTCCTTTTTCAGGGCAAGGGCGGTAAAACAAGCACAGTTTTTTCACAAGATCATCCGAGAAGCGAACATTCCGATAGAAAAGCGAACTAGGGGAAACCCTCCCCGAGAAAAAAAGAAAAAGGACAAATGATAGACAAGCCTACACGTGGAGGAGGGAGGCAGGAAGAAAGAGTCAAGATCAGACACTGCGGGGCTCCATAACCAAGACCGATAGCCAGAATCCGAAAACGAATCGTCGACAAAGACAGCGGCTCACGGCAAGAGGGAAGGTGACTTCGGAAGAGGGTCGTCGCGGACAAAAAGAAGAACCTTTAAGCGGCATAGAAAAGAAAAAAAAAAAAAAAAAACCAAGGGCCAAAAAAAGATAAAGAGGGAAGAGATTAGATCAGATGGCCAGGAGGGGTTTCCCACGAAGCTCGGTGGGGGGAGTGCAATGGAAGTCACTATTATTGGAGCGAAAGGAAGTGAAACCAGATGGCATGAGGCGATGAAGCATTTTCTAGGAAATTGAATGGATGGGATTGCGTCTGTAAGAAGGTAAAACAGGTTGAGTCGGAAGCTATGGTTGATCTGGGGAAGGCTGTGCAATGGGGTTTCCGTGCACGGCGACGAGGCGTGGGAAAAAGTAGCTAAAAGAAAAACAAGAGGAGTTTGGGCACTCAGGCAGCGAGGGGGCTTTCCTCTCTCTGAGAAATAGAGGGGGGGGGGTACGGGGGGCGGGCATGGAGGAGAGTTAATCCGAAGTGGAAAGAGGATTTCTAAAAATAAGGCCTAAGGGAACCAGAAATTCAAAAAATGTTGTACAGCCAGCAAGAGAGGGGGAAAGAAATACAAGGCGTCCGAGGTGCCGGAAAGGGAGCACGGAAGACCAGCGTATAGTCCCAAATCAGAAGGCTGGAAATCAGCAGTAGGATCAGTGCCACGCAAAAAGGGCTCCTACTAACCTAATTCCTCTTAAATAACCGGTGCGAAATAAAAGGACGGTGGAATGACGGTCACGGGGAAGAGAAGAAAGGGAACCAATGAATTCTACGCACTTCCAGGGCGGGAGGGATAGAGTGGTGGCGTAGGGAAAGGTGACCGGGCAAATAGAATGGAAGCTCATGACAAGGGAACAGCTGGCGTGTTTCAGGGGATGTACTTCGCACTGGTGTGGTGCTATTGGGTCTGGAGGGAAGGCTCTTCGGGACCGGGGGGGGTCAAAACTTGCGTAGACTCTACGAGCACTCCGGGGGGGGTGGGGACAAGAATGCCACAAAGGAGAAAGAAGATATTCTTTCAAACATGTGAGCGTGAGGGGGAATCAGCGGAAAAAAGGGAAATCAGGTGCGGAAAAAAGAGGAAAACACCAGGGAGAGGAAGAAATGAAATCGAGGGACAGAAGGATCGTGACCTTATGTGGGGGGGGGGGGGGGGTGGGGGGGGGCTACCTTTCACCTGAGAGAATAATAGAACAGGATTCCAGGAGAAGTAATCCTACGGAAGTCATGGGGAGGACCGGAGGGAGGGGGGATAGGAGAAAGGAGAGCCGCAAAAAAAATCTTATTTAAATGGAGGGGGGGAAGGAGAACGGTCTTGGTCAAACGTAAGGACCCTCTCAAAAAGCTACATTTATAGTAGCAGGGGAAGGAAGAAGAGGGGGTTTCTCCACGAGCTGCGCTGAGAGGGGGAGAACATCTGGACATGAGGGATGAGGACGTTCAGTTAGAACCTACTGTGAACGAAATGAAGATAACCGAAGCTGAAAAAAAGAAATATCACAGAAGGAAGCGGGAGGACAGGGAGAAGAAAAAGAGAAAACAGGGGAGAAGAGGTTATGACTCAGAAGGGGATATCTACAGGCAAAGCACCTCCAAAGGGGAAAGCGGAGTCCTAATCAACTTTTTTACTTTTACACCGACTCCCTAAATGAAAGGGCCGACTGTCAAAGGATGAAAAATGACAGGGGAAAGAGGCACTAATGCAGGGAATCTTCACTCCACTCGTCAGTAGTCAACTGGGAAAGCCGTCGAAAAGGACACGGCAATCGAGAGTCAAGCTAGGAGGAAGGAAATAACTTCCCCTTGGGGAACACCGAAATTTAGTCCTTTTTAGCTGGGGCCGTACTCTTGATGCGATCGTCTCCGTAACACTGGGAATAAGCAAATCGGGAGGGGGGCCTGGGAGGAGGGGTGGAAGGGAGGAGAGCTCGGACTGAAAAATTCGGGGGTTTGGAGTGCAAAAAGGCAGTGTCGGACTGAGGGGGGGAATTAAGCGACAAGGGGTAAGGTGTCTATAATGACGGCCCTCTGGGTTCAGGAGGGGGGAGGAGAATTTCATATCACGCGAGAACGATTATCCTTCCGGGAAAAAAGGGAAGGGGAGGGTTGGGGGGTTCCCCGCAAGAGCCATAAAACACGAAGACTTGGGGCCGGAGGTCTCAGATCATACGAAAGAGGCCGTTCAACAAGGGGGGGAAAACAAATTAAGTCTGCCATAACTAAGACGGTCGAGGAACGGGACGCATAAAAAAGACTTTCGCAGAGAACACAATACGGGGAACTACACGACGCTGGTAAAGGTGCCAATCCACGCGGGGGCCAACTCCGTGCCTCTATTATAAAGGAAGAAATCAGGGAAAGGGGACACCTATCCTCAGGGCGGTACTGGGGGAAATCTTTGGGAAATCAGAGAAAACGGAGCCGCGAGAAAACCTGAATCAATGGTGAAGGGGGACTGTTTCAAAGTACCCCGATTATTGACTCGCGCGAAAAGTCAGCCACTCGAAAAAAACGATTTCCTTCCTACAGGCGGCACGAAAGTACGGACGTCGTAGGCAGGGGAACACTTGAACAGTCGGCAGCACGGGGGCGGAAGGAAGAGCCAGAGATTAACGCACAAGGGAGAAAAAAAAGGAACCTGAATAGTATAACAGGCCAGGGAACTACAATCAAATTTTCAAACCTTCACGCAAGGGGCGGGGGGAAACTCGTAGAAAATGGAGCGAACAAAGGGGGGGGGAAAAGGGCAAAAAAAGAAACTGGGTCCAGGAAAATCGTTACTCCACTTAAGGAATTGGAGGGACCCGCCAAGAAAGGGGTATAAAACCGCCGGAGAAAGACTTAACAGGAAAATCACCAGCAGGAGAGGAAGGAACCCTGTAGGGAAGGGGAAGAAAGATGTCTGAGTTCAGATTGCGTTCAGGCGAGCAGAAAAAGAGAGTCCCCATATACTTCCCGGGGGAAAAGAGAGAGGGATTGTTATGGCAAAGGGGATAAACAAGGAAACCAGAGGGGGGGAGGTTTCATGTTATAAAAAAAAAAAAAAAACAGGTTCGTACCAGAGAATGAAGGAAGTCTTCAGAACGCATTCACCTCCATCAACAAAGAAAGTGGGGGGGGGGGGGAGGGAAAACGCAAAAAAACTTGTTTAGGAAGCCTCCTGCAAGGGGGGGGAGAGAGTAAGGCAGAAGAAGGGAGATCTGCCCCAGGTCGGAAAGAACTTCGAAAGGGCGAGTTTCAAAAGGCACGGCACATCCGTAAAACCGGGGAATTTCCTCCAAGATCAAACGAGGGTGAACACAAAAATCTTTATGAGAAAAACAGGGAGAAATGAGACAGAGACTCATAACGTCATTGACATCAAAGGAGAGATTCAACCCTTTCGAGACGTGAAAAGGGAATCAAACAGTTTTTTTTCTTATATGTTGGTAAGGACAAAAGAGACGACTAACAAAAACTGAGTGCCGGGGCACGAAAGAGGAATCCACCGGTGGGACGTGGGCTTAATGGGGGGGGGAAATTGTGAAGCCAGCTTCGTTGGGGGAGTCACTTCTATGTTAGATCGAGAAGGGAGAGAGCGTTCAAGTTTCAGCGCCGGGGAGTGACGAAGGGGATCTAATTGGAAAAGGAAAGAGGGAGGGAGGGGGCCCCACATGAGGGGAACGACTCCGGAGAGATCAAAGGAAATCCGCCAGCATTGAGAAAGTCTGATCCAACTCAGGAAAAGAATGGAAAAAAAATAGATCACAAAGACCGACCTGGAGGGGAGGGGGGTCAAGAAAGGGAGGAGGGCTTGGGCATTTTTCTCTAGAGGAAGACGGGTATAGGGTGTGCCATCCTTACTCTAATATGAAAGAGGACAGATTCTCGTTTAAAGGTGTAGCTCGTGGGCTTAAAAAGGGGAAAATGAGAGCTTTGGGGGGAGAATTAAGGAAGGACTTAGAAGTGACGTTCTTCGACTGATGACGCAGGATACGAGCACTCACGGGGAAAGGAGTCGTCCTCCGTTTCTTCTGTGACACGGCCAGAGGGGAACGAAAAGTGGGCTAAAGGGGACAACCGACTAGGGAGTGCGAGCCAGGGCCGTAACCGCACAGACCAGAGGAAAACGCTGTGAAGGGGTACGAAGAAGAAAAAAGGGACATGCAGGTCACTGCCAACTCCCAAAATTAACAGAGGAAGGGAGTCTCGGAAGGGGCTCAACGGATCGCGGGAAGTCGGGGGACAAGGGGGGGGAAACTCACCGGGCTGATAGGGAGGGAAAAAAAATGCCCAGATCCGCTCCGGAAGCCCAAAAGCAAAGAAGAACGCAAAGGGGGAAGAGCCTCAGAGTTTACCGAGGAGTGGACCGGAGTATACCAGAATGTCCGACAGAGGCATCTCTACAACCACAACGGGAGGGGATAGAGAAAAGTCTTTTTGTTTTTTACTTCCTGGGAGAAACGGGGGATGACGCGTCAACATAGAACGGAAACGCAGAAAGGGACGAGGTCTTGCAGCACGGAGGAGAGAGGGAGACTTACAGGAGGCGGGGCGTGCAAACAAGCAGCGCATCATTGAAACTACCTGCTCGACGGTATCAGGAGCAACGAGGGGAGAGAACTAGGTGGTTGAAGGGTGGCCGGAAAGTAAAGACCCGAAGAACGGCAGAGGTTCCATTGATGAGGCACTCGCGCCGGAATAACAAAATAAAACGGGGAACTGGAAAAAGACGTCCGAAAAAATGAGATGGGAGTAGGAAGGGAAGGAAAACGGCGGTATAATCTTCAGAAGTCGAGGAGACTACATCCTGGATCAAGAAGGAAGAGGGACTTATGAAAGGATCTGATCGTCAATGGGAAGAAAAAAATAGCTAGGGAAACGGCAAAACCACGAGTCGAAACGTTCAACGTCTCCTCTTCAAATCTGGTCAGCCAAAGAGAGCACGATTGAAGTTTGGCACAAAAAAAGCAACGTCTCCAGAGCTGTAGTTTCATGCAGTCCATCACGAGCAAGGTTCTTGCACCTCCATTAATTGGGGGGACTTCAGGGGTGATCTCTCTTTTTCGAAGATTCGAGACAATCTTCGTTAAATAGAAAACGCAGGCCCGGGGCCGAGAGAGAAGCCGGGATAGGGGAAAAGCATTGACCCACTGAGAAGGGCCGTTCACGAAATTAGTTGGACAGCGCCAACCGGAATTGCATGTAGCGTAAGAGAGAAGACTCGAGAGCTAAAAACTAAAATACCCTATAGAATGAAAAGGGGAAAGGGGGAACTAATCGCCCAAACGGGAGTGGATAAATAGGTTCGGATACTAAAGTGGGATCAGTGCGTCTGGAAGTGACAGGAAAATTGAAAACGGGGAAGAGTTAAGGCGACAGGGGAATGAAAGGGATCGAGGGGGGCTTATTTCCATGCCGGAATGAGGCCAGGGGAACGTGTGGGTCAGGGGGAAACACGAGTGCTGTGGAACCCGAGTGAGAGACTACTTAAAAAAAATGGCAGGGGGGGGGGAGTCTCGCCGGAGGGGAAGAAAGGAGCGGATTGAAGCGAATGGGGGCCGCTTCGCCCCGGTGGCAGGAAACGGAGGGACCTAAAGACTTCTCGTTAGAAGAAACGGCAAATAAGGGGGGAAAAATCCACTGGGAATTGGAAGTGATCCGGGGAAGGAAAGGACCGCTGAATCATGATTCAGTAATCTTATGTGGGGAAAGGAAAAAGCCTCTTTTGGTCTAACCCTTAAAAACGGGGAAAGAGAGGGGAAGGGGGCAGGGGGGTGAAAGTCATCCAATTCAATCTGGGAGAGGTCCTGTCGATATGGGAAGCTCCGTCCGAGACTGCAGCGTAGACGGACCAGTGCCGAATCTTACAAGGAAGTAAAATACTACCCTACATTAGAAATAGGTCGGAGAGGATTTGGTATCTTTCTCACAGGATCGTGGTAGCTGAGGGGAAGGGGGAAAAAAAGAAAGGCCCTCAGGGGAAGGGGGAGTCAAATAACAGTGGAGAGTAGGTCATGGCGCTGGAAAAAGAAAACTGCTCTACTCCCTATAACAATTGAAAGTTAAGAAGGTGCAAATCAGAGTCTTCCCCAGGGGGTCGGTGGAGAGGAAAGTTAAAAAAAACAAGGGGGGGTGGGGCACGACGGGCTTGAGCTCGGATTGAAGGAGGGCGCGTGCGGGGAATTCAATTTGCGGAAACGAAAGCGGGGGAGAAATTACGGCGGAAAAGGAAGTGGTCTGGGGAAGAGTTTCCCGGGGGGAGGTACTCCTCTTCAGGGGACGACGAAGCCGACAGAAGGGGGTTTCTCTCTTCTTGGGCTGAAGGCCCGAGGGCAACTCATCAAGCATTGCATTGACAAAGGATTCGTGAAAAAAGGCATCTGAGCTCCTTATAAGGCAGCAAAAAGAGGGACACGGAGTGGCCCATCTGGTATGAAGAGGGTGTTCCAATTATTGGGTCGGGAGGGTGGGGGCTAAGTAACGGGGGTATTGCGGGAAGAAGTTCAAATCTAGACTAGGGAGACGCCACTTGGTTTCAACGAGGGCAGGGAAAGCTGGGAGAGAAGAGAAGGACATCTGCTGGGGGGGGGAAAGGGGGGGAGAAGGGGAGGTAAAAAAAAACAACCCGTCCTTGGGGTACCCGGGCATCAAGGAGAAAGACCCTTGGAAAAAACGGGTAATATATCCAGGAAAGCGCCACGAAAGACAAACAACAAAAGCAGAACAACGAGCTGCTCAGGGGAGAAAAAAGACCGCAACTGTCCTGGGGCGAAAGTCAAACCAAGCATTTTCAAAAACTCGAAGGGAGAGAGCGAACAAAGTGGGAAAAAAAAAGCTCACGTAAAGTTGATTGAAGCAGATAAGAGGTTGAGGGGTGACGCAACGGAAGAGCATCAGAATAAAAGCGAGACCAGAAAATCAATTTCTGCAAAACTGAGGGCAGCTCATGAAGAAAAGAATCGGTTGCCGGGGGCGGTGGGAAGCGAGGGAAGGGAGGGTAAATGCAAGGAGGTGAGCTGAGCAATTAGTAACCAGGGGATTCTTCATTGAAGAAGGTCCATTCTTCCAGGGAATGGAGGGAAGGAGGGGAACTACAAAAAAGAATGAATAGGTAAGTTATTCTGAGTTGCAGGGGCATCGGCGCTCGTAACGGAAGCTCAATCGTTGGATAAAAGAAAGGCTTTGGGGACGAATTTCCTCAACTGGGGTCGGGTTAAAGACTGGTTAGTATATTTGAGGTCATGTGCGCTCATTCAAATCAGGCAATAGCCGTGTACCGTCGGGCGGTCGAACGAAAAAGGAAGAAGTCCCGCACTGCGTTTACAGGGCCGCGCAAGCATCTGGCGATTTCCAATACGACGCCGCTAGAAGGTGCGCTGATTGCTTGGAAGAGGCACTAGGAGGCCCGCATGGGGGACCAGAAAAACTAAAATACCGAAGTGAGGAAACCATTTACCTACTCCAGCGGGGAAAATGAGGGAAGCACGAAGAGACGAAACAGGGGAAACCAAGGGAAAAGATGGCGGAATCAGTCAGTGAGGTCATAGGGGGAGGAGGGAATTAACAGGAGAAGCGATGAATCCGACGCATTCAGGAGTCAACGGGTTGACACAGTTTAGTTCAGTCCAAGGAGATTGGGATAGGGGGGGGGGGGGTCGCAAAGGTATCTGGCAGGCCAAACCCACACCAACCCAACCACCAACCAAACAACCCAAACCCTCTCCCGGTTGTTGCGGAGATTCTACAGAAGGGGGTTGTTTTCAAAG
>Ga0179593_1552528_pt1 | contig 26846 bp, 36 predicted proteins | sample CZODoug2_1_08_16_FD_185931 | JGI IMG/M metagenome (GOLD analysis project Ga0179593, IMG submission 185931) | Vadose zone soil fungal communities from Angelo Coast Range Reserve, California, USA - CZODoug2_1_08_16fungal (PacBio error correction) | ecosystem: Environmental > Terrestrial > Soil >...
CCACCGGGAGAGTCATGTGGGGGCAGGGTGGCGGGAAGGCTCGACTTCGCGCGCAAGCGGAGACCAGTTCAAAGGTCTGCTGGTGCGGACAAAAGAACCCGCGTGCCCCGGAAAAGGGGCAAAAGCTTCTAAGGAAGAAAGACTCAAGAAAGGACGTCGCACCCGAGGAAGGGGAAGCACTCCTCTTCGGTAAAGGAGCCTCCGCCTCCCAGAAGAAAAAATCCGATCCAGACAAAGGAAAAGGGGCGTCCGGCCAGAAATTCATAGGGATAAGAAAAAAGTTCGTAAAAACGGTAAACACCACCGCCGGTGTGGGCAGAACGACGACGCCCTCAAGGCTAAGCTCGCGAAAAAAAAAAACATCACCGGGCTGGCCGTTTAGAGCTGGACCTGCGAGCGGAAGGAGGGGAGCGTGAAAGACGATCATCAGGTCTTCGTTCGCGCAGAACGACTGTGAAAAGCGCCGGGAAGGGGCTTTGCCGGGGAAAAAAAAAGCCTATCGAGTTCTCTGGGAGAGTGGAGGGGGGCACCTCTCATCTTCTTTGGGACTGAAGAAAGTGCCGGGAAAAAACCTGTACCCCGCGCAAATAATGTTAAAGAACATTATCAGGCCACGGAGTGCTGCTGTTGTTTAGCTTGATCGACAAAAGCCGGGAGGGACCTGGGCGGGAAGGGGACGGCACAAAAGGGATTTAGGGTCGTCTTCAACGTGACGGGGCTTCGAAAAGAAGGGGGCGGGGGGGAAACCCACTTTGGGGGGGGAAAGGGGGCGCGATTTCAGAGGGGTTAGCGACGTGGGCGGGGGTCCTAGGGGGAAGGCCGTCTGGAACTGCTGATAGGGGACCTTGTAGTCGCGACCGGGTAGGTGGGCTGGACGCGGTCAAGGAGTGTCCGGTGGACGATGTCCTCAGAGGAAGGGGGGGGGGAAAAGTCGGCCTGTCCGGGCGCATGGGCTTTGACGCCACTGCCGGGGATGAACCACCAAGGCGAAAGTCACCGAGGAGGAGAAAAAGAGGGACGCGGGACGGGACGGTTGCGTTGTGTGGACGTGTAGACGGTTCAGACCGTTCGTAAAGGGGCCAAGGCTACGGGGAACGTGTCGATCAGGAGTGGAATGGTCTCCAAAAAAAAAGAAGGCCCTGAAACGTGCAGAAATCGAGGGGGTTCGATGTCACAATCTCGTTCTACGGGAAGAAGGTCAGGGATGCCTTAGTATTGGCGCGGAAGAGCGGAACGAGACGTGGTGCAAACGCTGCGCTCGAAAGGAAAGGCCCTGGTCGCCGGGAGGTAACGCCGTTACAAAAGGAGTGATCGTGAAGGAACGTTGTGCGCGTGGAAACCAGTCCACGTTGCAATCCAAGAAGGTACATGTCGGCGAAAAGACAAGGGAATTCTGGTGTGGAAGGAGGGGTGAGTGGGGGAGAAGGCAACACCGGGAGGACGATTTGAAGAGCCGTTTCCTGGGCGCTCTCTTGCAGCGGGAAGTACTCCGTGGGGAGGGTCCGGGGAGAAAAATTCCCGAGGCTTCCTAATATCCTCCCAGGGTGGAAGATCACTCACTGAAATTATCAGCACGTTAGGAATGTCTGAGGTTCGGATGCGAGTGGGACCAAAGGAAATGCCATAAAAAGGGAGGAAGCGTCGCAAGGTCTGGGATCGGCTTTCATATGTGTCAATTACTTGGCAGGGGGGGGCACGTTCGATGCGTAACGTGGCGAGAGTTGTATGTCTGGTCAAGGGCGTTGACAATCCAACAAGGGGGAATGTTCACGTGTAAGAACGCCTCCCAGTTCTAAAAAGGGAAACGTTGCCGTAGACCGCTTTTCCGACAAAGAAGGCCCGCCCTTCATTTTACAAGCAGGGGGTCGAATGAATGGCGCGGTCAGGCCTGGCGCAAGGGGATCATGACGAAAAGCCGATCAATGCATGGCTGAAAATTCCGGAGCAAATGGCGCGGAGGGCGTTGCCTGGTATCCGTAAAGGGGGGAGGTGGGCAAAATTGCTTCAAGTCGGGATCCGATGGCCACGGGAAATTCAGGGGGACAAAGAGCATCGGAAGAGGGAAAGCGGAAGTGAGGCGCTTTTGGAATAGTGAGAGGACGAGAGCGAGTGGGAGCCGGCACAAGAAGAATATCTTGAAGGAAAGGAGGACCCCGTGCCATGTTTCTTAAGCTAAAGAAGGGGGGGGGGAAGCCGCTGAGGCGAAAGGGAGGAAGTCTCCAGCCGACAAAAAAAGAGACTCCTGAAAAGGGGGGGGGGGAAAGGTAAGGCATCATGGTGAACGGCTTCAGCCAGATGAAGAAGCTTGAAGACGAGCTGAGGCGGAAGATCTGTTTTCTAGAAAGGGGATGCTCCAGATAGAAGAAAAAGCTTCCTGTGCAAGCGCTTTCTCTGCCGACAAGGCAAATCCGCCTTCGGGGGCTTGTACGAAAAAGCGAGTACGCGTTGGGAGAACATCTTCAATTTCCAGCGACAATAATGCGAAATTCTTTTTGAAATCGCGGGGGGGGAGGAAAACCGAAAGATTGTGCTCGAAGTAAGCTGGGCGAAGCCATGAGGGACTGGGAGCAAAGAAGGGAGATAAGTACAGGGGGAAAGGTTAAGAAAAAGGGGGAGATCCTGGGGGTCAGCGATCGGCTCCTGGTGAAATTGCGAAAATAGAAGTTGCGTAGGGGGAAGGGGCTAAGGAACGGGATTTTAGGAAACTTGGAAAAAGAAAGTATCGCTGGTGGCAGGAGAAGTGAGGCGCACGCGGGGGCGTGTTGGTGCGCGGATGAGGAAACGCGGAGGGGGATACCGCTCATCTCTGAAGAAGGGTGATGCGGGCCAGGTGATAGGAAAGAAGGGGAGGTTCCTGCGGAAGGGGCCGGGGACGTGGATTTGTGGAATTCGCGGAGGGGCGCAGAGCTATACGTCGCGAAAGGAAAATCCTAGTGCCGGATTCCAGGGGGAGGACCGGGAAAAGTCTTCAACTGAGAGGAGGGGGCGAGGGGGAAGCGGCCCAACGGAACTGTAAGGGAGCCGCTTGGGACATGGTTTTGTAGGAGAACTATCATTGAATGCTGTCCCGGGGGTCGAGGGAAGCCCGCCGCAGGGGGAGAAAGATTATGGCGGCCACCTTTCAGACTTTTGAATACTACACCAACTGGCACGACATGGAAGGAAGGGGAGGGGCAGGAACGAGGGCAATCGGGCGGGGGGAAAGAAGTCCCAATTTTGAAATACGAAAGGGAAAAGTTCAATTCCAAAAGAAGGATGCTTTGGAAAGTCCTTCAAGGACCATGGCGAAGCCATGCAGTTTATTCCGCCTCGGGGGAAGCGCCGTTTGAGAGTCAAGGGAAGTCGAAAAAAAGGTGATGCTAAAGGAGAAAAAAAGGAAAGTCCGATGCGCTAAAGGAGGAAGAGGAGGGGTGGATTCAGCGGATAGAAACGGCATTCATGGGAGAGGGGAGAAGAAGTCGAGGACTGGATGGTTGAAAAAAACGGCGCGACCAAAGAGGAGGAAGTCAATCAAAAGAGGAAAGAAGCGGGCCTGAGATATAAAGATAAGCGTGGAAAAATTTATTGATTGAGGGAGAGAGACAAGCGTATCGCAGAAGATTATGAAAAGAGGATCTGGGAGATGCTGGGAAAAAAGCCCATCAGAGGCGGCTCGCAGGAAAGGGAACCCCCGCGTGCAGGCCGCCTGGGAAGCATTACGGAAAAGCACGTGCGCGTGGAGCGGCAGAGGGGAACCTACGCAAAAGTTGAAAGGGGGGGAAGGGAACACCTGAAAATCATCTCCAGAATGAGACGGAAGTTATGACGACTTTGCTGGTCTCAAGAAAGAATGGAACATGCCATCTCGAGGGAATCTCTTCTCCTGAAAGAAAAGACCTGAACAAAGTCAGGGGAATCGCCAAGCTAAGGTGCAGGTAGCAATATTGCTGGACTTATGTGAAAGGAGGGAAGCAGCCAAATACTGGGCTGTCTACGATAATGACTAAAGGTCTGAGGGATGAAGAAAAGGAGAAGTAACCGCGATACGGACGAAACGATAACTGTTCTGTTCAGGGGGGGGGGGGACCATGCACCTGGGAAAACCTGACAACGCAATCTGGGTTCTGGCAAAGTGAGGGGGGGGGGGGGTAGTTAGACAAGATTAGTTTCTAAGTGGTTAGGATCAGCTCAGAGATTTCCTGGGGGTAATACGAACGAAGAACTACGTCCCAGGAAAAATAAGTGTTGAAAGAAGGGGGGGTTATTTAAGTGGGTAATCATCAGGACGGGGATGGTTTTGGTATGTAATGGGGAGGTGTAGTGCGAAGGTGTTTATGGCTACAGAAGAAAGAAAACGATGATCTGAGGGGCAAGAGATAGGACGCTTGTCTATGACGGAAGTTTAAACGACCAAAGGGGAGGAAAGCGGGCGAAGCGAGGGCATTGGTGGAAAAGGTAGAATTGAAATGACATGAAAGTGAAAAGAGGGGACTCACACCCAAAAAAGGAGGGAAGGGAGAGATTCCTCTGGACCCAGAAGATTCCAAATCCATTTTCTATCGTCGAAGGGCGGAGAGCTACTTTGGTTTAAAAAGAGAAGCACCAATTCCCCTCCAGAAAATCCGGGGGGAAAAGGCTAGACTCAGCGGGAAGAGAGGAGACCCTATGCGAAATCGTGGCTAAAATTGAGCTCCCCCGTTGCTTTAGCAGAGGGAAAAAAGCACTCCTCCCTAACCCATTAAAACACGTACAAACCATCCAGGCAAAAGAGGAAATAGCAAGGAAAGGGGGTATGAAAAACAAGGGGGAGGGGGGGGAAAAGCTGAGAACAACCCAGGAAATCAGAGGGCTGAGAACGAAACTTAGAACGAACAACTTAGAGAACTAACAACTTAAACTCCCGGAACGGATGCGCCGCACACCCCAAAAAAGGCTTGGAAAGGGGAACAGGGGGAAGGGAAACCATTGAACGCAAAGTATATTCTTCAGATTCCGGTGGAAAATCGTCGCCGGAAGAAAGGAAAAACTCCAGAAATGCAGAAAGTCTGAAAACGTAAGGGGCTGCTTGCCCCGAATCGACAGTCAATACCGAGAAAGGAGTGGCGAGGCCTCCTCGAGGTAACGCCGTCTGGAGTATCGCCGAGAGAGGAGGTCACAACGGAAGGGGTGGCATGTAAGCGGAATTCGACCGCCTCTTTCAGTGAGCCTGACACTCAACTTCGTCAGCAGCATCTCGGACATCCGCGCGCACAGGAAATCCGGCCTGGGGGGGATCCGCCCCGCTGCGCGAAACGAGGGTCTCCGCGCGTCAAGGCGGTGAAGGCGGCTGGGCACCGAGGAGGGGGGTCCTCTCGAAAGCTCAGAGCAGGTGGTCCTCGGAAAAAAAAGGAAAAGAATCGGCAAGGGAAACTTTTCTCGCCGCAACGAAAAGAAGGGTTGTGTGTTCCTCGCAGATCTCAGGCCCGCGGCAAAAAAAGCTGGGAGTAACAGGGCCTTCGAACACCCTTTGATAACGTCTAAACAACGTAGTATCTTGCACCAGCCAGAGGTTTCTTTAAAAAAGGAAGGGTACTTCCGCTGCATCAGGAAGAGGAGGGAGAGGGAAAAATCGTGTCCAGCCCGTAGAGTAATTTATCATCCACTTGGGGGTCGTCGACAGTCCAAATAGGCAAACCGGCGCTGTTAGGGAGGGTCAATCCGCGAGAAAAGATGGCTTCAGGAAAGGGGAAAAACGCAGGCATTTCCACTCATCGACAATCGTCTCTGAGTGAATGCGGAAAAAAGGTTCTTCTTTCACAATGGATCGCGCTGCCGAAAGGCCGCCAAAGTTCGTGATAAAGGGGGGGAGAGGCAGATGAAATGTGGCCGATTCGTCGCCCGCTGCACAGCGCGGACGAAGAAAGAGAACGTCGAAGAGAAGAGCTCAATGATCGGGAGCAGCAAGAAAGTTCCACGTTGGAACGCTGACCACGTCGCGCGAAGCGTATTTGCCGCCGCAGAGCAAAGGCGCAGACCAGCAATTTCAGTAATCCTGCCAAGAAAAAACAGTATAGCGAAGAAAAGACAAAGCCTCCTCCCGGCGGAGGGAAAAGAAAATCGCGTCGCGGCCCGAGTCCGCATGAACGAAAGAAAGCTCCCCACCCTGCAGAATCACGCCGTAGAACTCGAATGAGCGGTAAGAGGGGGGCCGCGCAAAAGAGAAAATCGCCGAGTGAAGAGTTCCCTGCACCGCGAGACATGAAATTTCTGGCGACAAAAGAATCCGCAAATCACGGGAAAACGAACCTAACCAGGGGGGAAAATCCAAGGGGTGTGCAAAAAGCCGATCCTGAAGATGAGAGCTTTTCAGAAAGAAAGACAACATGTCCTTCTAGTACATGCCGGACTCCGGGAGACGCCAAATTCATGCACAATATTCGGGAGAAAAATGACGTCGCCGCTGCAGACCAGCTTCGCCGCAAATTCTGGTAGGGAAGGGGGAATGCCCTATCCGACGAAAGAAAGCTTCCCGCGCCCATAAAGAATCGATCTTAAGAAGTGGCGTATGCAACCAAGATCGGCTCAAAGGCATTATTGCAAGGGAATGCTAATCAGTGGCTTCGAATTTCGAAGGAAGGAGCTCGTCGCGAGGGAAGAAGTCATCCTTCTTCAGAGGCTTACTGCGCGCGCAAAAAGTACCGCCTACACCACGGGTCCGGAAGCCCGCTTCGAAATCGAAGATGAGAATAAGAGAACAACACGATTGCTCGTCCGCAAAGGGGGGAGTAATCGGGCGAAAATAATGTCGACTCGTAGGAGAAAACACTTATCGGTCGAGGAGTCAAAAAGCAATAAAAGTGCCGATGAGGGTGGGCCCTAAACGGCGTCACCGTGAGGGGCGCGGATAACTTTGATGGAAAAAGCGCGCCACTCCGCAAGAAGGGGAAGAGTAAGGGAGGAAGCGCCCAAGAAAGCATGCAAGGCTGTTCAAGCATCGCGATCGCATTGGTGACGGATATCACGCCTAAGAAGCCGGGGAAGGGGAAGGCGCCATTAATTCGATAAAAAACGCGCTGTACCTACTGCGTGAAGTAGGGGAAGGGGAGGAAGAGGTCTAAGGAAGGGGACGCTACTTTCGCACGATGCGCCTAAACGAGGGGACCCGGTCACAGTCCATCTAGCCCTCGCGAAGAATGCGGCCCGAAAGAATCCTCTAGGGAAACTATTAAAGAAAACTAAACGACCAAGGGGGCGGATCCTCACCACGCAGGTCTGGACTACTTTGTCAGAGAAGACGAGCCAGAAGAAGTGGAACCATAACAAAGGGGCGCGGGACATTGCGGGATAGAAACAGGGCGGCCTCGAATCCCTCCTGGGGCATGCGGGAACCACCCGCACAAAAAATACGAAAAGGACAGCACTCTGGCCAGATAACCAGGGAGCATCTTCAAGACTGTACAAAAAAAGTTAAAACCACTCCACCAGTGAATTTCCCACCCAGGGAGACTTGTTCGGAAAAGACATTGGGGCCGTGTGTAGAAGGCGTCAGCAACGGTGGACTGTGGAACTAGCACAACGGTGCAAGGAAAGGTGAAAGCGTGACCGACTACGGAGGCATCCGGAAATTCGAGAAGAAGAGACCACCGAGAGCTCAAGACTCCTGTTAGCTCCCTAAAGAAAAGGGGGAAAAGGACCAAGCTGCGGCAAAAGAGATTGTGACCGAAGCCAAGGGTTACGGGGTCACCTTAGGAAAGATGGAGCCTACTTCCCTGAGAGGAAAATCACTAAGCAGTCACCATGGTGAAACGGTTGTTTCACGCAGGAAAGAAGACCGTCTACACGCTCGCAAAAACGCCACCTCAAGGCATAGTGGAAGTACGGTGGAGACGAGGCTCACCGGGGGGGTGCACCTCCCAGGCATCGGGGTAGGAGGGGAAAGTAACCGCCGCCATGAGGGACAGCCGACCTTAAAAAGAGAGTCCAGAACCAACGGCAAACGCGCTGTCTGGACCATTGCCATCCCTGGAAAGAGACTACCAGTTCTATAAAGCATCGTCTTCGGGAAAAAAAGCACAAAAAAGACTCTCACCCTCAGGCAGGAGGACAAATAGGCTACAGAGGAAGGGTGGCCGGAACCACTCCCCGAAAAAGGGGCCCTTCCCTCCCGGTGACGACACTTCGCCGCCAAGAAAGAAAGGGCCGTGCACTACGCGGGAGAGCTTTCCCGGCGTTGGAAAAAGGACAACAACAAAGGCAACCCTTTGCAAGCTCATGTTCCCAAAGGGGCGTCCGGCGAGGGGGGGACACGTTCGACTGGTGACTCAACCGTGGGAGGGAAGAAGAAAAGCATGTGGTCTACGAACGCCTCGATGCTGGAACAAAAAAATCCCAGAGGATAAGCAACTATAGGGGAAAGCACCGACACCGGCCAGTCACGTCTCCCCACAAAAGAAACGGACCGTGTGCGCGAAAGAAATGATAATCGCTCGCAAAAAAAAATGACAAGGGGGGAAAATACGTCAAGGCATCCCTTGGCGCCCTCGCCCGCCGGTGGAACGCCGAGCTTCGCCTTGAAAGGGAAAGGGGCCACACCGGCGTGTTTCAACCAGTTCCGAATGAGGTAAAAAAGGAAGCCTTATCTGGCCCTGAAGAAAATGGGCAAAGGGGACGGTGCCTGGATTTTGTCGACCTGGGATGCGGCGGGGGCGGAGGCGAAAAAGAACCGTACGGCAGCGGGTGCGCCGTCATAACCGGCCGGGCGGGAGGCGGAGGACGCCCGTGGTCTGGAAAGGTAACTGGGGACACCACCAAGCACCCCGCAGCCCGCAACCTGTCGCGCTGCGCGCCGAAGGGCGAAACAAGAGGGGAAAAAAAAAAAGCCGAGGCCGGTCCCTTGGGGTGCGTGCAGTCCGGTCCTGCCGCTAGGAAAGGAGGAGGAAAAACGTGCGGCAGGACCGGAACGGAAAAGAACCTCGCCGCACCCCCAGGACCGCAAGCTTGTTGGGGCGTGGGGGTCAGGGGGAGGGAGAAGCGCCTTCTGCTGCGGCACGGAGGAGCCGTGGCTGCCTTTGGGGAAGAAAGAAAAACCAGGAAAAAAAAAGGGAGAACTACTGTCAAGGAAGAGAGGTGAAATACCCCGGCCGGACGAGGACGGACCTCTGGGCCGTCAGCGGAAGAAAGAAGAGCCTCCGCCTCACAACAAAGAAAGTCCTTGACTCAGATCCGGCCGCGTCCGGAGGAATCGGCGTGGGGACAGCAAGAACTGCTCCCAGCCGGTCCAAACGCTTTCCTCGGTGTAAACCCGGAAGGGGGGGTTGGCCGCATCTCGCAGGAGGGCAGAAGCTCGCTCCCGGAGGGCGCCATCAAAAGACTGACGGGAACAGGAGACCACCCTTGTTCAAATCTGAAGGCCTTCTCTCGATCATCAGTTGAGAGGGGGAAAAACGGTTTGCGGGAAGGGAGTTGGGGGGAGGGACCTTTTTCTGTTGACCGGGGAAAAAGTGCACCGTAGCCGCCGTTCGCTTGGATCGTGGCGTCCAAAGGAGGGACCTGCTTGCGCTCTGCGACCAGGACCCGCCGCCCCTGACCCCCTCGGGAACATGAGCTCAAAGAACCGTGCCTGCGTGGGGGAATAGTGATCGACCGCTAACCTCAGGAAAAGAACGGTAGTGCCACGGGGGAGGTTCTTGGTGCGTCGGAAGAAACGAGAGTGCCTATTTGTCGGGGAGGGGCCCGGCCACCAAACGGGGTAGGCGCCGATGGTCAGAAAGGGTTGTACGCGTAGGTTCCGGCCCTGGAAAGCCGCTACATCTTATCGACCTTGGGGAAAAAAACGACTCGGTAGGTGGAGCTGGACGCGGTCCAAGGAAAAGTTTGGGGGAGGGGGGACTCTCTACAAGGGAAAAGTCCGTGCCTTCTCTCCCTTGCTCCGAAGATTCCCCCCGCCTGAACCACGTTATCTAGGGAAAAGAGTTTCGCTCTTCATTCTGGAAAGTTTTCTTGGGGATCTGTGTAGGTCTGAGGAGAAGGGGGGGGGGCCCAGGGATGAAGGTGTGACGGGTCCTCGTGTACGACGTTTATGTCTCCCAGAGGAGGGAGGCACCCGTACAAGAAGGGGATTGAGTGAAAGAAGGCTCAGGGGGCTTTTGTTCCGCAGGTAGGACGGATAGGGGATCTAATTCTTCTCAAAGGAATCTGTGGTTCCGAGAAAAAAAAAGAACCGGGGAAGGGACCCTGGTCCTAGTCGGGACACGTTAACCTGTGCTTGAAAAAGCGAAAGGGGTTTGTTCGCGGGAAATCCACCAGGACACGGTGACTCCGTGAGAAATGTCCTGGGGCGCCGAACGAGGGCCGGCGGGGGAGAATGGGTGGATTGGTCTCTCACCAAAGATCGGGGGGGCGGCGTTGGCATGCCCGTGTTGGGGGAATCTAAAAGGGTGCAGCGTGCGACCGACTACCGTCTAGAAGGGGGGGAGGGGGTCGGTCAGCATGCCCGCGAAGCCCGGGGAGGAGAGTCACCACTGGCAGGGCGAAGCAGGACGACTAAATTTAAGTCTTGGGGGGGGGAGGGCGGGCTCCTTCGATGTGTACCACCAGCAGAAGGGCGTGGTGAACCGGGGGTCTGGGCGGCATCGCGGTCTTTGCTGGGGGGGAAACGTTCTAGGAAGTAAGTGGCCCGAAATTCGGGGCGGAAGGTCTTCCGAGAGGGGGCCTCCTCCCTCCGGAAGTTTTCCCACGTGCAGAAACTCAACCGGTCGCTCCTTTGTTCCTTGTTCCGGTAAGGGACAGACCTACTTCACTCCGAGGGCACCTGTAATGGAAAAATGGCGCGGATCGGCCTGTCTGAGCTCGATTTCTTCGGGGGAAAGGCGTCCCCGTCCATATCGGAAGCCAATGCCTCAATCTCTTTATTTCTATGGGAGGCAGTCGGATATCCGGATTTCGGAGTGCTCAGAAGGCTTTCCATGATCCGTCGGTCCACGGTGGACGTCCTTTTAATGGAAAAAAAATCTGACACTGAAGTAAGCTTAGAAGATGGGGGATTGAAGAAATCGACGACGCACTTTTTGACTGCAAATTATAATCATATCTATATGAAAACCCGTCCGTTTGCGGCGGCTCAATAGGGAAGCTCGCTAGATCGCGAAGGCGCACAAGGAGAATCCTTCAACTTGTGGGGGTACTGTCATTCTCGCTGATGAGCACCATAATGAGCTGACCACAAGAAAAACGAGATGCGTGAAAAGAATATCTGGGGTTGGGGTGACCTCTCCGTAAGGTTCGCCAACAAAAGAGGGGCCTGTTCCGATTTCCGTTTAAGAGACCACTACTCCTTGGAACTTGGGAGGCGCACTGGCGCGAAGTTTTACTTCGGAGGGTGGGTCTTCAAGTCCCCGCGATCGAGTCGGGGCGGGGGGGAAATCGAAGCAGTTCGAAACCCGAAGATTGTGGCTCGAATCTCAAAAGTCGAAGAAGGGGGACTTGATGAGAAATGGAAGAGTACAGGGAAAAACGTGGATGGGGAAAATCTCTCAGTTGGAAGAGAAGAAGTTCATTTTCCCACTTGCGCCCGCGAATGTTCGGGAGTCCCCCGTGATTTCTGCCCCGGTTTATTCTAACAAGGAACGTTCAGCTTTGGTGAAAGCTCGGTGTCATGCAGCTTCGCTTTGCTGAGGGAAGTGTTCTGCGAACCTTCTTAGCCAAACTCAGGGAGGGCTGCTGCGGGGTTGATTCTGGGGCCGGGTGGGGAAAGACGCAGGTGTTTCCTGAAGACGCGAGGGGGGCGAGAAGCAGGGAGGACGGATTCGGACGTGGCCAAGGAAGGAGCTAACTGCTCGATACGGTGAGGGAAGGGAGTTGAAATTGCGTAGGCGCTCAATTGCTACGGCGGACGCAGAGCGACTTGGTCCGCGGCACTGAAGAAAGAAGGAATTGTTTTGATGCGAGAAAACCTCATTGGGGGCACTGAAAGTGGCCCGGGAGGGTGCTCGCGGAGCCACGCGGGGATGTACCCAGTTAGGGACACCTTTCACCTAAGTGACCTAAAAAAAACACCACTGTGAGAAGACGAACATTTCAAAAGGCGGAGGAGGGAAAGCAGGGGGGGAGGCGCGAAGGCAAGGGGGGGGGGGACTAAGAACCGAATGCATATTCTGGGGAAAAGAAGAAAAAGCTTACGAAGGTTTGGCGGTGGGAAAAGGGCCTTCGGGGAAAAAGCATCTCGCGTTATGACACTTGCGGTGACGAGGGCCCGCCACGCGGGGTTGAGTCCGATGAACCGAACAAAAATTTATGCAAATGGCTACTCCGCAAACTTTCAACATAACGCTCACAGAATCTGACGGCAGGGTGAGGACTTCATCATAACATTACCGGAAAGAAACCCGCTTGGATAAGAGAAGTCTATGACTTGGAGAAAGGACAGAAAGCCGGAGAAGGGAAAAAGGGTGTCAAATGCATCAAAACGAAGCAGCTTTCCAGGCCTGAGATAAACACAAAGGGGGTTCGTAGCGAGAAAAACAACGTACTCAGGAATATGTAGGGGAGGATCTGTGAAGCTGGAAGAGAAGAAACTAGACAGAGGGCTCGCCGAGTTGGAAAGGGCCCTCCCAGCGTTGACCGAGGAAAAACGCATAAAATAAGGAGACACGGGACGTGGGAGCGCAGCGGGTCAGGATCATGCCTCAAAAAATTGCCGAGTTAAAAAAGGACACTGGCATAAGCTTCGCAGAGACTGCAAAGAAGTAATTGATCTGACTGGGAAGGAAGAAGGCTCACTAGGCGTGAGGACAGGACCTAGCCGTAAGTTAATCGAGCTTCCACTTCATCTCTGGAGAAAAACCGCGTTCCTCTGCAAGGAGGAAATCTCAATGAAAGAGGGGAGCGTTATTGTCCTGTTCATTTGCTGGCGAAAAAAAGAAACTGGGGGAAAAGGTCTACGCTAAGGGGAAGAAAAGGGAATTTCTGGGGGTACATTTCTTCCGGCGAGGAAAGAGACTGAACCGGAATAGACGACACGATTCAAAAATGGAGAAAAAGAAAAGGGAACACCTGCTACAAGGACCGCGGTGCGGCGCAACGAATTATCCAGTATTTTTATGGGAAGGGGGGATTGTTAGGTGTTTGAGTTCTCAGCTCCAAAAAAGACGTTTCTACTAAGACCTTGTTTTGGCAGAAGGGGGGCATCTTAAAGGATGTTAAATTAGAGTGTTTAGAAATCAGTACGGAGGGGGGGGGTTTGCCTTTAAAATGGTTATGGAGGTTTGGATGGTTCTTTGGGGTGAGAAAAAGGCGCATAGGGGGGGGAAGAAACACGCTGATACTAGAGAGGGAAGGGGGCGTACACAAGATTGAGGGGTAAGAAAGAGAAGAGAGTGCATTGGTGGTCGATGGAAATGAATGCGACGAAGAGAAATGGGGGAAAAAAGAGAGGAAAAACCAACAACTGATTAAAAAGGGTCCTCTGGCCCATTTCTATTTTAATTTCCTCGATCTGCGCATTTCAGGTGAGAAAGGAGACACCAATGCCTCGATTCGCCCGAAAAACCTGGGGAGGAACAGGAACTTCCTAACGCAGCCTCTTCGTCTATGCCCAAAAAAGAGTAATCGTTTTCTTGGGGTGCTCCCCCTTTGCTTTAAATCCCCATCAAAAAAAGAAAAGGTAAATGCAACACGGAAAAAAAAAGAAAGGACTGATTCTAAACCAAAGACAACAAGAATCCAATAAAAAGGACACCACTATGACAGGGGAGGGCGGGAAGGGGAGAATCTCTGAGCTGGAGAACGAAAAAAAAGACTAACAACTTATAAATACCACTAAAAAAGCCCTGAAGGCGCGAGGCGCCGGAGATGGGCTTGTTAGGCCCAGGGGGGAAGGAAATTGGAAGCAACGGGAGCATCGTTATGCCGTCATCAACGTGCTTACGGAAAGAAAAAGAAGCCCCTCCGAATAAAGAACTGTTCGTGGAACACAGAGGGGGCTATCCAACCGCAAATCCGACAGCACCCAAGCCTCCTTAGCTTGGGCGAGAAAACGCAAGAACGGGGAGGGCAGACAAGGGGGATCATGTAGCAGAGCGGAAGCGGCGAGAGGGGCGTCCCGGAAAAGAGAAAAATCGTCGTGATAAAGAAAGGCAAAAACAGATTGCCGGACATCTCGGCGAGATGATCCGAGCGGGGAAGTCGGCAAACTTTGACTTTTTGCTAAAAAACCCGAAGAAGCTCAAGTGGCACGCGTCATGCAGTTTCAAGGAGGGCGGAACAGCGGGAGGGGGGAACCTTTCAAGCCGAATGTGCTGGGAACTAAAGAGAAATCTCAAAAGCCTTCAAGATAAGCCTGCGATACGGGTCTTTTGAAGAACAAGAAAGGAAACTGGGGGGGCTCTCGCTTAGACAAGGGCCCGAGGAAAGAGTCTACCGCCGTTGAACCCTTTGGGAAGGGGGCGCGCCCGGACGGGCAGCAGCAAGGAAAATTCGCCTGATCAACAAGGGGGATCCCCTGCCTCGGGCATTTTGAAGACAAAGCCGCTTCGCGAGGGACCATCGAGGGCACGCTGAAGTCGCCAGAAAAAAGATTTGGTTTGGGGTCGCGACGTAAACGGCGCTGGGAGGATCACGCCGCGAGTCATACGCGGTCTTTCGGCCAAGGGGGGGAAAAACGGCATGCCTGTCCCGAACGAAACAAACCGGAAGAATGCCGGGGAAATCTTTCGGCACGGGCAAATGGGACGGCGCGGGCTTTACTCGTGAGACGCCACAAGACGCAGGAAAGGGTGTCACAGGGTCTGTCAAGTCAGAAAAGGTGGGCCGCGATCCGGCCCTCTTGCAAAAAAAAAAGAACGGGCTTTAGAGGTACTCAGGACGCCCGAAGAGAGATGAAGACCGGGAAGGCGATAAAAAATGCACTGCTCGTTCGTGAAAGGGGCGGTTGACGCCTGAAAAAGATGGAACAATTGCGCATCACGTCATCAAGGTCAAGGACCGGAAAGCGGATTCTCACGGAAAAGGAGAAAGTAAGCTTACGGTACCGAAGACGCTAAAGAGAATAAAAGATCCCACAGGGGCACGATAGGAACTGCAACTGACGCTTTCTCATCCCTCAAACGGAAAGGGGCCGTCGCAGCCCTCGAATGAGTGATGTCGAAATTTAAGGGAACGCGGCATCGCCGGGCGCCAAATTCCGACCACGCGAGAATCAGAGGACTTTACTGAGCAGATTCGAAAAAAAAGGAACCGAACCCTTCAGAATCTATTTCGCCGTGGGAAAAACCGATCGCTGACAAGAGAGCTTTTTCTGAAAATGGAAAAAGGGAATCGCCGAAAGGCCGGACATGCCAGCCCATGTCTTCGAAAAAAGGGATCTTGGAGGCTCGAGAACATGCTTCGCCGGCTTTCACCACAATCGCCCCACTTCGGGGGTCTTGAAGATGTCCAAAAAAGGGGGGAGGCGATCAGGCGACGAACATGAGGTCCGCCGGATTGACGCCCTCTTATACTAAACCGGGGAAACTTGCCGGTGTCTATCGGCGAACAGTCTATCGGGGCTCAACAGAAAAGGAGGGGTTCTCTCACGAATCGTCTTCGCGCAAAATTCAGTAAGAGGGGACGAGCGAGAGGAAGTGTGAAGTACCGCGGCACCACTTTTCCGAAAAAAGGCGCCCTTGGGCGAATCATCGAACTTAAAGTCGCGTAACCAGCGCGAAGAAAACAAAAATGGACGTTTTTACTGTGATTAGAAGATTATCCTGTAGGGGCCTTCGTTCAAAAAGATCTCTCTTCTAAGTTCCACTTGGAATGAAGAATGGATCTTCCGAGGGGTCCGGCACCTTTGCCAGAAAAAAGGATCGTCAGTTTCCATGAAGCTTTGGAATGGAAGCTCTACAACTAAGAACCAATACGGATATCCAAGGCTCTTCCAAGCAAAGGAAAAAAAAGGAGGCCTGCCTTTTTCCGAATATTCGCCTGCGGGGGGAGGGTTATCAACGCCGGAAATAATCCTCAAAAACTTCAACGCGCCAAATTCTCACGCGAGAAACAAACGGCGGAATATGGGGGGGGGTTGACGAAAAGGTCCGGCAACGTGAAACGCTAACAGGAGGGGCAGATTCTCACTGGAAAAGAAACCGTCGAGGCCCGGTCAAAGCGAGCCAGAAGGGCGTGCACGGGATACGCCCTGAAAGGGCCATTACAATTACCGAGGAAACCTCGAACCCCAAAGGTTTCAAGCTACCAAGAAACTGGCCCCGAAGGGCACCAACCGATACTCTCAAAAGGAACCATACCGTGCTAAAAATCGGCTCGAAAGGGTCGTAAAAGGACTCTACCCAAAAGAGAGGACGCGTGTACTCTACCCGTCCGTCAAGAAAAACGTCTTCTTCAGGATGCACAGCGTAGGAGGAAAAGAAAGCATCAAGATAGGGGGAATCTGAGAACAAAGTAAAACATCTCCCTTAAAACAAAGAACGGAACTTGTTCTGCTCCGAAGACCTTTAAAGACTGTCAAATTTTTGAACGAGAAGGGCAAGGCACGATCAAAAGGTCACTTCGTTACCTAAAGAGAAAAAGGGAAGAAAGGCAACGTTTAAAGCCGGCAAAGTCCGAGAGAGGTTCGCTCCCTACTAGGGACACGAAATGATACCAAACCTTTTTCACCCTGAGAAGAAGGGAAACCTCTACCGCAGCATGCGCTTTGACGCTTTCCGGGAAGGGGGATGGTATTCCTCAACGTACTGAGAACCGTCGACCTCTAAGAATCCTTTCTGGACACTTTTGAAAGCAGGCTCGCTACCGTTCAAAGACTCGCAAAACCGAGTCCCTTCCGAGACAAAAAATGTGACGTAAATCTGTTACGTTTGCCGAAAGAGCACCGTGGTTGCAACCCGGCAGCTTGAAGGAAGCGCCAGGCGCCTACCGTGGCCGGGCTGGGACCGAGGGCATGCAAAAACCTGACATCTAAGCTTTCGGGGAAAAAGGGCCAGCCCTTTCACCTACCCGGTCTCGAGTCTATCCACATGGAGAAAGGCAGCAGAGGGAACACCACGACCACGTCCGCCAATCCATCTGGCTTCCCAGAGGCTAAAAAAAGATAAAAACGTTTTGGACGAACAGCCACTCCAACTCTTCAGGCCACTGGACGGAGCCTCCTCCCAAGAACAGCACTGGGTGCTTATGACGTGCACTACGGATGGCCGAGGAAAGGGGATCTCGAATGACCAAAAAAAGAAAAGGACAATGAAACACAAGGGGAAGACAGTTAATTTCCCTTATCCATTCAGAAGGGGGTAGATGGGACTTCACCTGGGCAGGCGAGCGGCCAGCAAAGCGGAAAACGCGAACGCGTCTCGGTGTCACGATGGGAAACAGGTCACTACACTACAGGGAAAGGAAACCCTCCGGTACGAGGGGGAACCCGTGTTCGCTATTCACGATCTGTTACAAAGAAGATAGAGTGCAAATGGAAAACCACTTCTCCCTTTGGGATTGGCGAAAAAAGACCGAGTCCCCCCCCCCCAGGGGCTCACAGGAAGGAGGAGGAAACGAGCTTGTGCCACAAGGGGGTTACAGAGGACCATCGGCAAACTTCTTAGAATTTTTAGGAAATGTTCCTTCCTTTCTGGCCGAAAAAGTTCCGGACGTGGCCTGGAAAGGGGAATGGCGAGGAGAAAAAGGGGGAGTGCGTCCGACGACTTCATCGGAAACGCGTAGGCCCGGCCGTGCGGACTGAACTTTTCTTGAAGGCTTCTCTGACTAGGAAAAAAGGAAAAAGCGGGTGAGGAGAGGAACTTAGCAACACGGCGCCACGCGATAACGAGGCGAGAAAAAGAACATGCGATTCGGTCCTTTTTTGCGATAGGGGCCAGGCCTGCCGCGCTGACCAAGGCAATAGATCAACACAACAAAAAAGAGAGATATGCCGTGTTCAGCGAGAAAGACGGACCGGAACCCGCCGCACAAGAAGTTGGGGGATGGGCGGTCGAGGGTTCTCGCCCTTCAGGGGGGAAAAAGAAAACCAGCTGCCGAAGGGGGGATCGCCAGGCCCCCAAAGGACCGTGTGCTGACCAGTTCCTCACCACCAAGACCCCGGCGCTTCCGTCTACGACCGGGAAAGAACGGGCGACCTCTGGAGGCGCACGAAAGTGCCTTCTACTCAGCCTCTCTGTGCTAAGAAAAAGAAAAACTTCCCCGCCTCCTATCCATGTGGAACAGATCCGGCCACCAGGGGAAGGGCCAGATAAGAAAGGACCTCATCAACCGGCTCCAGCCGAGGACCTGTCCGGGAAAACACCGAAGGTGTTTCCCAGTCGCAAGCAAAAGGCCCTCAAGTCGAATCAGGGCCCGCTCGGAGAGGGCGCACGGGAATGTACTCTAGCTGGAAAGGTAAAGAGCGTGTATGGGTACGCTGCTGATCAGCATTTCATTGAGGAGAAAACACGTGCCGTTGGTAAAAGGGGGGAAAGGGGGCGGTGCCGGTGAAACAGACAGAAGAAGTTAGGAGGATCTCTTTCCATCTCGATAAAGGGGGGAACTGCTTGGCCGCTCTGCGAGGGACCGTCCCAGCCTCCCTGGGGAAGAAAAAGGCGTTAACATGGCCTGCGGTGATGAAAGTTCTAATTTTTTTGGTCATAGGAGAGGAAAAGGGAAGACCGATGCTGTTGACAAAAAGTTCTTGGGAGGAGGAGTGAACGTCACCCGAGAGGGGACGAGTTTGTTTGGGACTGCCAGCTTCCAAAAAGGGGGGGGGGTAGCTGTTCCGCCGATGGGAAACGCTGAGGGTTAGCGTGACGGGTGCCGCCGCCCCGCTGCCCCTGCTGATAGGCCGTCCGCTCCAATGGGGGGGGAAAAGGGGGAGCGCTTTCCAAGACAGCAAAAGGTTCCTGTGGAGGGTTACTCGACGAAGGTCGGCTGTCAAAGAACTCCTTTCTAGTTTTACAGGAAAGCTTCCGCTAAACCACGGGGGACGACACGTCACCGAGTCGAACTCTGCGTCTCGTATTTATCTATTTGGAGGTTGCTACTCCTGTGACGGTCGGCTAGCCAGAGCCGTGAAAGAGAGGGAGAAAAGGGTCTTATTTTCTGATAGGGGGTCAAGGGGGCAGATCAGGACGTGAAAACTCAGCTTCTTCCCGACAGAGTGAAAAACCAGCGTCTTGCTTGGAGGGTCCCAAGACTGGTTCAAATTTGTCAGCGATGAACGGTATGCTCTACACGGAAAAGGGCCTATTGGCCTCTTTGGGCCCTTTTGAAAAGGGAAAGTGTCCTCCGGACACGGTCCTTGAGGATCGGAGTCACCGTTGGAAGGTTAAACCATTCCAGACTCCTGTTCTTCCAGCAAGGAAGGAGAAGACAAGTCGGCGTCTGGTTGTAAATGGTGGAGTGGGTCTCGTTCACGCGTTGGCCGATACAGTTTACGGGCTGGTAGAGACTTTTTCATCGTCTGACGAGGAAAAGGGAAATGGACCGGCCGGGTCGGTCCAGCCCGCGGAAAAGGGTTAGTATTGCAAGAGAAATCCACTGCAGGCTAAGGGAGAGTGAGAAAGGTAGGGCCAGGTTCTTTCTATTCTTCTAGGTGGGGGAAACTCGGGCCAGAACTGGCGTGGTTAGGATCAAACGTTCGGGGGAGGGATTGCATACGCGGGGTAAGTGGCCAGTGTCGTGGGTGGCCTGGCCGCATTGGTTCGAGAGGAGTCTGGAAACCTCAGACTTTTATTGGGTCCCAGTTGCGAAGAGAAGACCATTCGCGCGGGGGAAGCCGTTGCCGAAAACTCAAAACACAAATACTCACAAGGGTTGGACACTTTGTATCTAATTCATGCACGTGAAGGTCGCACTTGCGTATAGCTCAATGGCGCATTGGGCACCAATGCCGAGAAAGAAGATTTGGAGGCCTTCTTCAGAGGGGGTCTCTTACGGAGTGCCTTCGGAGGTGCGGAAGGTGAGCATTTGCGTAAAGAAAAGGAGCCGCGAAAATTCCACTGTTACTATTACGGGGGGGGGATGGCCAATGTGCGAGAAAAAAGAAACTTCGCGGAAGCGGATGCATGGTGTTTACTCATCGACCGGAGTGTGAAAGCCAAAGCGAGGAAAAATCATACATTAGAAGCAAAAACCCGTGCCAGGGGGTTGGGCGGCGCTGCGAAGGCTCAATCGGGGGGGGGAGAAGACGATGAAGTCCGAACAGAGAAGATGCTCCGTAACACTTGGGGACTTTACTGCACAGCCGCGCGATCGGAACAGATCAGAAGCGACCACAAACGAACGACGATCTGCTCTGGGGGAAGGGGGTATTCGCCAGATAGCCACAGGAGATGAAGGGGTCCTGAGTCTCCTATTTTTCTCCGCGGGCGGAGCAACTGGGGCGCTGGTAGGCGCCTGTGGCGGGGTTTTTTTGGATTCTTATGAGGGCATGGAACACGATCAGAAGTGTGACGAAGGCTGTGGTGAAAGAAATCGACGACCCGAAGAGAACGACGCTCTGGGCGAAGCAACGGATGTCCAAAGATGCATCATCCTGACATGTTGGCACAAAGGGGTGAAGAAAAAGCCCAGCGAAGGCTTGCAGTTTACAAAGAACGAATAGGGGGATTTTCTAAGAACGTGAGGGTAGAGGGGATAGGAGCCATGAAATTTGAAAGAGGGGGGGAGCCTCGCTTTTCCGGGGAGGCGCACGGGCGCGCTGGAAGACGTATTTTCGGGACTACCGCAAAATAGAGGGCGCGACTGCTGGGATTTGTTTTTTTCGCACTCCTCCTTGCAGGGCGACGTGGAAGAATGGCGGACGCGATTAAGGGGAGAGCGAGTATGCGAAGAGCGAAAATATCATACGAAAATGCCCGAGCCGGATTCCGGGGCTGGATATGCCTGGCTACCATCTCGATTCGAGAAGAACTCAACTCACTTATACAGAAAGGGGAGGGGTTTATCTCTTGAGAAGCATGGAGCGCGCGGAAAAGGATCCGAGGGAAGGAAGCCTCTCTGTTGAAGCGAAAAATGAGGAGCCCTTTCAATCCTTAATTGACAGAAGGTGCACGAACATTTCTCGGCGGGTCAGGCAGGAAACGAGAAACAGCGCGAAGATTTGAACTAAGAAAAGAAGGAGGGGGTGAAAGGCATTCAGCCGGACCGAAAAAGTGTGGTCTTATAGGTGGTGAAATGCCTGGAAAAGGCACCGAAGCCATCCAAGTATGGAACGCCTGAAGAATCGAAGACTAAAGAGGTGGTCCGATGGGAGGAGTCCGAAAAAACCAACAAAACACTTTTATCCTAAATGTCTACTGAAAAGGGGGGTGACATCCGATTTAAAGAAGCGGCGGAGAAAGTAAAGGATCAACATGAACGAAACGCATTAAGGTTACTACAACCCAAGCTCGAAAGTCTATTACTTGAGAAAGGGATCCCTTACGAAAACGTAGAAAGGGGGGGGAGAAAAGAACGGAGGGGGAAAGAGTTGCATCGCCTTATAAGAAGCTAGTGAGAAAAGGGAAAAATATTAGTGAAGTTGAGTTCGTAATCGGGGGAGGAATTCTATCTTGGGAGATAAGACCACCGCCCATAAGCGCGAAGCTCCTAGTCATTTGACCCGGGTGAAAAAACGGTTACCGCCGCCTTGAGATTGACGCGCGAAAAGGCGCATGCGGGAGGAAAACGCACAACATGTCAGAAAGTTTGCAAACCGGGCGCAGGAGTCATCATCGTCTCCTATATGATGCTGAAGTGATCGGACTGTCCTTGGCAGATCACGACGAGGCGAGAAAAAGAAGTGGAAGAAGAAGGAGCGCTTCGGAGAAGAGGCATATTGTCCCGCAAAAGTTTCCTCTGCTAGGAGGCCAAGGCTAATATTTCCGGATTTGCAAGGGGAACAATCAAAATATTGCGTCTACTAGAAGGGAATCCTGGAATTCTGAGGGAAATTGGAGTCCGAATGCTGAATACTACCGAAACGATAAAGGAAAAATGGGAGTCTACTTTAAAGTCTAACAAGCGCAAGGGGCGGCTCCTGGAATAAACTTAGCAGGGAGTTTGGTGGTAGGGATGGTGGTTCTAAGGTTAGTTTCTCGCTACCTAGAGAGGTACGGAGGACAGCTTTCCTACCTACGCCCTCCCCCGTTAAGTTTCATGATTTATGTAAGTGGTGGAATCATACTAGGGGAGGGGTTTGTAAGTGTTGCAATTAAATGGGGGTAGGGAGAGGGTGGGGGATTCTTGCCTGAACAGAAAAAAAGGGAGAAAAAAAGAAACGAAGAAAAGAGACGCAGAGGAAAGGAGGGAAAAGTCGTACATGTGAAACGACAAGTGGAGGTCATGCGGCGAAGAGAGACAGGGGGGGTCTCCTAAAGTTCAATTTTAAAGGGGATGAGAGACGAGGGAAAGTTGAAAATAAATGGAGAGCGACTCACAACAACAACGAGAGGTCTATTTTGAACGGCCGTCGCATTTCATTTCAAGCTAACACAAAAAAGGAACTCGCGGAAGGGCAATCACCCAATGTTTCGTTTGAAACCTTCGCTTCCGAGAAGAGAGGAAGGTCTGCCCCCCTCTGCGAATCGTTGGGGGGAGAACCAGTGCGGACTCGGAAATCTCCCTAAAAAGGGGAAAAAACCTCCCGCCAGTACTGATTCTAAAGGGAGGAAAAAGCATAAATCCTGACATGGAAAAACAGTGGAGGGAGGGAGGAAGGGGAGAGAAAAAAATCTCCTGAGCTGAGAACTGGGAACGAACAACAAGAACAACTAACTCCTGCTCAGGGCAGAGGCGCAAACCCTGCGCTTTTACATTTGGGGAGGGTGCATGTCAAAAACCATGGGGATCGTCTTAGGCACTTCTACGGTCGTCGCCAGCAAATGCAAAGCCCCTACCAATGAACAGAAATGTTCGTCTTCTAGGAGACACATTAATTTGGATCGGCAAAGAGGCAAGACCGCTGCCTTATCTTGCGATTCCCGCAGAAGGCGGAATCTATCGCCGAAAAGAAAGGAACGAGCGCCAAAGGTTTCAAGCCTCGTCTTGAGCCTTCGCCCAGCAAGGCCGTCGACAACGGATCTGATGGCCCTGCCAGGTGTGAAGGGATAAAGTTGGGCGTCAGGTTGAGAAAACCGCGGCAGTAGGCGCAACGGAAAACTTCGCGCGTCGAAAAAAAAAGGCGGCGGTCGGGTTAACTTTTCACTTCAAATCAACGGAAAAGTGATGAAGGTGTGGTCACGCTTCCGAGTTCAGATAAAACGAAGAACTCTTGTCTTTCAAAAAAACGTAATAGGGTAACATCGGTTTGTTGCTCTCGAGGAAAATCAGGCCGCGGCAAGCAAAAGCCAGTTTGAAAAAGTTGATCGGAAAGAGCCGTAATGATCTTGCATCCCCAAAAAAAAAACAAAAAAACGACAGAAAAAAGCCTGATCCCAGAGGTTTCTTAGCCTGCCGGTCAAACGTCAGACCGCCGCTTCGCGGGAGCAAAGAGGATGCAAGGTTTGGGAGTGAGCCAGGGAGAAATCAACGGTTGGGGCCCCTCAGATGCGGGGGGGGGGGGGGGGGGCGGAGAGATTCGATCACGTCCGCTCGTCAAAGGAGTCGGCCAATGGGAAAGGAACCAAAGACCTTCGTCCGGAATGCCCACCGAAGGGGCCTTCTTTTCGGACTTTCCAGGGGGGAAGTCTAGGAAGCTTACTCTTTGCCTGCCAAAACGAGGAAAAAAGGGGAGGGCAATGGTGTCGTCTGTCAAGTCAGGGAAGCCGCCCTAATCTGGTAAAACTGCACCAGGCGGAGGGACTTCTAGAAAAGACCGGGCGCGCGCGCATGAAGAAAAAAAAAGGGAAGAGTCGCAAAACGGGAAAAAAAAAAAAAAAAAAAAAAAAAAAAAAAAAAAAAAAAGAAAAAAAAAAACATCTTCAGGTCGGGGAAGATGACCATCGTCGCTTCGCGGGCACGCCCGGAGCAAAGGAAAAAATATCCGCAATTTCGCAAGGACAGAGGGTAAACGCTTAACGTGAGCATGTATATCTCCCGGGCGCACAGAAAACGAAGATCCGCTCCTCCCGAAACAATCGTACCATAACCAAGAAAAAAGAAGGCAGGACATCAAAAACACAAATGCTCTCCCCACCCGAGAAGAAAAAACAAAGAGGAAACGTCGCAAATAACAAGGAGAGTATAAGACTGAGGGGTTCCTGCGCCAAGGACCAACTCCGCTTAAATCAAATTCCTCCCCAACGGGGCGAGAATCAATTTAAGGAAACATTTCCTAAATCACGGTTCCAAAAAAACAGAAACCGAACACTATCACGTCTCTGGGAGGGGGGTTGTTTCAACAGCCGAGAATGAAGAGGCTGCACCCATCCAAAAGGGGGGGAAAACCAACCAACAAATGTCCTCTCTGACAGAGGAGGGGACTCCAGTCCCCTCATGGAAAACCAGCTCTAAAACAATCTGGGAAATGCGTCGCAGCGGAACAAAAGCCTAGAACACTCTTTACAGATGGGAGAGGCCCGATCCGACGGAACACCGCTGACAAGGCGCCGGAAAAATCCGCAAGGGATAGCAAAGGGGAGAAGTCATGCAGGGTTGCCGGTTTTGGCGCTGGCGAAATCAGGGGCACCCAAGGGAGAGGAGCATTCTCGTCGTCGCGCGGCAAGCTGGTTGAAGATGCGGAAAAAATTCTCTCGCATGGGCAGGGAAAAGTCCACCACGTTGAAAAAAAGCGTCGCCTGGGGGATGCGGAGAAGCGATTGCGCCAAAAAAAGCCTTCACACAGGCGCGAACGCAAACCAATGGCACGGGGGAAAAAGATTCCAGATAGACCTCGTCCGCACTCGAGAGCGGAAAAATTCCACTTCCAAAAGAACGTCCGCTGGATCGATCCTCTGCGCACCTGGGGGGGGAAGAGGGAATCGTCACGTGGAAAGATTCGCGGATCACTGGAACGCGCCAAGAGAATCCGAAGTGCACTCGCTCCAAGCTCCATCGGGAGGAGACCGGCCTTCACAATGTCGCTGCCTAGGCATGTGGGAAAAAGTCCATGAGAAGGACCTTGAGCATCTCCGCCAGAAGGCACGCGCATGCCAACGCGCAGGGAAAAAACGGCGTGAAGGATTTGTCGGCAACGATGGTACGGACGGACCTACGCGCAACTGGAGGAGCGCACTGTGACACCGGAGGATCCCGGTAACCGATCTTCAAAGGACTTCGGCCGAACGCCTCTAACTTGGCCCAGTAGGAGATACACCGAGTGAGTACACGGGCCACGAAAATGGTCAGGGAGGATCCTCACACGCAGCTGCCCGACTTGGGGGGGAGCTCCGAAGGAAAACTGTAACCATACCGTGGTAGCGGTCTAGAGGCAGGGTTATCTTGTCATACTACCAAATCGACGGCCTCGGGGGAGACCCACATCTCCGGAGTCGGAAGAGAAACAGAGGAACACATCATCTTCAACTGCTTCCAGCATACAGAGAAGGGGGGGAACGAGACCAAACTCCACCAATCGTACATGGAAGCAGAAGTGTTCAGGAGACGTACATTTGAAGATAAAAAGGGTAGTCTTCAAATTTAAAGGGGGGGAAAGAAAGATGTCCTTCACTATCAGCACGAACGCGTTGAAAGGCGACAGGGCACCCCCCCTTTCGAGAAGCTGGGTAAAACCCGCCAGCTGCGGAACGCCCGTGAATACTTCACAGAACAATCTCTGTTGCACCCGGAGGAAAAAGGGGAAACTCGAGCAATCTGCGATGGTAAGGGGGGGGAGCGTTCCGTTCCCGCCCGCCGGAATCAAACGTAGTCGTAAAAAGAAGGAACCGTCGAATAAGCCTCATGCCGTGAAGTTTACGCCGAGAGGTCTAAAAACAACTCCACCTCGATCACGTAACGACGACCTAAAAACTTCCGCGTGTGAGGGGGGGGGTGTCCGCACTCTGGGATCCCGGCAGAAGAGGAGTAACCTCCAGTGAAAGGGAGCATCCTACCGTTGTCCGGGCTGAGGACCGGCAACCCGGCAAAGCGAAGCATAGTACTTGTCCAGAAAGCTACCCTGTCCGCGGAGATTCCCAGGTCAGGGGGGCAGGACAGGACACAACGAAAACTCGCTTCCACGCTCTTACATCGGCAAAAACCTACACGTGGTGGGGACAGAAACGCCAACGAGCGAAGGATTTCAAGGTGGGCCGCGCCAAGAACATGCGGCATTTTCCGGGCAAGAAAGGGGATCAACACCACATTAAAGGCGGTTTTCAGCGAACCAACAAAACTGTTAAGAAAGGGCAGCTCAGGACACGTGACCCCTTCTTCCGTCGATGGGGGTCAGGAGGGGGAAGGCCCTGTCGCAGAAAACAGCAGGGTCACTGTCAACCCGGAAAACGCGAAAGTAGGGAGGAAGTAGGAAACGTCACAGAAACGAAGAAGCTGACAAAAAAGAAGGAGTAAGGACACCTTGTTCGCTAACGAAAGAACTAAGAAAGGGACCATTCACTCTTCTTTAAAAGGTCCAAAAGTGTCAGCCTTGTGATGGCGCAGAGAAGGATAAGGAAGAGAATTACAAAGGGTTCTCCTGCGAGCTTTTCCCAACGGAAAGCGGCCCAGGTCCGCTGGGGAGAAGGGAGGGTGACGGAGTTCCAAAAAGGCCTTATCTGCAAGGAAGCCCCTCCTGGAAGGGACGAAGGGGATCTGTCCATGACCGGTCGGACGTCTTTGCGAGGGCCTATCACCGGGGGGAGAGGGCAGGACGTCCTCGTGTGCGCCGTCCGGGAAAGGCCAGGAGGGAGGCGGTCACTTTGAAGGGGATGGGCCGCGGGGAGGGGGGGGCAACACTTCATCCACTGCTATACGGAGGGAGCTCCTACTGAAAAACAACCCTCCCACTCCAACATTCCGTAGCGGGAGGGGCGGTTTCCGGTCCTGTCCGACACCACGGC
>Ga0179593_1810464_pt1 | contig 26846 bp, 31 predicted proteins | sample CZODoug2_1_08_16_FD_185931 | JGI IMG/M metagenome (GOLD analysis project Ga0179593, IMG submission 185931) | Vadose zone soil fungal communities from Angelo Coast Range Reserve, California, USA - CZODoug2_1_08_16fungal (PacBio error correction) | ecosystem: Environmental > Terrestrial > Soil >...
GCGTAAAAAAGAGGGGGTTGTTACGTAAACGTTGTCGAACGGAGGTTCTTTGCACTCGAGAACCGGAATCTCATCATGAAGCCTTTCTAACAAAACAATTTCACATAGAGATGACTGTAAAAGTAATGCAACGGGGGCCCACAATAGGGATATCGACCTAGTTAAAGGATCTTCTCCTTACAGGTACCGATAACCATTGAAAGGGAAAATGACGAGTTCTTTAATGGCTTTAAAAATCAAGAGGATAGAGGGGTTCCAGTAGAAAAAAAGGGGGGGATTAGTTTAGGAGGTAAGAAAGCGACGTGTCTCTTGAACCCACGCCGCTCAATCCTTCTTAGAAGGTTTAAGAATTGTGCGTCATGATGTGAGGGAAACCAAAGGAGGTCGTATCTTAAGAGGGGATTCACTCATCGTGCAATATGTAACGACTGAAGGAGAATGTGGCACGGTCCAAAGGTCCTGCAGTGTGTCAGTTGGGAATCAAAAAATGCAGGCTAAAAAGAGGGTCCGTGAAAAATAACTCGAGAAAAGGATGCAGGGTTAAAGGAAGGGCCACCAGGGGAGCAGCATGAGAACGTTCACGCCGCGTTTTTTGGGTACAAACAAGAGGGTGCAAGGAAATTGTCGCCGTAGTGATGCCGAAGGGCGCCCTCAATGAAAATTTGCGGGAGAGCGGGGAGATGCGAGTATAATATGATCGCTGCTTTCAACGACGCTCTGCGAAAAGAGACAGAAACAAGGACGATATCGCGCGAAAGCCGGGTCCTTGCTGGCAACAGTAAGGTAGTGTGTGGGGGGGAAAAAGGGGGTGGTCAAAAAAGTCGGTTTCACTAAAAGGGAGACGGCTTCGGGAAGAAAAGGGGGGGGGAACCAAAATAGGGAGTCAATCTGTGATGCCAGTCGGCCGGAAACCTTATTCGCTTTCACCGGACGTGGACATAACGGGAAAATCCGTACCGCGATTTGTAAAAAACAAAGAGCAGGCCCAGGGAAGAGGGAGTGAATAGCTGAGGGATTCAATCAAAACCAGCTCTTGAGGCTTGGTAAGGGTCTCCAGTCCTTGTGAGAGGCGTCAAAACAAGGTGGGAAGGAAATGGCCGAAATTCGATAAAATGTCAATCACAGTCAAAAGGAAGGACCTCGAAGCGTGGGGAGGGAGGGGGTGGTTGTCTCCTTTCCGCAACGGCCACAGGACGGGGGAAGGGGGGGCAACGAGTTCTCAAGTGAACAATGCTTTTTCTACAAAGTGAAAAATTAGTAGTTAGGTTAAGAGAAGGGGACCCGATTCGATTTCAAAGACTAAATAAAAAAGGCAGGGTCTGGATTGCCGTCTAGCAAAACAACCGGTTAATGACCTACCGTTGTTGTCTTAGGCAAGGTTAAAGAATGGGGCTGGAGGGGATGAGAAATCGCGCGGCATTGAGACCATGTGGGTGCAAATAGAGAACAAGGGTTACTGGGGGTGCCGCAGGTTGCTCCATAGGGCTTGGGAGCATACTCCATGAGCGGGGGGGGAAGGGGAAACGATCAAGAGAGAAAAGGCTGGTATTTGGGGGGGAGAAAGGGCGAGACGGGTCTCAAAATCCAAACAATTTAGTGAAAAGTGAAAAGACGGGGACAAAGAGGTCAAGATAACCCGACGAAGTTGAACGTTGTTGCAATCTGAGGGAAACAGGAGGCAGGCGAAGCCAAGGGGGGGAGTTGAGAATAGCATTCGAATTTGCAAAAAAACCAACCGATTTTACGAGATCGGGGGCAAAAGCTGGGGGGGGCAAGTATCAAACGAAGCGCACGCGCGGTAGTAAAAAAAAGTCAGTTCACAGGCCCCTACAGGTCAATATCTAAAGAAAGACTTAACCGTGGAAGATGTCCGGAAGCATAAGGAGCGTTCGTTCTTCTGTCTCTTTGATCAACGAGGTAAGGGAGGGAAAAAGCGGGCTGACAGTCATCATTCGAGAATGGGGCAGGCGGGGCGTCCTCTACTACTTAAGGGGAAGAGATAAAATAAAGAGGTGGGAGGATCTGATGTCAGGGATCAACATTCATCGTTAAGACGAGAGAGTTAAAAAGCCTCTTTCTCCTCGTACGAAACAGGGAACTTAAAACGAAATGAAAAATACGTGGAGCTGAGGCGATTGTTTTTTGGATCTCTAGGAAAAAAAAAGAGAATGAAAAAGGGGGGGGCTGGGTGTACAGCAGTGTACGGGTTAAAAGTCTTTGAAAATAATAGCGGGAAAACATCGATGAAATAAGTCATTGGAGTACGAATAAACTTTTACGGTTCCACACCGGAGCGATAGCAGTGGTTGAAACGGTTGGAGAGAAAGGATATCGACATCGCGAAACAAGAGAAAACTTGTAGCCTCCGCGGGGGGGACTATGATACGTGTAATGAGGAGAGTCGAGACGAGGATTAAATTCAGAATCGAGAAACAGGAATACAAGGCGGTTTGCTTAAATTTTCATGCGTATTAGGATGCTATTAGCTCACGCAACGAAAGGGAGAACCCGCTCATCTGTGTCGCGGGTTTTGGAAGTCCCCCGTCATGACTTCCCGGTGGACGACGGGAAATTAAAAAAATGGACATAAAATACTCCAATTCCTCTTTAGGACACGGAGGACTTAGGCCTTAGACCTGGAGGCCTAGTTGCTGTTCAAAGGCTTTGACATCTCGTCTCCGGAGGAAAGGGGATCAGGCTTGGAGGGCTAAACGTTGAATCCTTTACGGTGGTGGTACAATCGGATCTGTAGTGGGGAAGGCCCAAGAGGTATGACAACCCCAGGGGAAAACTATGTTGTAATGCGGACAACCGCTAAGCTAGGGTGTGTTTAACGAATGGTCGTTTTCAAACCCATCGAGAACAAGCTGACGAAAGGCTCGAGAGATAAAGGAAACCAGGGAAAGGGGATTAATCAGAACGAAGGGGACGCTAGGAGACAGGGCGCTCAGCAACAACGAAAGGAGGAAGATATAGTGAGGGTAAGAATAGGACCTGGGGAGGGGGGGAGGGCGGCGGGGGGGTGGGCACCGGGAGTGTGTGGGGGCACCTCTTTTATCTGGTCGAGACAGAAAATGAAGGTGGGGGTAGGGTTCGAAATGACGACATAGAAGAGTAGGGGTAAGGAACGGAATCTCAATTACCCAACACATAAATCCTGGGTTGAGAGAAGACTTGACCGTAGAGAGTTCAACATAACGAATAGAAAGTTATCACAAAAAGGGCCAGAGCAATTAAAACAGGAAGCAGGGGGGCTGTAAAGAAACAATTTTTACGGCACACAGGACGTCCAGGCAGAAGTAACGTATTCGGGTTAGTATTGGGAAAAAAGAGGGAAGACATGGTCGTAGGAAGGAAAGTAATTTTAGATAGCTAAAGCAACCTCTCAAAGAGGGAACTTGTTGAAAGGGAGGGAAACAGAGAATAGGATTCAGGACTCAAGAGCAGGTAATAATTCCGGGTGTACCAATCTCGTTTAATCCAAGGGAGATAACCTACGGCCTCCATTTACCTCACTTCGGGACAGTCCCTTACAGTCGCCAAGGTCAGAATGTGGGAGACGGCTCATGGCAGGATAGACCTTAGGCCCTAACGGAATTAACCTGGATGCTCCTGGGAACGGGGAAATTCTTAAGACTATCAAATAGAGGGATGAAGAAGATGTTGAGTTGAAGATTCGTGAGGAAAGGAGTCTTTCAGAAAAAATGGCTGTAAGCCAATCCAATGCAAAAACCGAAGAGAAGAAAGGAAAAACAAGAGAAGCGCAACAGAGGTGTTTCCTTGGGGGCGGGGAAATAGCGTCGGGGACGATGGGGCAAGGTTAAAAAGGGAAAGGAGTGAAGAAAGGGGCATGATTGGAAAGGGACACGTCCGGCAACATTTCCAATGATGACATACAAAGCGGAAAAAAAAAAAAGTTCAAGGGAGTGGGGGAAGGACAAACGATTTTGAGAGGGATCCGGGAGAAGACCAAAGCCACTGTGGGGAGGGGCCGCCACGTTACCTGGTGGCGGCGCCCCTGTGGTCAGAAAATTGAAAAGGCGGCTGGGACCAAAAGGGTTGGATACGCATTTTCTAAAATGTAATTGTGACGTGAAGTGTGGGAAAGATCGAAAAAAGATTTGGGGGGGGGTACCAATTTCTAGAGAAGAGGGGCAACAAAAAAATAGATAATTGTAGGAAAATCTTCGGAGTTTACAAAACAAAAAGGTATCAAAAGGGTTGGGAGTTATATTTATGTTTAGACAAGGACTTAAAGGGAGGGTTTGGGGTGAAAAATATGCGGAATCCCAAGAAAAATCAGTATTCCAAGTGAATGGACCGGGGACGAAGCGCAAGAAGGTCAATAGGCCACCCCGACAGACCAGGAAAAAAAGGAGTAGAAAAATTAAGGAAACTGCACGTGGGGGGAGGGGGGCGACAAAAAATTTAAATGTGATCAGAAAACACTTCTTCTGACGCGCTGGGTGAGAAGGGAAATGAAGCGGCAAAAACAAGTTTGAATGGGAAAAGGAAAAGGAGACACTAGCATCCGTGTACTGGAATATAAATAGCGTCTTGACGACGCCCTAGACGTGCTGAGGAAAAAAAGGGGTGAAAGGAAGGGGGGGGAGGAGGGGGGTCGCAAGGGACAAAAAAGGAGAAAAAGGGGGTGGGGGGTAACCTGGAAATTAACAATGAAGGAACAGTAAAACCTTCACAAGTAAGAAAGAAGAAGGGCAGCGGTCGAGGGAGACGGCGGGGGGAAAAGAACCCCAAAAGGGTCAAGACTGGGAGGGGACCTTTTTGGGAGCACAAGAAAATCTTGAAGGTACTTCTACGAAGTGACAGTGGGGATCCAAAGGGTGCCAAAGGGCAGAATTGGCTCGCGGAGCATCATCGCCGTAGAGGCATCTTCAAGGTAGCCACCCAATAAAATGGTGGAAAGCTCTGATGAAGAGAAAAAGAGGAGCAGAAAAGGTCGAGCAAGGAAAGTAGTGGACGCGTCTAGGCGACAGAACAGCGTGGGGAATCAAGAGGTCTCGTAAGGGATGCGTTGCGGCGTGCAAACAGGAAGGAGTGAAGGGACATGAGTGAAAAAGGGGACCCCAAAAGGGAAAGGGGGGTGAGAAAAGAAAGCTGGCGGTGCAAGGCTCCGCTGTTGGGAAGGGGGTGAAACGTCAGGGGATAGTCGCGGGCGATAAACATCTGAGGGAAAGGGCGAGGGGAAAAATCATGGGAAGGCCCGGGGAGACGCGTAGAAGGGGTCACTGGAAAAGGATGAGGGATACTTCGCAGGGCAAGAAACAGATGCGGACTGCCGGGGGCACAGGCGTGGGGAAGGGGAAAAAAGGGAAGTGATGCGCGGGAGAAAAAGAAGGGGTGAGGGAACGGCTCGTACAGGGCGGGAGCTAGAGGGGGTGCGTCCAGTTAGACTCTTGATGGACAGAGCGTAGGGAAGGCGAAGGATCAAGGCAGAGGCAGAAACGGTTAGGAAGGCACAGTGATTCTACAAAATGGCGATTTCTGAAGGGGGAAACGCTCGATTTCTCATCTGTTGAGAAAGGTCGAAGATCCAAATAACCGCTGCAGTCAATGCGGCGGTCGCACAAAGAGAAAAAGATCGGAAAAAAAAAACAAAAAAACAAAAGAAACACCCAAAAGAAAAAAAATTGAGGGGCTTATAGCGTAACGGCAGGCGGTCGTAACTTCAGCTGAGGGCCGGGGCAAGGTATCTGTGGGAGGGAAAAGAAAAAAAAAGGACAGAAAAAATGACGGAGCGGAAGTGTAAATGCGGAGTACGGCGGATAAGGAGGGGGGGGGAACAGCATGGAGGGGGGGTATATACAGGTGGCTGGTTATATTGAAAAAAGGTAAGTTCTGGGATATGATAGGGACACTTCTATAGTTAAAAGGTTTGAAGATCCAAAAAATCCGGTAGGCCAAACGTCTTGGGCGAGGTCCTAACCGGCATGAATGAAGGAATAGTGTAAGAAGGTTTCGCCCCTAATGAGTATAAACCTCGTTGTTAAACATTCAAGAGCATTCAGCCTTAAAGTGCAAGAAAAGACGGAGGTTATGAGGAAAAAGGAGGAAAAAGGAGAACATCAGGGGGGGCGAGAAATCTGGGCATCTTCTGGGGTCAGGGGGTTTGGGATAAAAAAAAGGGTAGCTGGGTCCTACGATTGGGGGGCGGGGGGCTTACGACCTCTGGGAAAGTACGGGGGACCTGAAGGAAGGAAGTCTTCCAGAGTCATGTCAGGAAAACTTCTCTCTAGGGGGGACTGACCTCGGCTTGTCAGCAGAAGAAGGGCGAAACGCAATATATGGAAAGGCGGCGTCAAAAAAGAATGGAGGGGAGAATCTTAAAAGAGTACGTTTGCCGGGTCTTCTCAGACGAATGATGCGAAAAGAAGAAGAGACTACGAAAAAAGGGGACATGGAGAGGGTGGTGGGCAGGGGTGGGGGGGGGACGTGGAACTAAGGGTTGGCGGCAAATGTTCGAGGTGAGGAGGGGCCTCCTATTAAGAGGTTGGGGGAGAATCCCACATGGGGGGAGACCGTTAAACAAGGGCGTGAGGACGATGCGGGAAGGAAATCTCCGTTTACCAGAGAGAGGGTCTGCAACGGAAGGGTTTGTGGGGTCGAGGTGAAAGGAGGGGAGAGGACTGGGTGGTGTGAACCGAGTTGGCATATCGCGAAATTTGTCAGGGTGGATAGGTGGGGGGGGGGGGCAGAAGGAAAACAGGGAAAGGGAGGAAGTACAAAATCACAACCAGAATTTACTTCAGTAAGCCAAACGTAAGGTCGACGTTGGGCCGAACAGGCAATTTATCTGGTCCCATAAAGCGTGGGGGTGGGGGGGAAGAAAACAGGGGGGAAAATGGGGAGCAAAATACTTGGGGTGGGTTTGGGAGCGTAATGAGAGAATTGAGCTGGGTAGCTTCTCCACGCTTCGGACTTCAAAGCTTAAGTAAGGCGAATGAGTTCAGTAAATGTTGTACATTTCCAGCTTCTATGGAGGAGGCGGAAGGAAAATTTCGGAATGGGGGGTGTCAGAATTATGGCTCCCCGATGAGACATCCGCTAGCTGGATTATCCCGCGAAAAGTGGGGAAGGGACAAGACAACACCGCTCAGGACACTTCAGACCAAACCATCGCTTCTTGAGTCGCGGGGCAAAATAAATAGGGGATCTGGTGAAAGTCATTGAAAGGGGGCTTGTGGGGGCTGTGATGTAGGCTGTGAATCTGAGGGACAGTACTCGAGGAGGGACATGCAGAACATCAGGGAAGATGAAAAAGGGAGGGAAGAATAAAAAAATAGAACCTTATCTTAAAACAGTCCTGTCCATAACAACAAATCATAGAAGAAAACTCGAACTGGGGAGCGCAGAGCAATCTAGGGCGTGAAAAATGCAGAGGCGAAGAAAGGATTGAAGTCAGAGTGGGCGGAAAGGGTACAGGAAATGCCAAATGGAGAAAATAGGCTTTCTTGGTAATATGCAAGAAATAGTCTAATACAGGGTTAGAAAAGGAAAGGGCAAGGGCTCTTCAGAAAAACCATTAGCAACATCCAAAAAAGAAATGTACACACAGCGACCGGAGGGGGACCGAGGGGGGAAGACTGGCTGAAATAAAAGAAAGAGAAGCATGTAACAAAAACTACTGTCATCAGGGGCAGGTGACGGAACCTGGGAAGCGGGAATCAAGTAAGAAACTGGGGATGTAGGGAGCACGGTAGTTAAGAAAAAATCACGTGAAGGGGACGGTTACCAACGTGGAGGGGAAAACGGGGGGGGAAGGACGATAATGCCTGTGTCCGTTCTGAGGTGGATTGGTAGAGTCCCCTTGAAAGGGGAAAAGGGTGGATTGTGGTCAGGAGTCATACAGTGAGCAGTGCAAGCCGTCAGTACACATGAAGTCCGAAAACGATATTTGTCCGAGGGAAGATGAGGGAACCGGAAGGCGGAGCAAAATGGAGATATCAACCGGGTGAAGAGTCGGATAGAAGTTGGGGGGGGGGGGAAGAGGCCGCGGAGCACATTGATGAACTGGGGCCTTTCACACGACCAGGGTAAATCAGGAAGAAAGCTCTGAATAAGAGTTGCGGGAAAGGTTGCAGGCGGGAACGTTTCTCATAAAGGTGTGAAAAGGGGAAAATCACACTCGAAATCTGCTTAATGACTTTTTCAATAATAGGACGTTCTCCGTCATACAGCGTGAACGACAAAAGGTTCGGTAGTAAAAGGGGTTATCAAAAGATCTTTATGGCAAAAAAATCGAAAGGCCGCTATGTGTCAACTAGGGCTTGGGGTTGGATTAGGGTCATGCGGGAAAAACCTAAGCTGCCACGGTCTACATAGAAGGACGATTGGAAAAGCAAAAGATGCCGGGGTGGTGTAGATGTTCTCCAAAAAAGAAGAAAAAAAGAAATAAAGATTAACGTAACAGAGAGTTGGGGGAAATCAGTAAAAAGAAACGGAAGGGGGGCGGGCGCGCGTGTAAAACAGAACGAAAACGAAAAAAGTCTTCATGGGGGTTCTCGGAGGGAAAGACGTTGTCGGAATGCGAAGATAAACACGACAAGACGCCGACAAGGGACTCGAAGGAAGACCCTCAAATGGCCGATATCGGGGGAGTGAAGAGCAAAGTCAAAGCTTGTAAAAAAAGGGGGGAGGAGGGGGGCTTGTGAATTCGGCCATTTGGAGGGGTCATAAGGAAGCGCTTTAATGAAAACTGAGTTGGAATAAGGGGATTGTCTAAGGGGAGAAGGGCGAAAGTCCTGTAAGGTGAAAAACGGAATGCAAGGGCCTACCGAGGGGGAACTATCAGGAGGGTTAACCATCGAGTGAACGCCGGGATAAAAGGAAACGGAGGGCCAAAGAGGGGGGTCAGGACCATTATTACACAATGTCGCCAAAGTGACAAAGAAAAGGAAGGAAAGAAGAAGAGTGGAGACCAGAGTACTGTCACTCTAATACTTGTGGGGGGAGTGATGGGGAAGGTAAAGGAAGAAGGAAAGAATAAAGAAAAGATTGGAAAGGTGAAAAGGGGGGGTGGGTTTTCTGGGCAATGGGCCGTAAAATATCCCAGTACATGTTAGTCGCGGGGAAATAGCGGAAAAGGACGCCATGGAAAGTCACCCTTGGAGAAGTATTCATGGCAGTCCTGTTAAGGACAAATGAAAAACATTGAGAAGGGAGAGGCGAAAGCTCTTCGGAAAAGGGACAATTCGGGCTTTCATACTGCCTGGCCGAGGCGACTAAGGGGACGAGGGTGGGTTCCGTATTGGGGGGGGGGAAAGGTGAAGGGCGTTTTCGTAGACGAGCCATGAGTGAGAAGAAGGCCAACAAGAAAAATGCGGGGGGGGGTACGGGGAATGCCACAGCAGGGGGTCAGGTGTGTCTCTTTTCTTTTCATACCATAAGCGATTTGAAAAGAGGACTGATCAAAAAAGGGTCGAAACACCGAAAGTGCCGTTGTCGATCAGAAGGAACAGTCGCCGTTGGGGGGGGGGGGGCCGGGCGGAGGCAGGGCCGGTAGAAATAATACAAACAGAAACTCAAAGACGATTTAGTTAAGGGGGACAGGAGAAAAGAAAGACCATAGAAAAATACGGGAAAGGGAGGGAAGTTAGGGATCTGAAGGGTTATAACAATTTGGGTCATCTACATCTCTGCCAGAGGGCCGGGGTGAAAAGGGCTGGGCGGTGCGTTCAAGGGGCTCGAAAATAAGGGGGGGGGACTGGAACAACAACCACGGGAAGTGGATGCGAAAGGGAGGCAAAAAAAGAAATACAAAATACCAATCATTGCTGATAAGAAATAAAATCGGGAGCGTGGGGAGACAGAGACAGGTAAGGAATGACAAGGAAAGCGTACTCCTTGGGGGCCACAGGGGGAAACTGTAAGTAGGTAGGAAGTGTCAGCCATTAAGGGAGGGTTCGTGTGGATATCAGTTCGATAAGGAAAACGGTGAATGCAGTCAAGCTACATAGGAAATGTGGGGGGTTGTGGGGGGGCTCAGACGATCGGTGTCCTCGTCAAGGCTATGGGCGAAGATGAAAAACTTTGAATCCTCGACATTTCAGAAAGAGTTGAGCGTACTTAGCGCGTACGGGGGGGTCATCAAGAAGAAAAGGGATCAAAGACGAGACACTTACATCTCTAAAAGAATCGTAAAAACGGGGGGAATGGCTACGCTGGTTCAAGAAGTTCATGGCCAATCTTCGAGAAGTTAGAATCGTCTTTGTGGTCTCGGGAAAAATTAAAAATGTCTAGGGGATAGCCACGATTACTCATGCAAAGCAAAAGTGCATAAAAGGGACAGACAGGAAAAGAGAAACATAGAAGGACCTTACCAGTTCTGGACCAGGGGAGGGTCTCATTAAGCTGGACTCGGCCTGGAGAAGAGGGAAAAGGAGGGGCAAAGAAAATGGACAGATCCTAGGTGGGGTCTTCCCAGGGGAAAAGTTTGAAGGCACACTAAACAGTTATCTCAACCTTGAAACAGAAAAAGAGATAATTACGAGATTCTTATCCAGTGGGGCCCCCTGGGACATAAGGAGGGGCCGGCAGATCCTCCTTCCGTTAAGTGAGGGGAAGAAAGCGTCAAGGGAAACACTGTCAATGGCGAAAAAAAACATGCTCATCGCAAATGAGTGGCGGTGGGGGGAGAAGCACGGAGCCAGCTGGGTAACGATAGTGGAATCCGCGGGGAAAAAGAAGAAGGTGCGTCCTAGATTGAAGGATCTAAAAGCAACAAAAGGAAAAGAACGCGGGGGAAACGGGGGAGGCAAAGGCGAGAGTTGAGGTATAAAACAGGAGGATGCCTGGGCGGGGGAGAAGCAAAGGACGCTAGTTAGGGGAGAGGTAGTTCTGCATTCATAAAGGAAAAGTTACAAAAGAAGAGGACGGGGGGGTTTGAAAATCATCAAACCAACGAAAGGACATTAAATACTAGGGAGGAAGGTACAGGATAGAAAACGCAGGAATCGTCGGGTAAATAAAGACCGAAAAAGAAGATAACAGGTTCCTAGACGAAATTAAGCAGGGACTATTACCTGACTCTGGAAGCACAAATGAAGCGGGGAGAGCGGAAAGTATTCGAAAATGAGCGTTCCGGAACACCCACGGCAAAAAAGGGGCATCCGTTCAAAGGAAACGAGGTATGGTGGCTGATCAGCCTTGCTCGTATGACAGGAAAGTACTGACTTCGAGGTGGAGGGGGATGAGAGGCAGAGGAGGAAAACGTGGGGGACTAAAGAGGGTCGGAGGAAGAAGGGGATAAGTAAATTAAGAAGCTGGGGGGAAAAGCAAGACAAAGAGAGGTGAGGAAAAAAAATTAAGATCGCTAACCATGAAATCGGAATAAGGCGTATGCAGAACGAACGAACGCGCTGGGTTGTGAAGGTGTGGATAAAGAATCGTGGGGGTAAAGGGGTCTCAGGTAACAAAGCATGATGGGGTATATACCACTCATTCTCGTTAGAAGGTGAATGGATCGGAAAAGGGGACCGTGGGGGAGCGGACGCTTGGGCGTGTCAAACGGCTAACCTGAGTGAGCGGAAGCAAACGGGTTGGAAAACGGGATTATCACAACTAGAAAGAAGATGTTGAAGGCCCAAAAGGAGGTCCACGGCCTGGCGCTCTAGACCAAAATTACAGCAAACTATACGAATGTGAACGCTAGGAACGACCCTCCGACTCTCCAAAATCTGTGGGGGAACTCTAGAAACATGGAAGCGTGGGCGTCATTATGTTAAGAATGACCAAACTGAGAAAACTTCAAGGTCTGACTGCTCCCTTCTGGAATCCTCTCGCACGCAACAGATAGGGACGACTACAAAATTATGGTGGGGGTTCACCTGGGGGTTAAAGAACAATTATGAAGGTCCCGGCGAGTACCAGTGACACCTCTTCATCCAGTACCTTACCAAATAGCTGGCAAAGTCGGGGGTGGAAAAAAGAACTTTACATCAAAGTAGACCTGATCTCTAATTTGAACAATGCTAAGGGAAACAATAATAAAGGTAATCGAAATGTTTCGCGGATGTTGTTAGAGGTAAATTCGAATTTATCTTGGAGAAAAAAAAAATTCTGATAGGGACCATCAGACACCGTCGACGAGGCACATTCACCGAGAAGTAAGGGTTTCGAACGCCGGAGTAACGCTGAAACGTCTATATTTAAATCTGGAAGTGAAAGGGGAGCTAAACGGGAAAAAAATATCATCTTAGGCAAAAAAAAAAATCCATCATCCGACAAAAGGGTCGGAAAGCCCCATTCGCACACGAAGATTATGGAAGTTTCATCAGCAGGGGAATGGACTCGCAGGCAAGAAGGTTATGGGGGAAAACAGTGACATAGGGGGGTAAACTTTTAACGGTTTTCGATACTCTTCTGTAAGCCAGAATTATATAAAGGAGACGCCGCCCAAGGCCGACATAGAGGGGACTCGTGTGGTGCGAAGTAAAAACATCCCGACAGAGAGCATAAAAAGAGACACCCTTCAACGAAAAAAGCTGAACATATGGTGTAGGAGGGGGACAGAACCTCTGGGCTAGGATCCTGGGGGCCTTAAGCACAAGAAAAAGTACAGGAAAGTAATAGTAAAGATCCCAAAGTTGCTAATGAAAAATTGGAAAGAGCATTCCCCTATAAAGGGGGAAGAGCTCCTATGAGAAGCCCAAGATCTAAACATAGAACTCATATTAAAGAAAGTTTCGGAGAGACCTCCCTCATAGCAAAGGTGAGGAACTCATTGGTCTTAAAGGGGCCTTCAAGCCCATTTGCCTAGGAAAAGGTAAAGATACCCGAGCACTAGTAGATTGCAATCTTTCAGTTATTGGGGTATTTTCGGTTTGAAAGAGGAGCCTCCGGTACTAGAAGGTCCAAAGAGGTCCGCATATGGGATAGCCGGATAAATCACAGAATCATAAGGAACAGGTGGAAGAAGTAAAGGGATTGCTCGTTAGTAGAAAAAGTGGAAAGAAATAACAATCTATGCCTGCGTGTGAGGGATACTAATTAAAGAAAGGTCATGGAAATAGAGAGGGAGGGTAGTAACTGGGAGGTAGGACCCGTGAAGGGTCGTGAAATACTGAGGTTGACGAGAACCAACAATGGAGTGCGAAGGATAAAGAAAAAAATAGAGGGGGAGGAAACGACGCCTGCGGGTGGGTGATTGATGTAGGATGATCAAGGGAAGAATTCCCAAAAATAACTTGAGTGGGCTTGAAAAAAAAAATAGGGGGGACTGAAAGGTAGCGGGTTAAATAGTGGGTAACCGTAAAGGAAGAGAAGAAACTCTAATGCGGGGTACGGGGATGGAATAGAGATCAAGACGGAGATGACTTCTGCCCCCTTGGAAAACGCGTTGTGCCTCTGGTCTTGGGGGGGGATTACAGAAGGGGACTGAAGACTAACTAGAGGGGTTGTCGTGGGGCTGGGGGTAAGGGTCTGGAGGGGGGGTGCCATTCTCCGAAGGGGGCACGTAGTGGAGAGGATCTTAGGGAAGAAATGACCCAGAGGGCGGGTGTAGCGCGGTTCAAGGGCGGAGAAGTGGTCATTCTTGACCGGTGTGGCCAAAACGGAACAATAGGCCAAGATCCGGATCTAAAGATGCATGAGAACAGGGAAAGTATGAAAATCTGGGGAATGCTGGAGAGACAAAAGATCGCCACGTTTGAGAACTTGTGTGTGAAGTGGAAAAGAATGGGGAAGTGTGGAAAAGGGTCATAGGGGGGACGGAGGGCAGGGAAGATCAATAAGGATAGGAGCAGGTCGATCTATAATAAGAGTTAGGGGGGCTTAAAACACGGATGGGGTACGGGGGGGTGGGACAGTCACGAGTCAATGACCCATGTAGGCCTGAAGAAACGCAAATAGAGAGGGTAAGTGAATTCCCTACACAGAAATGCGCGTTGGTCAACACGAAGTGGAAGGGGGTGGGAGAATTTTAGGGAAAAGAAAAAGACGAAGAGAACCTAAGCACGAAAGAGCTGTTATACTCGAAAAGGACAAAATTAATGGGGAATTTTCGTTTGAAAGGGAAACTTTGCAAGGGGAGTAGGGAAAAGGAGAACTGGGGTAGGGCAGTCAGAAGGGGGCGAAACTGAGGAAAAAATGGCTGTTAAGGTCAAACGGTGAATAGAAAAGTATAAGGTTGCAGGGGGGGGGGGAGGCGGGAAAAAAGGGTAAAGAGTAGGGGGAGTAAGCTCGTGATAGGGGTGAAGAATGTTGTAAGGTGGCGGGTAAAAAGGGGGGACCGAAAGAAGGAAAAGGCAAATATGAAGGAGGTGGGCTAGGGTAATGCACAACGAGGGGGGTAAAAATCTCGAACTGGACAAGCGGAGAGCCTGCAGAGAGGAAGAACCAAGGGGAGAAAAACGGCAAGAGGGTACAATGTCATGCCACACTAGCCGCTAAAGGGCGTGGGAACCATCTGGGAATGTCGGAAGCCGCAGGCAAGCAGGGAGGTACCTTAGAAAAAAGTTGAAAAAAGGAAAACAGGGAGGGGCGGCCAGGTGGAACAGCTACAAAACCGGCGACAGGCGCCAGAGTCTGGGGTACAAAAGCCGAGGAAGCGGGGAGGTGGGCAACTTGAAAATTGTCATCGTTGAAGGATTAGAAGGTGAACCATCAGAAAAGTGGTATAAATGTTTTCGGTCAGGGGGGAGGGGATGGGGTGTGATTCGGAAGTCCATTAACCAGTCGTTTTACTCATACCAACTCTTTCTTCTGGACCGGGGATCTTTAGGTTGTGTAGGGGGGGATGAGGGGGGGGGGTATTCTGTTATTATCTGAAACTGGGGCTAGGCAGGGGGATTGAAAAGTACTAAAGGATGACAAAGGGTTTGATTGATAAATAGAGGGAATGGTTAAACTAGAAAATAAACCTGTAGCTAACACAAAATATGCTTAAAGCCGAATGAGGGCTGTCACTTGAGGGGAGGGGGGGGTGCACACCTTGGGTGGTAAGTAGTTGCATCGCAAAGGCGGTTTCGAAACATGAAAGGTATGGAGCGAGAAAAGAAAGGGGGTGAGAGCGATACTTTGCACAACTGTGGAACGGGCGGGAATCAGTCGAAGGGGAGTAAGGACTCCAGAAAGGAAAACTTAACGGCTTAGATATGGGAAGGGAAAATATTGGCGGATTAAGTTAACGGGGTGCATATGGTACTACGGATCTTGGAATAGGAAGAGGGGGACTGGGAATTCCTTGGAGCTATAACATACCCGGGGGGCAATTAAAGGGGAAGAAATGCAAAATGAAAAAAATGTGGTAGGGGGCAAAAAGGGTTGACAGAATACCATGGAAAACGTGTTGTATAGTTAAAGGCTGGGACTCAACGGGAGAATAATAGAAAACAAGGGAAACAATTAAAGGAAACTGTATGAGCGGGAAAAGTTAAAGAAGGAGGGGAACATGGGCGTCACTCTGAATTAAAAACTGGCCATGAGAGGGGGGGACTAAAAGGGGGGAGTAATGAAACGGGAAGGGAAGAATCGCTTGTAGGTCTACAAGCAAGGGAAAGAGGGGGGAATGTAGAAAGTGGGTTAGGTTGAGGGGGGGCGGGGGACCATCGATACGGAACTCGGTAAAGAAAAAAAAAACCACGAAAAGTTATAAGAGAGAAAAAAAAGTACCTCAAAAGATATCTACCGGAAGGAAACTTGGAGAGGGGCAAATAAGATTAGCACTCGGGAATGCGAAAAAAGAAAAAATGGGGAAGACTGGGGAAAAGGATAATCAAAGTCGCACAAATGAAGGGTAAGTAATCTGAAGGACAGTCGAAGACCTTTGTTAGCTAGAAGAGAGCCACAAAGTTGGAAGGAAGGGGACCGGGGATTAAGCCGTCAGAGGGGGAATAGTACTAAAGGGAACTGGTCTGTAAGTGGACTACATAAACTGGACTTAATTGGGAAGATCTTGGGAAAAATCTTTAAAACTGGGACGGGAATGGATACCGCGCTGGGGGATCCAGAGGTGAGGAAAAGAGTCTAGCCTTGTACGCGTCTATCTGAGTAGAGTGACGGGGGATGAAAGACAGGTAAGGGATGCAAGATCATAAAGGGGGGGGAATCAATTTATTGAAGGAATAGGAACCAAAAAGGACAGGGAGATCAAAAAAGAATAAAAAGGTGAAGATCGAAACAACGCATTCGCGATCAAGGGCGGCAACTAGGTCAAACACAGATCATGAGGAAACGAGGGATATTGGGGGGGGGGGGGGGGGGTGTAATAAGTCTCCGTTGACGGGGGCTAAGGGATTGCAGGGAGGAGTTGGAGGCCAAGGGCGTGCATGCTTTAAAGAGGGGACTCACGAAATGGAAGAGGGCTCCTATATAGCTGGCCTAGAGTGTCATTAGAGGAAAGGAGAAAAGGAAGAAAAAGAAAAGAGGGGTACCCAAAATCTGAAAAAGCTGCAGAGACTCTGACTAACATAAAAAAAGAAGATCGACGCGTATTTGACAGAATAAATTACCGTGGATGTCTAAGAAGGGAACCTGTAGAAGGAGGGTGGGGAAAAACTGCGGGGGCAACCGACGTCACGGTAAAATTAGTGAGGACAGCACAAAATATTGCAAGCACTAGTGTGCAAGTCGGATGAGGCAAGGGGCAGCCGAGAAAAACGCCACACTTGCTATCAGTCGGAAAGCGCGAAAGGGTAAGGATGATCTGGTCGTAAAAGAAGTAGGGTCATCCGGACTCATAGAACTGACAGACCAGGAAACAAACGAAGGGTAGGGGACGAAGGATCTCCTGATCGTGAATAAAAAGGGAAGGCGCGGGAAAGGGAACGATGATGCAAGGGTCCCGTTTCAGGAAAAAGTGGGTCTGGAAGAGGGGAGCAAGGGGGGTGGGGGCTATAAAGGGATGAAAAAGGTCTACCTACAAAAGCAACATGGGCTGAAGTATAATGGTGTAAGAGGGAAAAGTCCAGGACCATCAGAAAAGGCAAGGCTGGGAGAATAAATCGGTGGGACAGGGGGCGAAGTCTTGTCGGCCGAGCGGGGGTCAGGTTCTGAACACTCTTTTGAACAACCGAGGGGCTCCAAGAACGGAGACGGGGAGCGTACTGCAGAGAGGAGCAGGGGTGAGAGGCCACTAAAAATGAAATAAAAATAGAAGAAACACGCCAAAGAGAACGGGGAATGGGGGCGTACCAGAGAGGAAGGGGGAGAGAGATGTACTCAAGGGTCAGGAAAAAAAGGTCAAGGGCAGGAACATTTGGTCAGACAGCCTCAGGGGCAAGGCCAGGGGAAGTGATGATGGGGACAGCCACAAAGCCAAAATGTAAGGCCAGAAACTACAAATCGGAATCCATCACCGGGCGACACTCTATGGTGTAGAAAAAGGCCGTCTTGATGGCGAGGGGCGTATGGGGGGCAAGTTGAGCTGTGAGGGGGGCACATAAAGGGAGGATAAACACACGAAAGAAACGGACTGGAAAAAAGATATAAGAATAAGTAAATAATCAACCCTGCAAGAATAGACACCACGCATAAAAAGAAGGGCTCTCCTCGAAGATCTTCAAAGAAAAAAGTCAGAGAGGAAAATGTAGAGGGGGCGGGGGGGGGTTAGGAAAAATAGTAGAAAAAACGGACTGCCCAAAAAAAAAAGACACCTAATAATACTCGACGAAAAACCGGGAGGATGATACAAAAAAGGGGTGGGTCTTACAGCTGAAGAAGCCCACGTCAGATGAAACGAAGGAGAAAAGTATCAATCGGGGAAAAAATAGGACTATAAAAAATCCGTAAACAAAAGCTTAAATTCAGCGATATCGGGGGGTGAAAAAGGAGTTTCAGTGAAGCCTAACTTCCCTCGGAAGTCTAAGGGGCACCTAGACTAAGGATTCATAAGAAGCAAGCGATCGTCTGACGTGATAAAAATAAGGAGAAAGGACTAACGCCGAGAACAGCGACAGAAAAAGAATCATTCTAATTGCAAGTTAAAAAAGGGAGTAGGTCGAAGGGGGGAAGTACCTGAAAAAAGGGACGTGAAAGCGTAAGTATCTGAGGGCTCTAGGGGGAGAAAGGGGAATCCAATGGGGTCATTAGGGGGGAGGTGAAGGGTACCCTTTGAGAAACTGGTGAGGGACGTCATCCCTCGGGGGGATATAATCGCCAGCATGGAAACAAGTCAGCCGTCAGAAAAGCGGAAAAAAGAAGCTGACGAATGATGTGTGGGGGGAAAGAAACAGGAGAAGCCGAAGAAGATCTAACCCGAAAGTGAGCGAAAAGTAAATGAAGGAACCTGACAACTGCCGCTGCAATTCATGGGGGAAAAAAACGGACAAGTGAAAAAAGAGCATATGGAAGCGCCGAGTGAGAGAGGTGGCAGGATACTCGACGGACAGGAAATAGAAGGCAGAAACTTCAGAGGGGAAACTCAGGGGGATCAAAAGGGGGAAGCTCAAGCGATCATACGTCGGAGAAACGAGGGGGAGAGCTCTCGGAATCATCGTGACCCGGAATATAAAGGCAAAGTCGGGGGGGGGGGAGGATTGGCGGAGAAAAAAAAATAGCCTATTGACTCAAAATGAAATAAAAAATCTATGCAAAGGCTGCGGAACATCATTTCCGAAAACGGTAGGTCAAAAACATATGGTGAGGGGATTGGCATAGTTAAGTCCCAACAACTGAAGACGTCCAGACTCGAAACGCTAAGATCCACGGAAAAAAGATGACAACTTGAAAACAGGGCGTCACAACTCAGGCTTGCGACACGGAAAGGAATACGGAAGACTGTTTGGAACGGAAAGAAGCACAAAAAGGGGACAGAAAATTCAAAGGAGGAGTCGCTTATCATAAAGACGGAAACACGGAGAAAAGAACCGAAAAGGAAGGGCGTGAAAAAACAAAGGCGGGGGAAGCTTAAGGGGCGAAACTTGGCAAAAGGACTCGCTCGGGGCTGCAGGCAGTATAGTAACAGATGAAAAACGGGAAACAGCGAGGGCATGAAACAAGCATAAAGAAAGAAATCCCAAGCATCGACTGATCAGACCAGCCCAAAGAGGGGGGTCACTGCCGCCGACCAACGCAGGTAAAGTGAAAAGCAAAAGACGAAGAGAAACGACGGTACATGACAAACAATGAGACACAGCGGCAGAGCGGATGAGGGGAGTCCAGTCAAAAAGGGAAATAAAGCCACTGGGTCCGTATGATGTGAAATAGTGGAAAATAGGACCAGGGGCGTGGTTGGGGAACGCTCCGTAATAAACTCTCGGATCTGCAGCTATGGAACGTGTGGAAGTGGCGGGCTGGAGGGAAAGAGGAAATCCTCAATAAAGACAGAAACAGAAAGCCAGGGCCAAGAAGCAACGGGGGAGGGGGAAAGAATAGACCCTAAGAAAAGCCCCTGCCAGGATACATGGGCAGTTTAAAATGACAAAAGATACGGTCATTAGGGAGAGTGTGGCCTAATTGCGGGAAGCTGAGGAGGAAATGGGAGGGTATTCCGATTTGCCCTCAAGAGAAAAGAACCTAAATACCCAAAGAGCACATCAATAGGTCTCAGAGGAGGGGGGGATGGAGAGAGAAATGTTTTGGTTTCTTCATGGAAACTGTGGTAATGAGGGGAGAGGCGTAAGACTGGGAAGGGCAGACAAATAGGCGGTACTACTAGACGTCACTCAAGATGGAAGGTTCAGCTAAAAAAAAATAGGACTGTGGAAGAAAGACATTGAAGTGATTTGAAAGGAGGATGCTAGGAAATGTTTAGCCATACAGACGGGAAAACGGTACATAGAGAAGGAGGAAGGGAAGAGCACCGGAAATGTCGCTGATGGACAATGAAGGAAGGGGGGGGGGAAAGTCTCATTCTCAAAATTTTTGAACACTTGGGAAGGAACAGCAGAGAATAGACCTTTAACGTATGTAGGCGGGGTCGAATGAGCAGTAAAAAAAATAGTTGTATACGGGCCGGGGGAGCAGGCAGTTGTCTAAAAGGGTGTGGGGGGAAGAGAAATTTCGCGGGGCGCGGGGCGGCGGAGAGAATCGGAGGAAAGAAACGCGTAGCTCGGAACGGGGATCTAGAAAAGGTGGGAGAGAAATTTTTGTGAGGAACCGTCGTTCTCAAAAAACAGGGAAGATTTACAAACGGTAGATGATCCAAAGGAATACATTAAAATCGGGGGGAAGGTGAGGATGTGTATGGGGAGAGAAAGGAATCGTCCATGTTAAGAACTCAGCGGATAGGGATCGATATTAGTAGGGATAGGGGGCTGGCGCCGGGGTCAGTTCGGTCGGTTGCGAAGGGAGTTCCGTAACGAAGCCAAGGGGGGGATTAAGGAAGGGAGAGTGGTGTCTGAGTATCTGGTTCCGCTCTCCGAGGGGTCGTAGGTCAGCGCCCCCTCGGGATACACATAAAAAAGTTGAAGTAGAAGATTGTGGGATGGCGAGAAGAAAACTCCGGGAGGGGGTGCAACTGGGCGGAGGACCCTAGCGGAGAGACGGAGGGAGGAAGTGTGTCGTGCATGGCTCGAACGCCACCGGAGGGGCACACACAGAAAACATTGTAAAAAAAGCTCGCGTGGAAAAAGAATAAATGAAGGTGGAGGAAAATAGGGGGAGTTAGGGGGAGTGAGGGAGGAGTTGGGGGCAATGATCGAGGGGCACAAATAAAAAAGTGGGGGGAAGCTGTAAACCAGCAAGCATTCGCGGGGAACTGCTAAAAAAGGAGGTGGGAAAAGAAGGAAGGTGAGGGGACAGTATAAAAAAGCATAAAGGAATAGGTCGCAGCGTTTAAAAGGCAGATTGAAGGAAATCCGAACAAAAAGAAACAGGGCGGCTGCGAGATTGGTTGGAAAGTCTCTGCATCGCGGAAGAAGGGCCATGGTATGGGACAAAAAAGGGGCGGGCCGACCGTTCAGCGAACGATTCATTACCGAAAGAACGTGGGCTAATTGAAACCCCGTTAAGGGGAACCGTCTTCCACTACTATCCAATGGGGTGAGGCATGAATATGCGAAAGTCTGACGAAATGCTAAAAAAACCATGTATTCATGGGGATAGGAGGAAAGAGGGGCTGGGCGAGGGAAAAAAAAAAAAGGTTAGGGGGAACGTAAACATAGCGTCGAAAAAAAACAAAAAAAAAAAAAAGAAAAAGGTATATCAGAAGGACCTGAAGAGAGGGTCTCGGGGATCAAAAAGGGGCCAAATTGGGGAAGGAATCCTCTGGGATGTTTGAGGGGTATAAAAATCAAAGGGGAGAAGCAGGGCTAAATGGCAGAATAGAATGGAAAAAAAAAAGAAAAGAGATGCCGGTGATTCAATCAAAGGGGAAAGAAATTATTCTGACATCTCTGGGGGGGGGTCAGGAAGGTTTAGCCTAGAATGGGGGGGGGTCCTTTCTAATGGACGGAAGAAGGGGAGAGAGGCCGAGCCTGGGAACATTCCAGAAAGGGTATTACAAGAATGAATATGTGGTTTGAAGGAGACAAAAGAACTAGGGGAGGATGGGTGACGGGGACGTGGGGGCGAAACCACCAGGAAGGGACAAAACCGAAAAAGATGGCTCAGAAAAGAGAAAACCTAACGGTGAGCGAAAAACGGAAAAAGGGTTTACAAGGGTAAAAAGATCGAACCAGGATTAGAGAGGGACGATATGAAAAACCGTTCTGTTGGATCATCACTAAATCGGGGCTGTTCGAAAAGAAGGGAGGTGAAAAAATTGTTTAGAAAGGAGGGAACTAATCGGACGTCTGGCATCGGGGAAGGGAAAGACGAAACAACCAAGGTCGGGCGAAGGGGGTAATCGTCAATCGAAAAGATCGAGGGAAACACACACAACGTGACAAAACAGGAACAAGCTAAAAAAAATTGTAAATGTCCAGAAAGTTTCCGGCCAAGTAGCTCACAGGAACTAAAAGGGTGAAGAGGGGGGGGTTGAAGGACGGGACAGCCTTTCGCAAGTAGTTCCATAGGGGAAAGGGGAAACCCTCTAGGGGAGGGGAAGGGGGGAAGGGAAGAGAAAAGGGCTCTTCAGGACCAATCAGAGGGGGCGGGGGGTCTAAGACGGGGGCTCGAATAGGGGAAGGGCTCACGGAAAAAAATTAAAAAGAAAGGAATGTCGGAAAATTCATCATTTGGGACTGACAAAAAATGGGGGTCGATATCATACAAGGAGAAAACGGGGGGACCATAAGGCGAAGGAATCCAGTTGTTATTTTCGCTGGGGGGAAACGGGCAAACATACTGTTCCACATAAAAGAAGGGAAAAAAATGCCAAAGGCCTTGTCTAGGCAGACAACCAACCCAACAGAGGGGGGGAAAAGTTTTTCATTTAGGGGGTCCTTGAAGACGCAGGGGCAAAAAGGCGACTAGAAAAAGAATGCAATGAAGCATTCCACTTCATCTCGCACAAATAAAAAAGGAACAAGAAGGACAGAAGCCCAGAGAAGGGGGGGGAAAGCAACGGAGTTGCTCTCTACGAAGTGAAGGAAAAGGGGGAACTGAAGGGGCTGGGGGGGGGGGGGGGGGGGTGGGGGGGGTGGGGGGTTGGGGGGGGGGGGTGGGGGGGGGGGGGGGGTGGGGGGGATGGGGGGGTTGTGGGGGGGGGGGGGGGGGGGGGGTGGGGGGTGTGTGGGGTGTGGGGGTGGTTGGGGGGGTGGGGGGGGGGGGGGGGGGGGGTGGGGGGGGGGGGGGGGGGGGGGGGGGGGGGGTGGGGGGGTGGGGGGGTGGGGGGGGGGGGGGGGGGGGGGGGGGAAGGGGTTTTGGGGGGTTGGGGGGGGGGGGGGGGGTCGGGAGAATAGGATGGATTGAAAAATGGATGTGAACACGGGGTTTTTAGAAAGTTCAGATGGATTGTACGTGGAGTTGAAGAAGCAAAGGGATTGGGGGTGGGGTGACAAATTCGGTAGTATTGGGGAGCCAAGGAGAAAAAAGGGTTCTTAAAGCTCTCAAAAAGGGTTAACTAAGCAATAGTGAACAAAAGAAGAGATGAAAAAGGGGCTTTCTGGTATGTTAGAAAAAAACGTGCTACAGGCTTGCCTAAGGCTGGTTAGGAAAAAAAGAGGAAGGGGTTCAACCGCACAACAACCTTAGAAGGGGGAAGTGGATTGGTGGCTCGATCTAAAAAGAAAATAGACACCGAGTTCAGACTCCAAGCCGAAGGTTAAAAGGGCTGATGCAACTGGGGCGGGGCTCAATGGGACAAACTCACTGTGCTGACAAAGGGTAATCACAGAAAAAGGAAAGGGGTGCAAGAGGCTGAGGAATAGGCCCAGGCATGCATAGAAAGGTTGGGGTGAAATCGGAGACTCTCCAATCAAAGGTAACCTGTACCAAGAGGAAACAGAACTGAAAAAATTTGTCTAGAAAGGCCACGTCGAGGGCCTGGAAAGACGAGAGGGAAAACAAAAAACAAAAAGCTTTTCAATGCGATGTGGAGGGATCTCTGGGAGGGGGGATTATCGAAGCAAAGCCCAAGGGGTTAACGCATCAAAAAGTGAGAGTCTAAAAGCTCCCGAGGGAATTAAAAAAGTCAGCAAAGAAAAGTTTGGAAAATAAAGGAGGCAAAGAGTTTGTCCCCGTGGAGGGAAAGGAGGTTGGACTTCGCGACTGGATACTCCAATGCGCCGGGCTGTCAAGGAAAGGATACCAAAAGGAGTGGCAAAGGAGAGGGCTGATCCCGGCAAAAAAGGAAGCGTTTTCAGCAAATTGTTGGAGGAGAAAAAACGAAGAAAACCGAGGAAGATTTACCCTTTTATAATCACGGGTCTCCGCGGCCAGCTCACTAAATCAACGATCCACCGCGAGAAAAAGGGAGTGTGGAGAGCCTGTGAGATGTCAAATCGTAAGGGGTGCCAGTTGTGGGAAGAAAGCTAAACCAACGGTTCGGAGAGGGGGAAAAACGAAAATCTGTACGGAGGTCAAATCGCTCATTGCTCAAGGGGATTAGAGGGGGGAGAACTCGAAAAAAAAGGGCCAGAGGAAGTGCCCAGAAAGTCATCCAGAGGCGGAAACTCTACAGATAATCCATAGGAAAAAGTTTGGGGGGGGTTCGAAAGCGGATGTACCGTGGCACACTATAGAAAAAGCAGATTGATCTTGTAAACGAAACACAAAGTAGGCGGTCCTGAAGCGGAAAAAGACTCCAGAGCCTCCGGGAGAAGCCATGGGGGGAGTCCGAGAGGGGGGGGCTCAAGAGGTTCTCCGTGAGACAGCGAAATACGAAGGGTCATCTCCTCCATTTGGACGATTACTTGTTTGGAAAAGGAAGGATTGGGGGGGAGGAACTGGAATGAGGCTATTAGGGATAGGAAATATTCGAAAAAAAAAAAGGGAAAAAAGGGGGAAAATGGGTATTGTGTGGTGATCAATCACAAAGAGAAAAAGCACCCCCTGAGAAGGTCAAAGGAAAAACAGTGTTCCCCAGCGTTGGTGGATGGGAAGGAAGGGCCCTGGTACAAAAGGGGGGTCAGACCACCTTTGTACTATGGTACTGTCGCGGTTAATGGAGGTGGAGGATCATAGCTTAAAGGGGAGCGGCAGGAAGCTGAAAAAGGGGGATGTCAGGTTAGTCGGGGGGGGAGATCCTGTGTGACGGAAGGAAAACCAGGGGGAGAAGGAGGGGGGGGTTGCGTACGCCAGGAAAAAAACAATCGCCATCATCGAAAAAAGAACCTGATGTACGACTGCGTGAGTAGGGAGGGGGGAGTCCTGGTAGATATTCCGGGCCTGTGTGCTGGAATCAAAAAGTTTATCGGAGAAAAAAACCCCCACGGAGAAAAGGGGAGGCTTAAGAGAAAAAAAGAAATTCCATAACATCCAAAAAACTAACGAGTGGAGCAAGAAAAAAAAAGTAGAAAGAAATGAGTCCTAGGGGGTCGTTCAGTACTGGCCAGGAAAGGGCCCCCGGAATACCCAAGAGGCTGGTATTCCCAAAGAGACCAGAGGAGGGGGGACCGTCATACTATATTCAAAGGAAAAAAAAGCAAAGGGACCTGGGGCATCAGAGGGAAAAAGGAGAACGAGAAAAAAAAACCACAGAACCCTGAAAGGCAAGCAATGCGACATAAAAAAGGGCGGAAAGGAAAAAAAGGGAAAAGGGAAAACGGAGCGGTTGGAAATAAACTCCTGCAGATGGGGGGGGGGGGGGTAAGTTCAATCTACTTGCGTTGGCTCCGTAGAGCCTAATTGACTCCTCCAGCTCAAAAAGAGAAACGGGAACGACAATAAGGAAATGAAGCACAGGAAGGCTACTACCGTGAAGATCGCCCCTTGAAAAAATATGGGAGAAAGAAAGGCTTTCAGCGGCATAAAAAAAATCCGATCGCCATATAGAAAATGGAGTCCTGGGCTTCTGAAGAAAAAAGTCGGTGAAAAAAAATCTGAGGCCGGGAGCAGGGAAGCAGGAATAACGAAAAAAGTAAAGGGAAGTTTATGGACAAAAGCTTTGAGAAAAAGACAATTCCCTAAAAAAAGGTCCAAAAGGAGGGGGGCAGGGGGTCAACATAGGGAGGGCTTAACATGATACCGTTCCAAAAGCGGATAAAGAGGATCGAAAGGCGTTCCACCTTGCGGGGTGGAGATAGTGAACACGGACGACGATGGGGAGAAATTTACCCTGAAAAGAAAAGGGTGTGGGGAGAGGTTGAAGGGGTTCGAGACCGATTATGTAGAGTAAACCCAAATCTCAAGGAAATAATCCACGGAGTAAAAAAGATACTATACGCGCACAACGCTGGGAGGAAACAAGGAAAGGGGTAAGGTTTTTGGGGGGATTAATGGGATCAGTCCATCCGTGGTCAAAAATGCATGCGGATTAAATGCGTTGAAAAGAGGTCTTCAATCTGAAATTGGTTTTGATAAAAGACGGAGAGGAAGCGCAGAAACTCCGTGCTCAAAATTGCGCCAAATAGCAGGGAAAAAAAAACAATGAAGCTCTGTCCCAGAGGAAGAGGCTCATCAGAACCCAAAGGGGAGTGCGGAACAGGATGGGAGGCAGGATTGTCGATCGGTCAAGACGGTCACAAAAAACGAAAAGAGGGTCCGGGGGGGGGGAGAGGGGCAGGGCAGGAGAGCAGGTGCCGGGAAAAAAGTCCTGAATGAAAAAAGAAAGTTGGTATAGACACCTTGTGAAGGTATACAGTTCCTTCCTGGGGGGGGGGGAAAGTCTAGAGGAAGTCAAAAGGCATGAAAGGGGCGAAAGGATGACTTACCGGGAAGGGTTGGAAAAATCACAGTAAGGGACAAGGGGTTCTGTGATTATCAAAAGGGGGGGCAATTAAACACAAAAGGGGTGTACTGGGGGAACAGAAACTGGGTTCCCATAGTGTAGTGACTAGGGGGCGAAAAAAAGGAATGAAAGGGGGGATAAGGTGGTGAGGGACAATAGGGCTCAAAACAGACGCCATAACAAGGTTCAGGGGGGAGCAATAAAACATTACAGTACGAAAAAATCCACGTTAAGACTGGGGACGGGAATAGGGGGGGCCGTGCCTATGGGGGGAATACAAGGGGGTTTCTAAGATGGTGGGAGTGGGAAGCTGAAGAAAGAAGAGAACAAAGAGATAAAAGGGTCGCCATCTAAAAAGGGAAAAAAAAACTCTCATCGCAAATGCGGGGGAATCTTTGAAAAAAGAAATGGAAAAAAGGAAAGTGGAGAAGCAACTTTAAATATTCCGTAAATCTCATTCACGGAAAGGGGCTTGGCTTTGAGGAGTACTTCTTATTGAAGAAGGGGGCTTAGGGTCAGGGGGGACAGACGGAGAAATATATCTGAAGATCACTAGCAGGGAGTTGCGAGAGAATGAAAGATCAAGGAAAGCGTTGGGGAGGAAAGCGGATCGAGAGATGAAACGAACGAAAATAGGGGGGAAAAGTTGCAGTCTTTGAAGGGTTGGAAGATGGTA
>Ga0179593_1598377_pt1 | contig 26842 bp, 43 predicted proteins | sample CZODoug2_1_08_16_FD_185931 | JGI IMG/M metagenome (GOLD analysis project Ga0179593, IMG submission 185931) | Vadose zone soil fungal communities from Angelo Coast Range Reserve, California, USA - CZODoug2_1_08_16fungal (PacBio error correction) | ecosystem: Environmental > Terrestrial > Soil >...
TGCGTCAAAGAGCTAAGGTACCAGGACTTAGATTAACAGCCGCGACGGGGGGGGAGACTTAAAAAAAGGACGGGCCACACTTCGCGGGGGACGTCGTGCGGAAGCCAAAGGGGATGTGAGAATAGGTGCATTAGCATGTGCCGCGGGCCACACGACAGAGCTAAAGGACGCGGTGCAAAAAGATGAAGCGAAAAACCAGAAAGGGAGTGCCCTACTCGTTGACCGAAGAACCGGCGAAAAGCAAAAACAATGAAAAAAGAAAAAAAACAACCAGCAACAAAAGAATTCAGGGGATCAATCGTTTTGAGGGACAGGGGACAGTCATCGACCAAAACCTGGGGGGGACTCACGTGCGTACGACATCCCTCCCGTGTACCGGGTCTCCCAGCGATGTCAGAAGGGACTCGGGGCCCCAAAGAGAAGGTATTTGCCACAGGGGTTCCTCCACCAAGGGGCTATCAAACCGAGCCAGGACGAAAAAAAAGGCTTGATCAAACAAAATCCAACGAATAGAAATTCGGGTTAAAACCGTAGGACAGCAGGCGCTTTAAACACACACGAACAGAAGCCGGGCAGATCTCTAGCGGCACGACAAGAAGGAAGCAAAGTCGGTGCCATTCGTATGAACGCGTAGGAAGGAAGAGGGGGGTGAATAGAGTATGCACCGGCGACAGTGCAGGGACACCAAAAAAAGGACCAGAGAGGGATCCGGAGATTTCGTAAGCCGCGACCTAGCCAGTAAGAACCCGGAATCAGAGCGGACAATCTGAAAAAGCCCCACCTCCATGGAAGAAGAAAAAAAAAAGAGATGGAGATCCATACGAGAGTAACAGGGACCGTCAACAGGGGTTTCACCTCAGGACATGCGTGCCCCGTGCGCGTGCTGGGAAATCCTGAAAAGGCCACTGTCATTCCATGAGTCAAATGGCCGGGGATCCCCCTGTCGATAAAAGAGGAAAAAAGGCAGCGGCAGCGCAATCACCATCCTTAAAACGACACCGGGATTAAAAGAAAACCCAAAAACAAAAAAAAAAAAGACAGAGGTGTGTTTCATAGAGATGGGTTATATCGCATGATGTTGGTCAAGCAAAAAACGTTTTCCTATGCCCATGCTGGACGCGTACTATTCTAACCGGGCCATAGACTGAACAAAAGGCAATCCCGAAACTGCCGCAGAAAAAAGCCCCCGCAAGCGCGGAAAAAGGGTTGGGCTGAAGAAAAAACCTGGGATCATGGTTCACTCCGGGCGAAGAGGTTAAACAAAACAAAAAAAAAGGGTCCGGGGGAACGAACTTCGGGAAACAGAGACGTCAGAAACCGAAGGGGCAGAGAAACAAAAAAAAGGGACCGCTTCACCACAAAAACCCACCAAGAGGCATAGGGGGGCGAAAAAGAAACAAACGGAAAGCGGGAAAGGGCTTTCCAAATTCGGCTGCTGGCAAAAGGATAGCACAGAAACATCAACATGCAAGAAAGCCTACTCGATGAAGTCAGTCAAAGGTAATCTAAAAAGAGCCTGGAGAGAAATTGGGGGAAGACTTTATCTTCAAAGAACTCAAAGTCTTAGCAAAGTTAGGTCCCCTTTTAGGACTAGAGGGGGGAGACTCAACGAAAGTCCTCATCTGATGACCGAAGGGCCCATCAAGGTTAGACAGTGTCTATACTAGAGTCTGTCGGGGAAACAAAACAAGAGAGGGAAGGATCTAATTTTGAACTTATCGGGGGAAAAGTTGGGGGGAGGTGAGATTAAAAACGAATAAGACAGGGGGAAAGGAGAATCTGTAGAAATTCGGCGTAAAGCAAAAAAAAAAGATTCAAAATTCTGGCCAAGAAAAAAATACATGAGGAGGGGAGAGAAGTTTAAAAAATCGGTTGAACCTCCACCTCTTCAGAGAATGGTAGCCAGTCAAAAAAAAAAAAGGTGAAATAAGGTTTCCACAGGGGGAAAAAATTTCAGGGAAAAGACCGGCCCTGCAACTCCGGGAAAAGCAAACAACAACAACGGGAATGAGGGAAAAAAGGAGAGGGAAGTGAACGGCGAGGAAGTTAAAAACAATTAACAGGCGAGGACAGAAAAAAAATCTTTGAGAGTGCCGGCGAAGATTTTAATTCACGTCGGGACGGGTAGAGCTGGGGGGGGAAAGTGCTCACGAAGAGATGAGGGACTGGACGCATTGGGGCGGAACGGAAACTAGAAAAAAAACGAGAAGTGGGCGGCGAGCTCCACTGTGGGAAACAAGCTTCTACAGACTGACCTAAGTAAAAAAAGAGAAGGTTCACTAGCCAGGCGGATGGACTGCGAAAAGCATCTTGTCGAGGGCCGTTATCCTCCCTTGACGGAAGCTGCATCGCTGGGAAAGGGGAAGTGGAGACCCCAGGCGCTGTAACAATAAAAAGGGGGGCTTGCCTGGCGCCAAACTTGGACACAAAGAAGGGAGGAAACCCAACCGTCGTCGGTTTCATCGCCGAGGGGGAAGAAAAAGAAAGAGATTCTCCAGAGACCTGAAGACAGCCTCAAAAAAGACAGAGAAAGTAGCGACACAAAGCAATCAACCAGAATGTGGAAGAGGACAAGGTGTCGGGGGGAGTGTAGGGGAGGACGGGGGATTGTGGTGACGCTTTTATGATAAAAAAGACGACAGCGTTCTGCGGAAAGACTCCTCGAGTTAGTAAAGAAGGGATTCCCGTCTCAATGGTTGGGGATCAAAGTAAAAGGGGGAATATGCTTACACCATATTGGACCAAAATAGCCCGGCGCGGGGGTCCGGTGCCGAGAATTCTTGTCAGGGACTGTCGTTTGGGAAAGGCGGAACTGTCGATATTTTTTACTTAGAGTGCCAGATAACAATTCTGACTCCAATCCTATAGTTTGCCGTAGTGGGGGAAAAGCGCCTCATTGCAACAACCAGGACGTTGGCCGGGTGGGTAGGGGGTTGTCCTTGGTTGGGGCTGAAGGAGGAGCAAGAAATTGTCTGAAGACGTTTTAGGAAGCTGCCTCTCGAAGACGGCCCGCGCTGCGGGGGAAATCATCCATGCTGGGCCAGAAAAGAGGTGGGGCACAAACATAATTCAGGCGCATGGCTGGGGACCAACTGGGCCTACCAAGTTTCACAGATGCCAGCCCCTTCGTGATTTGATGCAGAAGGGGGGGGGGGGGGGTCTGTCACGGGATTGGAAGAGAGAGCTCGGACGGAAATCAGGGGCAGCTCTGGTCGAGGAAAAGAAAAGGTGGAGCACCGTCCCGAAAGAAAGAACAGAGGGAGGAAGTCATACGACTATTCAATCACTTATAGAGGAAAAAAAATGAGAAGGGTACCTAGGGAGCGCAGTCACATGGTCCTGGAGAGCGTAAATGCTGCAGCCGGCTGCGGTCCTGGGAAGAAAGGAAGTGATCGGGGGCTGAAACGACAGGTTGACCATTCTTGAGATTGGATGTTGGGGGGGATGGGAAGCTCAAGGGTCAGTTTCGCGGATCCGGGCCGGGGGTGGGGGAAAGAAACTGGCAAGTGACCTACCTGAAAGGGGGAAGAAAGAAGAAAGATGGTCGAAACTGACCTGGGGTTTGCCTCACGGGTGTCTGGAAAAAGGGAAGAAGAAAACTGGGAATCACCGCACTAGGGAGAATAAATTAGTAAAACAAAACAGGGACCATTTTGCCTAGGTAAGTCAAAAAGAAAAAAAAGTTCGTTAGGGGCCGTTAATCGTAGTCCAAAAGAAAGTCTCCAGAGGGGGAAGCGGCTAGTCTCATCTGAAATCACCAGGACGGCGTTCCAAAAGAAACCAGATCTCCTAAACTGAAGGAGTTGAGAACGAAGGATTCTTCTCATCTTAAGTAAAAAAGGAGCACGTCTCAGCGGGAAAATAGGGAGGGGGAGAGATTTATCAGTGGAGGACGTAAGGCGGGGGGGTGGAGCCAAACGGGACGCGTTCAGTATAATTCCACCTCACTAGGGGAAAGGAAGAAAGATTGAGGAGGAGGGGGGGGAAAAAACGGACCAGCTCGTTTGGAGCAGTAAGATGTCAAAGGGGGACACGCAGTACTACCCCTACTCGGGGGGAGGTCGTGAGAGGGGACTATGCTAAAAGAAAAAAAAGATAAGGACGCATTACACTGGACCTCGCGAGAGCCTGCAAAGAAGACTCCAAAAGGAAAGATAGATCAAAAAAAACTAAGGAGGAAAAAGGACAGCACAAAAGGGGAAATTGAGATCCCTGACCGGCGCATTGCGCGGGCTGAAGGGGGAGAAAGCTTTCCTTATCAGTTCGAAAAAAAGGGGGGTCCAGAGAAAGAGGGTACTCCTATAGAGGGGGGGCTGTGGAGGGGGGGAAGAACACCATCGGGGGCAACGCAGCCAAAACAAGTAGGGCCGTTTCAAAGGGTAAAAGAGATTTTCAAAAATGGAGCGAAGAATCGTCAGAGATCTCCGGTGTGGCAACAGAAGGAGGACTAGAAACGGAGGAGTCGGGGAACTGACATTGCTCAAGAGTTTGAACCGAGAGGAAATAGAGGATGATGAAGGAAATCATAGGAAAAAAGAAAGGGCGAGAGCTATTCTCTAGGGAAGGAAGTGGGCAAAACGATGATTCGCTGAGCCACTCAAAGTCTACAAGGGAGGCGAAAAAAAACATCGCTTAAATGAGGGACAACTTCCCGACGTTGCAGGTGAGGGAATGAAAAAACTCTCCGTGCCAGGGTCCTGCAAAAGAGGCAAAGGGGGAAAACTCAAAAGCAGAGGGAAGGGGGATGACGCCCAAATGTCTGGGAAAAAAAAAGAAGGAAAAAGGCTTTTTGAGGAAAGCAGGCAGCGATTCAGTGAGGCAACCACACTGGGGGGATTTAGGGAACAGAAAAAAAAAACGTTGTCCACCTATCGACTAAAAAGAGAAGCTAAGACAATCTCACTAAATGCACTAGCTGAGAGTATCAGGAAACAATTCAAGGCATCGGGGAGAAGCAAGCTAGGAAAACAGACCAGATTACTGGAGACTCAGGAGGCCAGTACGATATTTCATGGGTGGGAAAGGTTGGGAATGATTATCGGAATTGCGGGGAAGGAAAGAAGGCTAAAAAAGAAAGGGGAGAAAGGACGGTGAGCGATAGAAAGAATCGGAGTGAAGAGGGAAAAAAGAGGGGGGGGGGGAGAAAAAGCTCCAATCCCGGACCATACCAAAACATCGATTAAACTCACTTAGACTGAGATAGAGAAACAGGGACTAGGACCAGGGCCACCTCCCTGGGAAATGCGGGAAAGACTTTCTTTGTACAATCCATCACTGAACAGCAAAAGCAGGCAATCAGCATGGCAAGAGATTAGGAAGCGAAAAACTTTGCCGGAGGGGAAAGGGATGAAATGAAACCAGCTGAACCACTGGGGGGAACTACGAAAGGGACCGAAAGACCTGCAACAACGCCAGGTAATGAAAATCCAAGGGCATATCGCTCGGGGGGGAACCCGAAACGATGACTCGTACATTAAAAAAAAAGAAGAGGAAGGTACGCTAAAACAGAACAGGCGATGCGCGAGGGAGGAAGCGAGAGAATCCCCTTCAGACCTCAAGGGGGGGAGGTGGGGTGGAACAGAGGGACAATCCTAAGAGGCAAAAAAGGTAAGGGGGAAGGGGAGAAAAAACCTTTCTTCAAGAAACAAAACGTCGGGGGGGACTGAAATAGGGGCGCAGACGTATGCTGAAGAGATCGGAAGAGGAACCACCGGGCACCACGGAAAAAGAAAGGGCAAAGGGAAGGAAACAAGCAGGAACACTTGCCAAAGCCGGGTTGGGGGGGGAGGGGGTCATCATCGGGAGGGGGAATCGGGGGGTCGCCGGGTATCATGCAAGGCTCGACATGACTAATCAGACAACGTCCAAGGAAAGGACTGGGAAGGAGAAGTAAAAAGAAGGGGTTTTACGCCCGTCGAGGGGGGAAAAAAGGAGGCGCCAGCAATTTAAACGGGGGATTCTACGGTCTCGGAAAAACAGCGAGGAAAAGTAGTCCATAGTGGGGGAGAAGGTATCGAAAATTCTCTTCTGGGCGGCGCTGCAGACAAGAGTAGAATGGGGGTGTGCTTGAAAAGTTCAAAGAAGAAAAAAGGAGGTGAACGTGTCGAAGGAAAAACGGGGGGAGATCTCCTCAAGCGAGCGCATGGGACGCGCGCAGGGGGCAGAAACCGAGGTAAGAAGAATCTCTGTTTAGGCACGGGAAAAAGGTGAAGGGCCCCGCTTCATCTACGCGGATTGACACCGTCTCAAGAGGTAAGAGGTTTGCCCCTTAAAGCAGGGGGAGTGAAAGGGCCCTTCACCTAAGTTCACGAGAATAGAAAAAACAAACACCGGAGGAGGGGAAGAAAAAAGATCTTGGAAGGGTCAGGGGGGAAGGAGGGAAAATGAAAGGCTGATTACTTGAAGAGGGGGGGGGGAATGGTTTCTCGGAACGGCATGGTCACGTAAAAGGGAAGGGCTGAAGACCACAGCTGTTTTGACCAATTAGAGGAAAAAGGAAGAAATAGGATTAGACATGGGGACTGGGAAGACGGGGGAAAAGGGAGACCTCGAGCGGGAAATAAGGGTTATCGAAAACCAAGAAACTAATTCTGCTTCCCTCGAAAAAAAATTCGCTAGAAAATTGAATGACAGCGCGTTCTTCTTTCAAGCAGACAATAAGCTCCTTTCGGGGCAGGTCGCTAAAGTGCGATTGACGAAGTCTGTCATCGCTGGTGTTGGACCCCATTAAGGGAAGTCAAGAAAAGGTGCATAAGGGGGAAACGTTATGACGGGATAAGACAGGTATTAGGGGGTGGGAAATGCAGAGCTCAGGGTACTTTGAGGGAAAGACGGAGAGCTCGGAATATGAGGAGACCTTCGGAAGGGGTGAGACTGCAAAAAGAAAAAGAATTCTAATGGGCCCGCAACTGGGGGGAGAGTCCCTCGGTTTCTGGGGTTGAGAAGGGAGAATCCTGTTACTTGGGGTTTGAATCGGGAGAAAGGACGAGAGCCCTCCAGGATGCGGCTCAGGGAGGGGAACAAAAAAAGACTGTTTCTAATACAGAAAAAGGGGGGAAAGCATGGAGGAAAGTAGATGATGCTGGACAAAAGGATGGGAAGGGGGGGGAAACGAAACTCTGGAAGGAGGGGTTGCAAGGGGCGGAACGGATCCCTTCTGGTTTTGGTGAGGTACGTTGGACAGTTCAGAAAGCAATTGTCATCGGAAGGGGGCTAAGAGCCTATATTTTCAACATTGGAAAGGTGAAAAGAGGATGGGGGAAGGGGAGGTGCTTGGGGGGTGTAAAGAGTCTCTGGAATACAGTGAGGTGTTGGCCGACCATGAGAAAATCAAAGTTCGGCGGAGGTGGGCCTAATAACTTCCAGGAGAACGTTAGTGGTCAGTTAGATTGGAACAAAGGGACTGTCGGAAGGAGTCCCCCTGGTAAAAAAAAGCAAAAGTTTAGGCTAGGGCTCTCCTCTTCTATTTTAAGAAGGAGTCTGGTGGGGAGGGTAAACGGGGGCTTGGCGCTCCTGATGGCAGGGGTAAAAAGATCTCGCGCTCAGAAACTAAGGGGGGGGAAAGGGGGAGGGAGAGGGGAGGGAGATGTCGCAAGGGCCTTTTAAGAGAAGAGAAGGCAAAAGATTGGATGAAAACCTCAGGGACAATATACTAGGGGAAGAGGTTCTCTATCAAAGGGGAGGATAGGAGGAGGGGCAGCCGGAGTACTTATTCCGGGGGAACGAGAATCAGAGACGACGAGTTGCTCGTTATATTGTTGGGAATATTACGGGAGGAGAGAGGTTGACCGTTGGCATGCAAACGGAAAGACCTCAATGGGGGGGACCAGAATTAGTCGCAGCCGGAAAAAAAAACACGTTGGCCCACGTGGGGCGAGACACGGTAAAGGGGCACATAAAAAACGGGGGAATTACGTGAAAACCTGGAAAAGGAAAAGAAAAAGAAGGAAAGGAAAAAAGGGTGGGGGGGAAGTCCTAGGACGGGAAGAGACTCATAAAGGGCTGTAAAACGTCGTGGCCGTTAAAAGGGGGGTGTTTGGGTGTGGGGTGGGGGGGGTGACCGCGCATGTCTCCAGAGGGGGAAGGGACGGCGGGGGCGCAGCGAAATCACAACCCGGGAGGCATTAGCAGGGAACGCAGGAACCGCCGCTCTCAGGGGTTGGTAAGGGAAAGTGAAAAAAAAGTAAGAAGAGGAGGAAGAACATCAGGCAGAAGGCGAGAGAGGGAAGTGCGGAGGTAAGGCGATTTTCAAATGTGAGGGCCGAATACGGGGAGATGGGAAAAAAGGCGGAGCGCGGGGGGTCGATCGACAAAAAACTGTGGAAAGAAAGAAGGGGGAATTGAACGGAAGGGAGGTCCAGAGAGTCGGGCCCTCTCTGGTGTTCGTCAAGCATACACAACCTACGCGATCGAAAGGCGTTCGGAGAAGGGGGGTGGACTACTTTGCGAAAACTGACTATCAAAAGGGAATTAAAGGAAAGGGGAGGGGGAAAGACCATGCGAAGTCGTCCGTGGAAAAGCGCAAAGGGGAGAAAAAAAAGGGGGGGAGGGGAAATAGAGGATAGCCATAACGCCAGAACCGAGGTTGATCTGCCGCGACTTGAAGGGGGAAGAAATAGGGGGAAGGAAGGATGGGGGGGAAACGTAGTCCCACTTCAGAGGGAGGGGGACTCCAGAAATCATGGGGTCTTAGTCTAGGTGAAAAAGATAGAAAAGGACGCTCCAACGAGCGGGGTTCAAGGGAGAAAGGGGGAAATCAAGGTCCAGGCTTGGGGAGGAAGGGACTTCGCCCGCGACGCCGGGGGAGCAGCGTCGCCGGAAACGAAAATCGCCTTCCGCCCAGTATGGGGAAAATGGGGAGGGAGGGGAAGGCTCGGAGGCGACGATGATTACGGGCATCATAGAAGAAGGCGCGGAATTCTCGCGCGGGGGCGAGTTAAAAGAGGGGGGATTTCGCTGCGAAATCTCACAGGTCGGGGGGAGGAGGAGCAGGAGGAGCACTGGAAAACGGGCCAGGAATAAACAAATTGGGCAGGCCGATAAAAGTTTTAAAAGAGGGAAGAAAAAAATTTAAAGAGTGTGGGGGGAAGAGGGGAAACAGGGGGGGGTCAGCACGTCCAAGAAAGAAGGGCGGTGATGCGCACAAGGAAATCGAAAAAAATACCTAGGACGACCATAAACTTCAAGGGGGAAAAAAGGGGGGCAAAAACGGCAGGGGAAGGGCCTTGCCGCAGAGGGGAAGAAACCAAGAACTATACCTCGAAAAAACCGTAAGACTGACAAAGAACGAATTCAACTCGTCGTGACTTCGGGGGGGAAAAAGAAGGGTCAAGGAGACAGCCAATCAGCAGATCCTCGAGCGGAAATCGAACCAAGGGAGGACGCAATTCGGGGAGGGGATTTGGAAAGAAAGGGGGGCATCATATGAAATGGGAGGGAGAGGGAATGCAGAGGCAGCTATTCTAAGTTCTGAAGGAGGGGGAGGGAGGGAAAACGAGCTAACAAGGATCGGAATCGCGGGAATCTAACGGAAAGCCCCCAACCCGGACCATCAGGGGGAAAGGAAACTAAAAGGAAGGAGGGAAGGAAATAGAGGAAAAAGAAATTTTCGAGGGGACAAGTTTTCACCTCCTGAATGGACGAGGGGGGAAAATCGAAAAACAAGGAAGTGACCGCAATAAAGGTCCGTGGGGGGGAAAGAGGGAAGTATATGAAGCATCTTCAGGCGAAAAATGGGATGAAAGCGACTACACAAAAGAACCAGCACCAACCAAAAGGGGGGAAATAAGACTGTGTTCCAATGTTAAAAGTACTTAGGGGAAGGGGGGGAATACCCGCCGTGACTAGGAGAAGGGGGAAGGGAAAATATTCTACATGGGGACAATAAAAAACAGAAAAAGGGGAGGCCCAGAAACTGGGTAGATAAGAAAAAAGAAAAGAGGGACGGGCGGGGGGGGTTGGATCAAGAATTGGTCAACTAAAGCAGTGACGGGACAGGAGGAAAACCTTTAGTCGGGAACTACACCAGGGGAGGGAAGTGAACTCACAGAAAAGAGAGATCAGGACGCGTAGGGTCTCGGGAGTCGACATAGGGAGTCAAAAAAACACCAAAAAAGTAGTCGGAGTTGACCCCCGAAAAAGCGGGAAACAAGGAGACCAAATTGCGGGACTGGGGGGGGAGGGAAACATCGCAGGGAAATGGAGAAGGGGCTTAGGGAGCCGCAAGCGCTATCTACGGGGAAGGAATGAAAGGGGTTCAAGTCGGGAGCAGAGCCTGTCAAAGAAGAGGGGGGGTAACTCCTTTAATAAGGAGAGGGAAATTCGGGCCAGTCGGTCAGGAAAAGAGAGGGTACTCATAGACTGTGTACTCAAACAAGGAAAAGGAATATAAAATTATTCCATCGGGGGAAAAGGAGAAAAAATACGACAAGGATTCTGGATTCTCTGGATCAAACGGAAAGAGAAGATGTAGGGGGATGGGGGGTTTCTACGGTCCAGCGCATGAGCGAGGGGGAATTCACCAAAATTAGGGGGCCTGGGACCCTGAATCGGGGAAAAGGGGAAAACAAGGGCTTCAAGAGACAAATGGGGGTCCCCCGACCGAAGGGGAAAGAGAGATTCTTGTCGAGAACGAAAAAAACGTAAAAGGGGCCCGCGATCGACGCTGAATCCACGCTAAAGGAAGCATCTAAACGAGGAAAAAGGGGAATGCCAAAAGAACCTTTTCATTGGGGACCGACCGGCCTAAACCGGGGAACCAGCTCAGAACTCTCAAGAGTTAAAGGAGAAGGGAGATGCTCTGGTAAAAAAAGGTTGGAGGGGGTCCTTGTCTTTAAACCACTTAAAAGAGGCTTTCAACCTAGGGAAGAAGGGTTTATGCCGTATTACGGCGTGAAGACATCGGAGGGAGGGGACTGAAAATGGGTCTTTTTTTAGGGGGGCTCGACAGCTATGAAGGGCTAATTATTAAAGGTTGGAAAGCTCTCGTCAGAGGACCTAAAAGGAGAGAGGGTCTCAAGTCGGAAGGGTTAGCACCTCAACTCTGACCCTGCGGGAAAAAGTCTTAAGACACATTCGTCACGGTTTCGGAGGAGGGGGAGAGGTGAGCGACCAGACTCTAATTTTCTATTGGGGAGGGGGAGAAAAACGTCTAGTGCAAGGGCGGGCTTTGACCTGAAGGAAAAAATGACGGTATCCAGAGGTAAAAGGGGAATGGACGCCTCCTTTAAAGGGGAAAAAAGGCGGAAACGTCTTCTGGTCCAAAAAGAGAGAAAAAAAGGTACTTGGGAAGGGTAAAAAGATTCTGCTCTTAGGATCAATGGGGAGCAAGGACCATTAAGAAAGAGAGATGCCCAGGACAGAAACACGGAATGGGGGGGGGGAGATGGTCAATCGAGGGGATGGTCTAAAGAGCATTAAACAAGAGACTTGGGGGGGGGGTTACTTTTTTTGGTTGATATTGGATGCCAGCGTTATCCACGCGAGGACGGAGAGGTTAGAAACCGCCCAAGGAAATTTTTCCGGAATTAAAGGAAAGCATTTTCAAAGGGCAGGCGAGAAGGGCGTGAAAATTAGGAACGTAAAAAAAAAAACCCTCCGTCGCTTTGCAGGGGGGGAGGTTAGACCGAGGGGGGGACTGAGAGGCCAGGAGGTGGGGTGTGCGTACGTTTCATCGAAGGGGGAATAAAACATGGTCAGAGGGGAAGCGGCCGACCGCTATAGAGGGAAACATGGAGCGCCTCTTTCAAAACCTTCGGAGGGGGAAAAAAAGGTGAGGTACAAAGGTGGGGACTGACTATGCGGGATAAAAGGGGGAAAGGCGCTGCCGAGAAACAAGGCTAAAAAATCGGCAAATGGTTCTGAGGGAAGCAAGGCCATGCTTATTTACAAAAAAAAGGGGGTTCAAAGGGGAAAAAAAGGCAATGGGGGGCGATGCGAAACCCCCTGGGCCGAACAAAGGTAATCAAATGGGCATAGGGGGGGAGAGGACAGTCAGTTTTTTCATACGACATAGGGGAGGGGAGGGAAGGGAGGGGCGCGATATATCGAATTCCGGAGTCAGAAAAGGAAGAAGAGAGGTCACGCGAATGGAGAAAGCGCCTCGAGACGTGGCAAAAGGCAACGGGTCGTAAGAGAGGAAAAGAGGGAAACCAAAAGAGGACATTCAGGGAAGGTTGGAAAAACCGAAGGGCCGCAAAGGGGCCAAATGGGAAAAGCAGAGCAAAGGGCTCTTCGAACCGGCTGCTGGGTGCCGGACGAGACGAACTCGAAAGAAAAGGACAAAGAATTTCGTTGCTAGGTAGGGGGGGGGAGCAGATGCGCGGATAGTGGGGGAAAGCCTTGGGGAGTACCCGGGGGGAATAAGGGGTGTGCCAAAGGGATGTGCCGTGAAAAAAGCAGGGGGCCCAAAAGAGGGGTCTTTCCAATGGAAAGAGGGGAGTCTAAAGGGGGGGGAAATGGGAATTTCACATTAACTTTCAGGGAAAACCGAGAGGCAGGGGGTCCGGCGGCATCGGCCGGGTAAGCAATGGGAGGAACTGGAGTGCCTTTCAGTGAGAGGGATAAGGGAGAAGGAGTTGAAAGAACTTCTATTTGGGAATAATGAAAAATTCTATTAAAAACAATCGCCCGAGCAAAAGACTCCAAGGGCCGGCTTTTAAAGGAACTCAGAGGAAAAAGGGAATGAGGGGAAAAGACTATCAGCCGGCCGTCGAAACTCTAGAGGAAAGCGGCGATTTTCGAAAGGGTCGGGAGAATACGGCGTGGGCAAGGCTAGGCCGAAATCATCGCATCCTCCAAAGGCATAATTTTGTTAAAAAGCCCTAGAGATGGAAATGCGAGGAGTTGGGGCGCAGCCTAGGGTGGGGAATGCGAGTCTGGGATGACAGACCCAACACTCGGCAAGGGGGAAACGCGCGTAGTGTCGGAGTGAGGAGTGGGGTGGAGCGGGGGGTTGGCGTGAAACAGAAAGACGATGCACACACAGTAGTTCGTGGGGCGGAAACGGGCCAACCCGGCACACTACTAAGAGACTGGGGAGGGGGGAGGGGGGAGGGGGGACGGAACGGAAAAGGGTACTAAACGATGATTGGAGGGGGGGGGGAAGGACCCCCCACGCCGCGTTTCGGGGACCAGCCAGGAGGCTCCCAGGTTAAGGCAGGGAAAAGTGAAAAAAAAAAAAGTGAAGCAGCTTGCCAGAAAAGAGTGTCGTCAAAACCTACTATCACGAGAGGAAGGGAGACGATCAGGTGGACTACTTAAATCCCTTAGAGAAAAAGGAAAAAGGTCTAGGAGGGCTGAAAGGGAACTCGAAGAGGGTCGTTCGGGGGAAAGAAAGATTTAGAAATCTCTAAAAAAAAAACGAGGGAGGTGATTAAAAGGGAACTGGAGAGTTCTACCTGAGGGGGAAGGAGGGAAGGAACGAGGGGGGTATTTCCTGCGAAGCGTCAGGGAACTGAAAAAGAGTAAAACACTGCGCTGAAAAGCGGAAGAGGGGGGGGGAAAAAAAAAAAAAAAGCGAGGCAGCTGCGACTGCTCCAGGGAGGAAAGGGGGCAGGAGGGGGAAGCTGAAAGGTTCCAGAACAGAGATGATAGGTTAGGGGAAGAAAAGCGCGAACGTGGAGGGATTATCAAGAAAAGAAAAACTCGCCTTAAAGCGTCAGGATAGGGGGGGGAGGCAGATGGAAGGACCAGCAGGAAGAGTCAGGTCGACTATGATGACGGGGCATCAAGGACTAAGAAGCGTCTGGGTCGCGACGGGCAATGAGGCCGTCATTTTGCGTCAGGAAAATCGAAGAAAGGCCCGAAAGTCGGCGAGACAGTCGCAAAAAAAGAAAGAAAAAGAAGAAAAAATACGGGGTTTCCAAAAAGTTGCAGAGGACGTAAGATCCGGCCACTTGGAACGGCAAGGGGAAAAACTGAAGGGACCCACGTCCAAAAATGGAAAGAAAAAAGGAAGTGATGAGCAAAGGAAGGGCCTGGGGCCGGCCAATCCTTGGTCCAAGGACTTTTTAAAAAGAGAGGAAGCAGGAGGGCAACGGCAGGGGAAGTCAAAAAAAGAAAAAGGCATCAAAGTCAACCGATCCAAAAAAGGAAGGCTGCACTCGAAAATCGAGAAATTTCAAATCGGGCGTTCAAAGGAAAAGGGGAAGTGGAAAGGGAAAAGCATGCCAGCAGATCCGCGGGAAGCTGCAAAAAAAGAAAAACAATCGTGTCAAAAGGGCGATATGGACACAAAATGGCAAAGAGGGTTAAAGTCTTCTAAAGGCCGCGAAGGAAGAGATGAGACGGTTCTCATTCTAGTTGGGGAGAAAGAGCGGGGAAAAAGGTTCTGAATAAACGGAACAAAAGGCAGGCCCACCCCAACCCTATAAAGAAATCTTAAAGGAAAAAGAAAGGATAGCGAGGGGGGGAAGTTTCAGGCACGGACAAGGGCACCGGAGAAGAAGATGAAAGTTGTGCCAATCCGAAGAAAAAAAAAAAATTAAGAAGGCAAAAAGAAAAGGCATTGCCGGATAGGAACAGGGGGGAAGACGAAAAAGTATGAGTGCCGGAAGAAAGACCACACCAAGCGTACGCATGGATTCGCAAGCGACCTACAGACGTACCAAAAAGAGACGAAAAGCAGCGTTTTTGAAAATGAGAGGGGAAAAAGGCAGGGAAAGGAAAGGGCAGAGGGGGTTGTCATGACCCGGAGGGAACTAAAAACATTCTGAGAGTACAAAAATAGGAAAAAGAACGACGACCAAAGAAAAGGAGAAGAAAATAAAATGCCGATCTCAATAAAAAAAAAGGAAAAAGATCCTGGGAAGGGGGGGGAAGTCAAAGAATTGTTCAAGCCTAGCGCAATTGTCGTAAGAGCCCCCCAAGTATTAGGGGAACGAAACAAAGTGTTGGGTCTTAAGATCTACGGAAGGGGGGGAAAAAGCAAAGAAGACGAGTGTCTCTCGGAGACTCAAAAAAGGCAAAAACGTCACAAAAGATCGATTGAGTATGTAAGAAAAAATCCCCCTAACCGGGGCTGGAAAAAAGAAGGAAAAAGAGGTGCAATTTCACAAAGCATGGATCAAGGACGGGAAAAGCGAAGAAAGACGAGCGACGAGCTCTCCTGTCGGCAAGGAAAGAGGAAGAAAGGCACCGAAGAACGTTGGTGTACGCAGGGAGAAAGGAAAAAGGCACAGCAAGTCCTGCCCCGATAGGTAACTGAGTAAAAGGAAGGTCGAGAAAGGGGAAATGAGTCCATCAGCCTGGAGAAGAGACAGGGAGCCGTCTGGGCGTGCAAACGCCGGAACCTAGAAAAAAAGGGGAGAAGATGTCTTAGCGGTCAGCCTCAGGGGGGAGGGGGGGGGGGAGGGAAAAGCACCGTTAGGGGCGCCGCCAGCGAGGGGTAAAGGGTAGAACCGCCAAGCTGGAATCGGGAAGACGGGACTTCATAGATCTGGGGGAGGCCACAAACGGGCACGCGAAGGGACTCTGAATTCCAAACGGGGGGGGGGGGTCAAACAAAAGAGAAACGGAGTCCAGGGCAAGTGGGGAAGCAGAATCAGTGGGGCCCGAACCTCCCGTCCGACTGGAAAAAGAAAAGATCAGAAAGAGAAAAAAACAAGGAAAATATAGATAACTCGGGGGAAAAGTAAGGAGGCCAACACTAAGGTGAGGAACGTACAAATAGTGAAAGCGTTTTCTAGCCCGGAGGAACTTTGGGAAAGGAAAGGGCCGGGGCTGTGCAACGCTTTGGGAAAAAAAAAAAATACAAAGGATGTCCAGGTCAAAGGGAGGAAACATTTGGTCAGCCTAAGACTCAAACCAGTAGAAGGGGGTCAAGGCGATCGAACACTGTGGGGGGAAAGGACACAAAAGACAGGACTAACAGACGTAGGACCGAGGAAAAATTCTCTCATCCTGTCTTAAGAAGGGAAGAGGGACAAGGAACAGACGCTATTAATGTTGAAAGGAAAAACGGATAACATTTCGATAAAGCTGGGGGAAGGGAAAGGGATCACGAGAGTCCATCATCTTTCAGCTGGGGAAGGGAGAGGGCAGGGGTGACTGGGGTTCTTAAAACACCCGTCGGACCGTTGAAAGAAGTTATGTACGACTAAAGCGGGAATCGGGGAAGGTCCACAATTTAAGAATGGCTCCTCCTTCATAATGATAAAGAGAAGGAGGAAAATCAAAGAAAATTTCACTTTCCAAGTTTGAGGATGAGAGGGATCAATACATCCTAAAAGTGGGGGGTTAGAGGTAATCCGAAGCCTCCTCGATTCTCGAAGAGAGGGACAAAAAAGGGGGGGGAATGACCCTACTCAAGGGGGTGGGAAAAAAAGAAAAGGGAAATCACTTAAATGCTTGGAAAAAAAGTGTGAAAGGACCCAACGCTGCCCGGCTCTGGAAGGTTGATGGGGAGAAGGGGCTTAGGGGGGCAAGGGTCCGGACGTTTTTTTTGGGTTAGTAGAAGAAAAAAAGGTCGGGGATTTTGTACTCGTACAGAAGCGGACTGGTGGACTAAAACGAGTGCCATTTAAAGATCCTCGGGAAAAACGGAGGATGAAGGGCTGGGTAAGGTGGGCTCGCTGCGAAGAAGTTTAGAAGAAGAAAAATGCCGAAGGAGCCTCATCTCAAAAAAACCGGGAAGGAGGTGGCCAGCCCTGCTTATTTGAAGGGGGTAGGAAGGGGAAGTGTAGGATGAAAAGTCAAGGGTCTCATGGAAATTTGAAAAAAGGGAAAAAAAATGGGAGGATCCTCTATGAGCAGCTAGTTGAGGTAAACTGCAAGGGATTGGGTGGGTCTTTTCATGGCTGTCAGAAGGAGCAGAAAAGGGGTTCCGCAAGGGAAAAAGCTCGCTGCTACAAGAGCAAAGCCTCTATAGCGGCCTGAAAGATTGAAGGGGGACGACTATTCAATCTGAGCAAAAAAAACATAAAGGGAACCCTAAGGGAGCGCAGTCCATTGGAAAAACTTGAAAGAGGGGAGAAAGGGGAAAGCTTCTAATTAAGGAACGGAGGACGGACGAGAACTTGAGAGAGGCGTTGATATTGTAGGGGGGACAGCAGAGGGGTGGGAAGAGGAAGTAGGGGGGTTGAAGGGTTCTGCCCCAAACGAGAAAAGGGAAAAGAACGGAAGCCGGATCTTAAAAAATCTGGGACTGAAAGGAACCAAGAAATGGGTAGAAAGAAAAAGGAGCCGTGAAAGGCATACACAAGGACGGGAAGTCAGGCGGAGAAAGGAATTTAGAAAAGGGTTCCCGGAAAGTTACGGAAAGGGGAAGCAGAAGGCGTTAAGGAGGAATTTCAATGAGGGCGCAGTCTCGCCGTACTGGGGGAAAGAGGGGAGAATCGGGCACCATTGCAGGGGCGAAGTAAAAGAAGCCATCTCTAAAGAGAAGACGGAGCCGGGTGGATGACGCTGGGAAAGGCATGACGAACGACGATCATGAAGCCTTCTGGAAAGAGGAGATAAAGGGCGGAAGATAGGGGGGGAAGGGGCGTGTTCGGCGAATACTGGTAAAAGGAAGATTCAGAGGGCTACGGTTCTATCTCAGCAAAAAAAAAGAAACTGTTCCTTACTAAGGAAAAAAAGGGTAGAAACTTGTGCCTCTCTTGGATCCGTCGAAGAGGAATCAGAGGGGGGGAAGGGGAAAAAAAAAAGGGTCCGAAGAAACTACGCGATCGAGGGAGTTGTAAGAAAAAAAACGTGCGTGAAAAAAAAGAACAACCCTTTCTAGACAGGAAATCTTTGAAAAGACTAAATTGCGGGGAGGAAACTTAGTCGGGCTTTTACGAGGACAGCAGTAAGGGAGGATCGAAAAAAAAACAAAGGAGGGGGAGACAATCCTGGCGCTCTTCACGCGAATTCGGGGGGGAGAGGTCAAGGAGGTCCATTGTCGGCGAAGCGTGAAAAAAGGCTGAACAAGGGGGGGGCACGGCAGAGAAGAAATCTAACAGAGGGCGTAGGGGGCGAGGCGGTGACGAAAAGCGAGGGCAGAGGCGACTGAAAAAACTGGAAGGGGATATTCCAAATTTTCAAAGAGGGATGTCAAAGGAAAGCGGCGAAGAGGTCTTAGAAGCTGAAAAAGGGCGAAAAGAAACAGCCTTATAAGAAGCCAAAGGCGAAAGCTGCAGAATCGGAAGGTTGCTCTCATCTTTCAGGCCTAAGAGAGAGGGGGGGAACTTAAAGGTGAAGGGGGGAAGCATTCTTCTATCAAAAGCCTTCACTCTGGGAGGAGAAAAAGACTCCGGATATGGGAAATACGAAGAGGTATTTCGGAACTCCAGAGAAGGAAAAAACCTTCTGCGGAAAAGAACCTTCGCGTGCAGAGAAGGGAAAAAAAAAAAAAAGAAAAAGGGAAGTAAAGGTTGCTGAGGCCGTTCCTTCAGAAGCCAAGGGGGTCCCTGCGCAATCGGGGGGGAGCCCTTAAAAAGGGAAGATCATTAAGAAGGGAGGTGAGTCGAAAAGAAAAAAGAACCTGATGTCACGACAATCCGTGACCAAAGAGGTGGCTCCTCGCTGGGGAGAAAAGAATGGGAGTGTTCATCCCCAGGAAAGGGAGGTAAGGCCAAAGAGGGCAGACCAGTTCAACAGGGAAAGAAAAATAGCTAAGCAACAAATAAGGGCGACTAATTGCAACTAGGGTGGGGAAGTCGAATTCAAGGAATGACAGGCATTCAGTCAAACCGGAAAAATCCATAAGAAGGGGGACTGAAAAAAAGGCGGCCCATTCGAGGGGTGGCCGCGAGTAAGATATGAAAGGGGTAAGCGACAATTGGGAATTAGGGAAAAAGGGGAAGCGAGAAGAAAGGTGCTACCTTCAAGGGGAAAAAGACATTAATTCGTAAGCGGAAGACGCGAAAGCCGGAAAGCCCCACCCGAGGGAAGTAGAAAAAAAGAAGCTGGCAGCCATAGCGGAGAAAAAGGAAAAAAAAAGGGGCCCGAAGACATGTGCGCCGGCTGATTGGGGAAAGAAAAACTGCCCAAGGTCATGCGGCAATCAAAAGAAGGGAAAGACCAAAAAAAAGGGGAAAGAGGAGGTCTTCAGCGGCAAGGCACCAGCGGACGCAAATGAATAGCAAAAACGGAAAAAGAAAAAAAAAAACAAAAAGGTGTTGCAAATTAAAAGGTCAAGAAGCCGGGTGGGCCAGGAAAAACCCAGTGAGTACAAGTCGTGAAATACAGGAGGAGGCAAACCTTAACTCCCAACCAAAAGGTAGGAACCAAAACTTCCTCATACTCAAAAAAACCTGAAAAACAAGTCATAGGTTTAGGGGGTTACAAAATCATGTGTGCCCGAGAGAAGGGAGGGGGCTAACAACAAAAGGGTAAAACAAAGAAAAAACCTTATGTTTTGGGGGAAACCAGCGGAAAGCGAGCCACGAAGAGAGGGAGATCGGAAGGACATAAAGGTTCAAAAAAAAAACGTTCACAAGGAGAGAGGGTGCAAGGAGGGTGGAAAAAAACAACCCGAACCGCATTTAAACGGGGACAAGAAAAAAAGTGTTTGCTGCAGGATGGTCAAAAGAGAATAATGTCGAAGGCAACACTCCTCCACTCTCAAAAAGGGGAAGGAGCTCAAGGAGGTTCACAAGTAAAGCAATGAACGTTCCCACGACTACTTTTTTAAAAAAAACGTGTCGTCCAAGGAAGTCTTTCCAGGAAATAGTCAAAAGGGAGGGGAATAAAAAAGTACTGTGTCCTCAAGAAAGGCAAAATATTCAGGAGGGACAATCCAACACTTGTAGCTTCAAATAAGACAGTAAAGTTGGGGAAGGGGGGGGAGGGGCACAAAAAAGAATAACCGCTCCCGAGAAGTGGGTCATTATCTTGAAAACGCAGGGTATAGAAGGGGGGATTGAGGAATGCACCAACAGGGGAGCTAGAAAAAGGGAACCAGGGGAAAGAATGGCGCGGGCAAGGCCTAGACGACGGCTGCAAAAACAGGCGGAAAAAAAGAACTCCGGTACTGAAAGGCGGAGACAAGGGGGGAAAACAGCTTACCGGAAAGGGGAATGACGAGATTCCACGAAGGGATCCAAGCTATTGAAAATGGTTTTCCCAGAAAACAGCAGAAAGGGAAGGGTGGCAAAACAGGAAGCCGCCTTTTACACCAGAGCAGCTCGGAAAAAACGGAAAGAGGAAAGAAGAGGAAAGCAAATGTACGCGGCATGGCCGTTTGGATGCAAAAAAAAGGAAAAGGAGAGAAAAAAAAAGGAGGCATAGTCGCTGCCGGAGGAGGGAATGAATTACAAAGAGAAAGCGGGAAAAAAAGGGGGCCAAGTGCAAAAAAAGAGAAGGGAAGGGAACATTGAAGCGGTTTGGCAACGCGCAAAGCCGAAGAAAAAAAAGGGGACAGCGGATTCTCACGGTGCAAAAAAAGAACAAAAAAACGCTGACCCGAAGACAAATTCAACAAAAGGGTCTCCAATTAGAGAGTGCAGCGCGGGGCCAGAAACGCGAATTGGAGGGAGGTGCAAGCCCAAAAAAGCGGCTCAGGCGGCATGAAGTGAATAAGCAAAGGAAAAGATAAAACAATCGGGAAACGTCATGGGGAAAGTGGGGAAAAACAGGGCGTACCCAAAACCTTCCAAGGAGGGGTCCAGAGCTCTCGCTGTAATGGGCTACTAACTTAGTAGGAAAAAAGGGAGGAAATGTCTCAGGGAAAGCTGAAATCAGAAGGGACCCTTCATTCTGATCATCAGAAAAAACGGGGGGGGCCAGCGTACCGAATTTCAAAGGGTGGCCTGACTAATGAAAATAGTTGAAAGGGGTGGTTTGACGCTTGTGAGAAAAAAAAGAGATAAGAAAGTCTGAGTCGGCCGGTCTAGTTAACGCCAAAAAAAAATGAAAAGTCCCTTACTCACTGGGGCAAGGCAAGCAATTAATTCAACTGAGGGGAGAGGCTACCATGATGGTACAGGGGAAAAAAAGAAAAAGCGGAAAAAAAGGGGGGAAAGGGCAGCCATGCGGCACAGTTTAAGGTCATCAGAAGAAAAAAAAGGTTGAAGGGGCCCTGTCTAGGTGTGTAAGGCAGAGGGCAAGGAACGGGGAGGACCGACCTACGATATGGGAGGGAAACCAAAAGGAGGGGGCAAAAATGAGGGATGGGGGACAACGGTCTTGCTGGGGGGGTCCGGGGAAGAACATCCAGGGGCCGCTTGTGGGAAAACAAAAAGGCAAGCGCATCTCCAGAAAAAGTAGATGTGGCCTAGCTTCCATGCGATGAAAGACCTGGGGGGAAGGAGATGTCATTCTCAGGGAGCGGGGCAAAATTTGCCAGACGCAAAGTGGTCTATCGCTAAGGGTCGAAAGTCAGTGAGTTTGAAAGGCCTGACGAGGGGGGGTGGGAAATGCGGGGCGCTCTATAAGAAATTGCAGGGGAAAAAGAAGCAGAGGCGGACTCTCGAAGAAGGAAAAAAAGCAACGAGCATCGCTGAGGATTAAGTCCGGCCGCCTACTCTATTAGAAAAGACTGAGGGAAGGGACAAAAAAGAGGGGAAAGCAGGGGAGCGAAAGTTCAGGAAAAACGCGGGAAAGCGACGGCTGCTGATGCGGAACGAGAAGGGAAGACGAACGAAGAAGTTGGAAAAAAAAGAAAGGAAATTTGGACCAGCAGGGGGGGTGGAAGGGAGGGAAATGGGGGTTTGACCGTTGGTGAGGCCCAGAGAAAAGACCGGGGGGCCAATCCCAAGGCAGCAGCTGAAAAAAAAAAAGGGTGGCCCAGGAGCCAGAGGAGTGACTGTCGCATCACAGGAACGGAGAGAGAAAAAAACTTGAAGAAAACAGGAGGGGACCGAAAGTTGCCGTCGAGAAAGGAATCGGGGAAGGGGGAGTCTTCTCAGTTCTAGTGCCTCTAATCGGAAAAACGGGAGGGGATGGGCCTTGAAGAAATCTAAATCACCAAAAACTGAAAGGAAAAGGAGAACAAAAAGGAAAAAAAGGGCCGGAGGGGGGATCGACGCATGATGAAAGCAATAATCAGGAAAGGGAAAAAAAAGCCTAAAGGCAAATCTTCTCTAATATGAGGGCTAAAGGCGAGTTTTGAGGTCTAAAAAGAGCAGAGAACACTGCTCTCGCGTGAAAGGATATCTCAGAATCAAGAAGGGGGGGGCTTGAAGAGGAAAAGGTGAAAGGAAAATTGAACTTCCCTCTCGTTGTAGTCTGAGGAAAGGGGTTCGAAAAAAAAGAACACTACTCTATCGTAGGAGAGGTCAGCGCATACAGTCAGCGTCGAAGAAAAGTCGACATGACCCTGTAACTGAGTGCTGACAGGGGGTGAGGGAGGGGGAAACCCAGGCGGTTGAGGAGGAGCTCAAACACAACAACGGAGGATGATAAAAAAAAGAAAGGAAAAAACAACGCAAAATACGTCCACGCCCTATCGAAGTGCGCTGCGGAAAGCGGGAAGGGCCGGAGGTCCTGATCTAAATGGGGGAGTTTGATAGAGGGGAAAAAAAAGGGGGGCTGAAAGAGGGAGAAAGCCGAAGAGCTTATTTGTCAGGTAGTCGGGTGAAACATGAGGGGAAAAAAGGGACTCAAAGGCGGGCAAGTTCCGAAGGAAAAAGGACAAAGAGGGGGTCGTATCAGGAGGGCCAGGATCATCTCCGCGAAGAGGAGTTTCTCAGAGGAAGGCTGAGAAAGCGCAAAGACCTTCTCCCCTCAGAGATTCGAGGGGGGGAAAGCAAAAGGACGTCCTTCTCTTCTGAAAGGGAGGAACGTTCAGGAAACAGATCAAATTAGTTGAAGGAGAGGCGACGCGCGCTTGCGACGGGGGGGGAAAAATTCCATGGGGAGGGCCTGCGAAAACTCCGTCGGCCCAAGGGGCCTCTTGAAAAAAAAATAAAAATAACTTCGACTTCCAACGTCCAATTGGGATGGAAAGGCATTCCTCGCCACAAACTTTTGAAGAGAGGGGGGGGTGAAAAAAAGCAGCACGGTCAATCGCCTCAAGGAGGATAAAGGAAAAGTCTCAGGGGGGGCCTCCAATCCAAGGAAACGGAAAAACAAAAGCCTAACAAAGGGGCAACCCACAGGCAGGAGGGCCTGAAGGAAGAACCAAAAGATCCGCAAAAACGGAAGAATGGCTGGGGGGCAGCTCCAATAATCGAAAAAGACGTAAGTCAAAACTTCGAGAAGCGAGTTCAACCAGAATTCATCAAAAAAGAAAGCAGGAGGCCTGCACGAAATGGAAGAAGGAGAAAAGGCGGTAACCCCATTCGAGGAAGCGAATCGGAAAGCGATTGAGAAAAGAAAAGGTCTAGGGACAATTCATGCGCATCGCCCGAAGGCGAGAGGGGGGAAGGCGAGTCAAAAAAGGCAGAGAATCGGAATCGCGTAAAGAGCGAAAAAAACAAAAAAACCCCCCGATCGGGAGGACAGGGAAAACAGGGTAGCCAGTGCAGGAGCCCATTGGGCACCGGCGAAGGAAAGGGGGGGGAAAGAAAAACTGTCCCAAGTGAAATCAGGAAAAAAAAAAAGCTAGGCAAAAAAGGAATGCAGGTGAACGCGATTAGCATGTCAAGGAAAGAACCAGAGGACAAACTGTATGCCAACGAATAAACAAAGACCACAGAGGAAACGGCAACATCATCATGTGGGAAGAACGGGAAAAATGGGAAAAAAAGAGAAGGTCAGGCCCTAGGAAATAGGACTTTAAAAATGACAGGGCCGTACGCCCAAAAGAAAAAAGGAAGACCAAAAGGGGGAAAAGAAATCAAAGGCAAAGCGCCGGGCCGAGGTTCTGGGGGAAGGGAAAATATAAAAACAAGCCTAGCCGCAAGTGGGGGAGGGAAGAAACACTTGGGGAAAACAGATTTGGGGGAGGGAAAAACTAGGCGACAAAGACGCAGACATAGGGAGAGAGAAGAGTCTAAATACACAAAGGAAAAAAACAGGGGGGGGAACAATTAGATAGGGCATGAGGTATGAAGGGAAAAGACCAAAAGGGGAGGGACCTCGTGGGGGAACCAATTCGTGGTTGCTGGCGAAAAGGGAAGGCTGCCGGAACAAACACGCCAGGCTAAAGACTTCCGAAAAATAGAAAGCGAGCATAGGTGGCAAAAAAAAAAAGGGGTTGGGGGAACTAAAGGGTCAAAGAGGGGAAGGGGGGGGCCATTCAATTCGGGGAAACCGGGGATTAGACGAGACGGGGGGGGTAAAAGGCCATGACAAATGACCGAAAGGAACAAATCGTCCTTGCGAAATCAAAATAGGGAGGGAAAGTTCGCAAGTAAAGGTTCTTCTCTTGAGACACTCCAACCGCTCATAGGACGGAAGGATCTAAGGGACTTTCCATGGAAGGGGGGGGGAAGGGGAGATAGGAGGAGAAATTCACAACCGGAAAAGGTAAAAAAGAATCTTTCATCTTTAGTGAATGAGCAGCTTCAAAAAGGCGTCCCTAAGAGAAAGGAAATGCTCTGGGGAAAAGTGGAAAAACAAAACTTTGACCTCCCCAAAAAACCCCAAAAGGAAGATGACCAAAAAGGATCTGCCCATCGGAAAAAAAAGAGGGGTCAAAAGGGTTTTCCCCTTTTCCTAGCCTGTTCAGGGGGGGGGAAACCGGAAAGGCCGACGGAAACCAGCTAAATCTAAAGAAAAAAGAGGGAAGGAAAAAGGGGTGAAAAAATGAAGGAAACGGGCATGGCCTGTTGGCAACACGGGAAAGGGAGGTAACTGGGAACCCTTAAGGGGAAAGGTTTCTTCTAGGGCAGGAGAAGGAAAAATCTATGAGGCGGGCGGGTAAAAAAGCTGGAACAACAATTGAAAAAAGAAGTGGTTAACGAGGAGGGACGAGGTTCAAAGGAAGAGGAGGGGGACAGAAAAAAAAACGTAGGGGGCATACTCGCAGGTCGGAGTCAGAAAAGGGGGTCGAAGGGCAAAAGAGAGACAGTGAGGATCACGGAACCAGTCCGGAAGAGGAACTTAAAGGGGGCGTGGCAAGAACTCCGGAAAGAGTAATTTTCCGTAGCAAAACGTGGGCCCAAGTGAGTCATCGCTGGAAGGGCCGGGAAAAAAAAATGAGAGAGGGACGGAAGAGGGGGGCCCTACGAAGTGTCAGACGCCGGGTGTTAAAAGGGACCACGGAAGTCTGTTAAGGAGAGATCCGGGAAATTGACGAAAGTAACTCGGAAGTCGGCGGACGCTGGCTCCTGGGGACAGCCCATAAAAAAGAGAATTCAAGAGGAAAATGGGGACATCGCTTTCCCGCGGGTTGGTGAGGGAAAGAAAAGACATCAAGAAAATGTGGTTCGGTGGGAACTCGTGGAGAGACTCGCAGGAAGAAAAGCGAGGGGCGGCTCGCCGTCGAGGGCCTTAAAAAAAAATACGGGTCAAGGGGGTCAAGGAATCAGGTTGGGCCTACAAGGTCAAAAAGGGACAATTGCGCTGGTTGCCAACCAGATGGGAACCGACACACCAGAAAACTTTGACCGGGTCTTGAGCCTGCGATGTGAGGGGGGGGGGGAAGGTGGGCGAAGGGCAAAGAAACTTTTGGGAAGAAGCTGAAGAAGGACTTCGTGGAAAGACCACCGCGCCGGTATTTGGAAATGGGAAAACAAGCAAAAAACTGCTCTTGGGCGTTAAAAGGGAGGGGGGGGCCAGGTGGGGAGAGGAATGAGGGGAAAGAGTGCTTCCGCTTGTGATTGATCTCCGAAAAGAGCAAGAAAAAAGACGTGTTACTGCGGTGCCGAAAAAATATTGAGAAAACTGGGGGGGAGGGAGGGTGCACCAAAAGAAGTCAGGGGACTAAGGGACGGTAAAAAAAATACTAAAAGGTTCTCTCGATGGGGGGAAAGAGGAAGATGGGAAAAAAGGCCGACCTATGTGGCGGGGGGTAAAGGTGAATGGGGTGAGAGACTAAGAAGAGGACGGGATTCCGAACTGGAAAGCTCAGCTGAAAAGAGGGAACGGGAAGGGGGAGAAAGCTCGGGACACTAGTCGAAGGCCATGGTGGTCGCCGCAGATCTATTCAGCATTCAAACTAAGCCGATCGAACGACGAAGGGGGAGAAGGAGTGAAATCCCGACCTTCTTCGAAAAGGGACTGAATGACCGGGGAACGCGATCATCAGGCGGGCAAAGAGTGGGGGATCGTGAGATTGTATGGTTTGGGGGGGAGTTAAGAAGAGGGTTCGGAAGGGGGGGGAAAAGGGGGGTCTTCCATCGGGCCAGGACCGAAAAAGTCCGGGGGTTGGGAAAAAAAAAAGAAGGAGGAGGGAAGGGGAGAAAACGCCGTGGAACACGGAATTGGCTGCCAGAAGGAAAAACCGGGAAGGGGGAAAAAGGCTCAAAGGGATGGCGCCATGACGAAACACCTGTCCGTTCAAAGGGCGAAAACCGTGAAGGAAGGGGGGAAAAGAGCAACTCAGAAGTGACGGGAGGAAACGGGGGGAGGTCGAGACGCGAATTTCTCACCGCGAAAGGAAAGGAGGGGACATCGAAATAAAATGAAGGGGGGAAAAATAGCAAGGAGCGGAGAGCCGCGCTCGGCTTTGAGAGAAGGGAAAGGGATACGACGACAGGGAAGGCAGTCCGGCGAAAATGACGCGAAGAAAGAGAAGAAGAAGGGGTGCGAGTGGGATAGAAGGCGATGGCGAAACACGGACGGAAGAGGTGAGGTAACAAAAAAGAGACTTTCCTTTCCCTCAAAATTTGGGAAAAAGGGAAAGGGTACGGGAAGAGAGGGGAGCCGTTAAAGAGGAACCTCTCTGTGGCGCAAAGGGGGGGACTACGAAAAGAAAAGTCGGGAAAAAAGATCATTCCCGGTGGCTCTGAAAAGAACCAAGAGAACCTTTCTCAAAACTTGAAGCAGGGAGAAACATTCGAAAAGTGGACGAGCGACAGCGGGAAAAAAGGGG
>Ga0179593_1285977_pt1 | contig 26841 bp, 52 predicted proteins | sample CZODoug2_1_08_16_FD_185931 | JGI IMG/M metagenome (GOLD analysis project Ga0179593, IMG submission 185931) | Vadose zone soil fungal communities from Angelo Coast Range Reserve, California, USA - CZODoug2_1_08_16fungal (PacBio error correction) | ecosystem: Environmental > Terrestrial > Soil >...
ATAAGGGCTACATCCAAAAAAGGACTCATGGGTGAGGAAAAAAGGTTAAAAAGAAGGGGGGGGTCGCAAAGCCTTGTTAGGAGGGGGGAGTCGGGGTTACCGGCGACCAAGGAGGGAACTTCCCCAAAAAAAAAAAAAATAAAAGAGGAGGTAAAACCTATGGAGAAAAGGCCCGGAGACAGCAGGGGGGGAAAAGCACTTAGACAGGGATTCATCTGACAAGAGGGAACAAAACAAGGGAACGGCTGACGTCATGAACCAGCCGGATAATAACACTGGGGAAGGGGGAGGGGATCCAAAAGGGAGGTGTAGGTAAAGCAAAAACGTCACCTGGTTGCTGCCGGGAAATAAGATGGGCAAAAAGGGAAAAATGGTCAGACTTAAAAGGAGAGACAACAAACACCAAGAAAAAACTGGGAAGGACAAAGGCGGGCCCCTGCGCAGATTGTAAAGTTTCAAGTATCCCAAAAGGAGAACCACCGCAGGAGGGAGGGGGATCACAGGGTCCCAGGGTGGGGGGGTGGCCCTCAAGGGAAAACTTTCGGCGACATGAAGCGAAGACACTCATAAGTAATTCTGTAAGGCGAAAAAGAAGTCTGGTTGGTCAAAGTCAGGGGGGGTCAAGAAAAAAAAGGTGGGGCAAAAAAAAAAAAAAAATCTGGGGGATGACAAGGGGGGGTTTCAAGCCATTAAGGAAAAAATTATTAAAAAAAAAACATTCGTAAGAAAAATACGAGAAAAAAAAAGTCAGGAGCCGGGGGGGTAAGTTTAGGAAGAAGGACCAAAAAGGAAGGGAGGGAAAAACTTGGCATTGTTGGCCGCGGGAAACGTCTGTCACCCACAAAGGAAGAGGAGACCAGGGAAGGAAACTGGAAAAAAAAAAAAAGTTCCTCCATGGAAGGCACGGGGAACCGCCAAAGCAGGTGGGTATTCAGATTATTACAAGCCTGGGGGGAAGCCAATTTGTAGAATAGGAGGATTTATAGTCGGGGGAACCCGGAAAAAAGGGGGGGGGGGAAGGGTATCCGGAAGAAAGATTTATTGCCACATCTGGCGGCATGGCCGCGTATAAGGGAAAAAAAGGAGGCCCTGGAAATAACACTGGATTTAACAAAGCAGCGAAGAAGAACATTAACATGAGAAGTGAATCTCATGGAAAGAGGAGAATCAGACTCACAGACAGAAGAAAGGGGCCAAGAAAAACCTAGTTAAAATCAATATTTCAAGGGGGGGTCCATGACGGGGTTGCGGGGGAGTGAGGACAGAAAAATTTCTATGTAGTTGGGGAACTCTTACAAAAGAGGGCGAAACGTTCTGGGGGACAGGCAACAAGGGTGTCTGAAAGCGCAAATAAAAGTACTCACTGGTGGAAAAAAAAAGGAAAAAGGAAAAAAAAACATCCCAGCCCTTACAAAGCAGGAAAAAACAGAAAGTCGGGGAGAAAATCTGGCCTGAGAAGGGGAAGAAGGGGGGAAAAAAAGGGGCCTAAACTGGAGGGGGCCACCTTTACCCATGTTTCAACAACCATGGTGACGGGTTTTGGTCAACTTTATAGGAAAAAGCGGAACTTGGGGTTGCTCAGGGAGGTTGGCGGAAAAACCAACCGAAACTTCCCAAGAAGAAAGAAAAGAAATGAAAGTGGGAGGTAAAGTTTAGGATCATCATGGAAACTGGAGAAATACGGACGCATCGGAAAGGAGGCCAAAAAAAAATAGTAGAATTATTTAACTAAAAGAAAAAAACACAAAAGGGAATCGAAACAGAAGGGATCATCCTCTCTATAGACTCCAATAAAGAAAAAAGCGTTAAGATATTTTGTCCGTAAAGGTGAGGAAGAATCCGGAAATAAAAAGGGGCAGAAGGGGGGAAATGGGGACAGAAGAAATTCACACATTGATATCTAAAAAAAGGGGGACCAGGGCCCGGGGGGGGGCGAGACCCCGCAGAGAAAAAAAAGAAGAAAACGGGAGGGCAAGGAAAATTACCGGGTTCCCCACCGGGAAGAGGAAAAACACCAATAAAGAGGACAGTTCACTTATAGCAGTCTGAAAAAAAAAAAACACGGAGTATGCGGCCAGAAAAAAAAAAAAAAAGCAGGGGGGATAATAACCGTACGGGGGGGGAATATCACTACAGGGGGGGGGGTGTAAAAAACAGGGGGGAAACCCACTTTGGCGGGGCTGGAAAAAGAAAGGGGGAAAGAGTTAGGGGGAAGGAGAGGGGGGAAAAGACAACATCCTGAAGTCCACACCCCGGATGGGCAGTGAATAATTGTCCAAAAGAAGGGACCGCGAAAAGAGGACGCCAGCGGGGGACCAAGGGGGAAAACCAGAGGAAGAAAAAGGGTGGGGAAAAACTTAGAAAAAGAGAAAGATGAATGGGTCCTATTGGAACGGTTGGGGGGGGGGGACAGTTCAGACGAGGTGCGGTGGCAAGACTGGGAAAAGGGGAACTCCGATCAAGTGGGATAACTTAAAAGGGAAAGAAAAAAGGGTGGGGAATTCTCCAAGAAACAAAAAACTCACTGAACGGTTTTTTGGTCGGTGGAGGAGCGTTCAGAATATCACGGCAAAAAGGAAAAAGAACTTAAAGAAAAAAGGGGGAAAACACACGCCAGGGAAATTGGAAAAAGGGGGGGGGGGAAAGAAATAGTGGAAAGTCATATGGCCCATAATAGAAAGAGAAAAAACGCGGTTTCCGGCGGGAATACCAGTGAAGGGGAGGGGTTAAACCAGCACGAAACACAAGGGGAAGGGGGACCAAAGAAGAAGAAAGGAAAATGTAAAGGGACAAAATGAACAGTTGATTGCACTCAGAAACCGAAAACAAGAAATTGATGGCCGGAGAGGAGTGGAAACCTCTTGAAGGGCGGATAGAAAGGGAAAAAACTGGCACAGAGGGAACCGCAGAGACAAATCCGAAGGGGGGTAGTGCCAAAACCGGATCAAGGGCCACTGGCTGAAGAGCGAAACGGAGGGGGTCAATTACAGGCAACAAAAAGAAAACCAGAAAGAATAGGGGGGTAGGGAACCAGTCTAATACCTGTCCTTGTAATGTAAAAGCAGGGGTCCCTAGATAATTCAGTATAACCAGGGTAAAGGGAGGAAGAAAGAAACCTGATACTGGACCAAAGGACCAAGGGGGGAAAAAAAAAGGGAGGTTGGGCCTCAACCGTGGGGGGGGTTAACGAGGAAAGAAAGGCAATTTGGGAATAGGGGGAACCGGTAGCAGAAGGAAGGGCCAGTTGAAAAGAAAGACTCAGAAGCCAGAAGAAAGCGACAACAGGTGAAAGGAAAAAAAAACCAAGGAAACAGAAAGGGTCAGATCACTTTTGCCGAATCGACTCCTGAAAAATGAAGGAGAAAAAATGGACCACAAGGATCACAAGAAACAATAAAAAATGGGGATGGTGGAGGAAAAGAAAAAAACAGCTGAAGGAGAAGATGACCGAATTAGAAGAGGAAAAAGTCTTGAAATGCCATCCACGGGCGCCCCCGAATCAATGAGCCACAAAAAAAGGAAAAGATTTTGTCGGGGACTGCGGAAAGAGAAGGGAAAAGGCCAAGGGAAAAAATGATAGGAGGGCATACCCTGAACTATTGTCCAGTGGGGGTTGTCCGCGTCCAATATTACAAGGATAAGAAAAGATAAACAGCTTAAAAAGAAGGAAGATGATGCCGGACAGTGATAATATCTGGGGGAAAGAAGGAAGAAGGGTAATGGCGGGGGAAGTAAAGAAAATAACCAATCTTTTGTGCGAAACCTACTTTGGGGAAAATTTAGGATTCGGTGGGATGGAGACCGGATTGTAGAAGGGCTAAACAACAAAAAAACGGAAAAAAGAAGAGAGAGAGAGAATAAATACCCGGGAACAGACTCATGGGGGGAGGCAAACACAGGATTAAAAAGTAAGGGGGGTTTCAGCCAGCTTTGTAGAAATAGGGGCCAAGTCGGACCTAAAAAATCTCTACATGTCTAAAAAAAAAAAAAACGCTGGAAAAAGCCAGGAGTCAAGGGGAATCTGAGGAGAGAGGGATCCTATTAATCTTCACCTGACGAGGGAAAAAACAAAGGGGGAAAACTGAAAAGCAAGATGAAGTGGGGAAAGGGGCCAAAAAAAAAAAAAAAGGTTCAAAACCCTAAAGGGGGGGAGAAGTAACTAGGGGGGTCAAAAAAAAAAAAAAAGATTTGTGCAAGGCGGCCATGAAAGGGAGCGCAAAAGCACTGTCCCAGACGATATCACATAACAGGCCAATATTTTTCACTGCCGGAATCAGGCCCGGACAGGGAGGGACTATTCACAAAGAAAAAAAAAGGGAAAGTCTTCTAAGAGTGTCTGGGGAGGGGGGGTCCTGTTTGGGTCCAAAAAAAAATTAGGACGGATCGATCAGAATTAGGGGAAAAAAAAAAACCCATCATGGGAAAGGACTGGGGGGGGGGGGAAGGGGGGAGGGGGTCGCCCTGGAAAAAAAGAACCCCCGTATGACCGAGTTAGGTTCAGGCAAGGGATAAAAACCCATATCCAGGGGGGGAAGGGGACTAAAAAAAAAAAAAGGAGCGGGTACTGGGGAAGGGGTTGCGGAAAGAAAAAGGGTAACACCGGAAGGGGAGGCCACAAAAAAAACACTTTAAACTACCGAAAACGGGGGGAACAGGTTGTGGCCCAATAGTAAGGAGGAAGGGAGAGGAGGGAAACGGTAGTCATGGGGAACGATGACGCCTGGGGGCTGCTGGGTGCCAAAGGAACACGGAAAAAGGTACGAACCGATAACTGGGATAAAGGGGAAAATGTAGACGGCCGTCCAGTGGTTTGTCGTGGGTTAATTATCATGGATTCCAAAAAGGCGGCCTCTCTTATTGCCAGAACAACAAGGGGCAAATTGGCTCACAGGGGGGAAAGGGAAAGACCAACAAAAAGGGGGAAGACAAGGCTTCTGACACCTCCTGGGGGGACCCAAAGCTGCGCATACAAGCCGCACAAGTGTTCCAATTAAGTATAACAGGGGAAAGACAATTTGAATGATTACAATACAAACGGGGGGGGTATTAAAAAACCCCTCACCTTGGTAGGTGGGGTCCTGGAGACTATGATAAAAAAGAAGGGGGGAATGTATTGGGGATGAAAAACAAGAAAACAAGCTTGAGCAGGGGTTCCGCAAAGTGCTCGGTGAACGCAATGACTGGAAGGAGGGGAAAGGACGTAAAAAGAACCTAAGGGAAGAGGGGGAAAGTAAACTTAAGAGGCCCAAAGGTTCAAACTTCAAACAAACGGGGGGAATGGTGACCCATTGCGGGTTTTGGGGGGAAAAAATTGAAGGAAGGAACTGGGCGAGGGAGGGGAGGTCTGGGGAAAAAACTCTGCAACCAAAAAGAGAAAAAAACCGTTAAAGGGAGGGGTGTCAAGGATTACCATTACATAAACATCGATAAAATTGAGCAAGAGAGGAGACAAGAGGGAGAAAAAGGGTGCCAAGGGAAAAAAAGTGGAGGAAGAAAGCACGCCAACCACAAAGGAAATCGAACCTAAATCATGAGGAAGAAAATTTCTCAAAATAAGGGGAAAAAAAAAAAGGGGGAAAAAGAGGTTTGGGAAAGGGAAGGCTGGATGATCCTTATACAAAAGAGGAATATTTCGGGTGGACAAGGCATGAAAAATGATATCAGACAGAAGAAGGGGTGCAAGGCCAGTCAAAGGAAGGGCTCTCTATCACCGAGGAAGAACTGGTGTTCCGGTTGGTAAGACCGGGGGTGAGACAAAGGTAATATAACAGAACAGGAGAAGGGAAGACCAAAGAATCGTCACAACTTCGGAGAGGAACAGAAATCAGGGGGAAAAAGAAAAGAACCGGAGGGGGGGGTATTCCAAACAAGGGGGAAACGTTCGGCCACCAGGACCTAACAAAAAGAATATGCGGCCTAATGGCGGAAAAAAAAAAAAATTAACCAAAAAAAAAGAATGGACATTGGGGGGGGGGAAGGGAAAAAAAAAAAAAAAAAAAAAAAAAAGTCCAACCTAATATGCCACGCGGGTAGTACAACGTATACACATGGACGAAACCAATAGGTCCAGAAGGGGCCTTTTCTTTAGGGGTAGGAAGGAAGAGGGGGGGAGGAAGTTTAGGGGTGGGGTTTCCAGAAATTCAGAGAGAATTGCGTGGCATACTGAAAGGAATGGGCTCCGGTCAGTGCACTCGGGAAGTTATCGTAGGGGGGGGGTGAGAAATACCACTGACAACAGTAAGTGTTTTTTGGCTACGGCGGTACAGAAAGAAAAAAAAACAAACGAGAAAAAAAAAAGGGAACGATGACAAGGGAACAACCAAGGGGGGGGGGGAACTTGTCCCGGGGTTGGAGAAAGGAAAGGTGGAATGCTCAGTACGACGGCCAAAGGATGAGGCCCAGGGGGGTCCGGCAGGAGAAAAGGAAGAGGGTGTAGCCAGCAAACTCCAAAAGGAAGGGAAAAAATAAAAAGAAACCAAAGAGGGGTAAAAAAGGAACAGGAAATGGTGATGCACCTAGGCCGTGAATACATGAAAGGGGGGGGGAGAAGGGAGTGGGGGGTCCCCTTTCTTAAGTTAGGGAGAGAGCTTTGGGGAAAAAAAAGAGGGCATCACTAAAACCTCTCCTATATTGACCAAAAGTGAAAAAGGGGGGGGGGGGCCTGAGGAAGAAATAGAGAAGAGGGGGAAAATAAAATGTAAAAATAAAAAAAAAAAACCACCAAATATTGAAGAAATGGATTCCAAAAAGACTGATGGCACCTGTCCTGTTATTGGCAAGAAAGCAAAACAGACCCTGAGGATAAGGGAACAGGAATAGGAAAGGTAGGGAAGGAAGAAAGGATACGTGCCAGAAACAAGGGGGGCACCCGTCTGAGAAAGGTGCCTCAGGAAAAAAACGGGGTGGAAATACCGCCCCAAAGGAAGACCAAAGAAGGGGATGGTGGGGGATGGCATAATGGGGGCTAAGGACGGAAAAAAGAAAGGGCCCAGGACCCAAAAGAAGGAAAAAAAAAAAAGAAAAACGATGCACATGTTATGGGGCACGAAAAATAATTTTGCCGATCAGAAAGTCCTTGCTGGGAGGAAAAAAAGTAACCACAAGGAGGAAACCCCGACGAGAGAAAAAATGGGGGTAAAAACGTTTGGGGAAAGGAACGAGAAAAGATTCCGGGCACAGAGGGAGGAAAGGAAAAATTTGAAAAAATAGAGGAAGAGAGCAGGGGGGGAAAGGGACGCAAAGACATTCCAAACAGAAGAGGGGAGGAACTTGGACAAAAAAAACAAGAAAACCACCCCCCACTCCAGGGAGGGAGGTAGTCTTCGGCAGCATACGGATTTTTTAAAGTGGGGTTTGCAAGTCAGTGGAAAAAAATAATACAGGAGAAGAAGAGGATCAGGAGAAGGGAAAGGAGAAAGAAGTGTGAGGAGAAAGAAAAAAAATGGACAAAAGTCAAGAGGTGGGGGGGAAACAAATGGCGCCGAATGTAAATCCCTACGCCAATAAAAAGAGGCAAACAAAAAATACTTGGGAAGAGGGGGGACTACACAATGTGGGGAGGTTAGAAGAGGGGGGGGAAAAAAGTCATAGAAAAAAAAAAACAACAAAGGAGGAACAGAGAGAAGAGAAGCCTACAAAAGGAGAAGAACCAGCCTACAAAGGGGGGAAACAAGGAGGGGGGGGGGGGGGGAAACACCAAAAGACTTTTGGAGGGAGGGAAGGTATTGGGGGTATAAAATCCTAAAAAGCTCCCGACGGAGGAAAAAAAAAAGATTTATAAAAGCAAAGAGAAGAATGGACTCTGCTATGATGATCTTGGTTCCCTGGGTGGAAGGATCTCGAAGCAAAACAAGGGGGAAGAGAAAAAGGGGAAAACAGGGAAACCGAAGGAAAAGGGGAAATGAATGCCCATCAACTGTCTGCGGCTGGGGAGCCGTCCAGAAAAAGATGGATGGGGGCGCCCGTGAAAAAGGAGAGGTATTGAGGGAAAGGGGAAACCCGTCTGGGCAGAACGGAAAAAAGGATCCAAAAACTACTCGGGCCGTTACTGGATTCAAAATCCAAAAAAAAGGGGCCCAGGCCAAAAAAGGTAAGGGAAAGGTGATGGGGAACTTAAAAAACTTCTCTATCGTTCTTTGGATCTTGTGTGGTCACAAACGGGGGGGTTTCCTCACGTCGGGACGGGAAAGTCCGATCGACCAAGGAAAAGGGGGGAACCATCAGGTTCAAAGAGGGGGGAAAAAAAAGGAAAAGGGGGGGGGGATGACACTGGGGAAAAAAGGAAAAAACTGCGGATGAAACCCGATATTGGGGGTCAAGGCACCGTAGCCAAAACAAGGGGATGCCATCCATTGGACTAAAAAAAATATCAAAAGGCCAGTGTCATGGAAAAAAAAAACTAGGGGGGAAGAGGGGAAACCAAACCAAGGACCTTTTAAAGAAAATGGTGCCATTGGGGGGACGGGAGTAACATGATCCCTGATAAGGTAAAACGACCCTTATGATCACGAAAATGGGAGGGAAGCGGCCTGGCGAAAAAAAAAGGAAAAGGGCAGTGATTAATACCAGCAAGGGGATTCCCTTGTTAATAATATTAGTGTAGTGGAAGGAGGGGTTTTGGGGGGGGAGAAAAGAGGGTCGGGGTGGGGAGAGGGGGGGGGGGGGGGGGTGTACAGAGACAGATAAAAAACGGAGGGTATGGAAATCGACAAAGGAAGCCATGGAAAACTTTTGTCAGGACCCTGATCAGCAGGAGGAAAGAAAGACACCGAATCTCCCTTTGGTACAACGGGGAGAAAATCAAGCAGGGAAGAACCTAAAGAAAGACCTAGGAAAAAACATATTTCAGGGGGGTATGGCATCCTGGTTGCTGCGGAAAATCAAATTGTCAAGGAAACGAAAGAGGGGGGACCCTAAAATGGGGGGGGGAAACTGTATGGGGCGGGCCACAACACTATTCTGGCGACAAAAGACATTAAACTCAGGTTTTTTGGGGAAAATTTGTGAATGAACCTGCAAAAAAAAAAAAAAAAAGAGGGAGAGCATTATTATAAAGTCTGAAAGGAGAAAACCAAATGAAGTGGAACTCAAAGGGAACAACCGCGGGGAGAAAAAAACGTGAAATTTGAAAAAACGGGGGGTGTGGGGGTCAAGAGGTATCATTAGGAGGCCGGGAACAAGTGGTCCCCGTGATGTCTGTTCTGGGAACCGGAAAAAAAAGATCAAAAAAAAAAAGGACAAGAGGGGGAGGGGGGAAACTGGGTAGAACTTGACAAAATCGAAATGAAACTTGAGCAGGACGGGGGGATCACTACTCCAATTATGAAAAAAAACATCTCCAAGAAAGAAATCCCAACAAAAAAAAAAAACCAAGACAAGCGAAAATAAGAGGAAAAAGCTACTTAAAAAAGAAAAGCCCAAGCTTCGAAACTATCAATTGGGGAAAGGGGATACGCAGGGATGAGACTTATCCAGAGGGGTCAAACATCTCATACGGAAAAAAAGGGAAGCATCCGGGGGAAGTGCTGGGACTTTCCGCGACGAGCAGAAATGAAGAAACCTGATGGAGGACAAAAAGGGGGGGGGGGGAAAAAAAGGGGGGAAACAAAAAGGGGGGAAAAGAGTCACAAAAAAAAAACGGGTGAGATGAAGGAAAGGCTCGCAACACACGGGAGGGGGAGGGAGGAAATAAGTCATGAAAGCATACCGGAGTTTAGTAAAAAGAAACCGGTGTTAAAAACAGTTCTTAAAAACAGGGGCAAAAAAAGGAAAAATCAGGTGTTAGAGTAAGAAAAAAGGAGAAAGACATGAAAGGAAAGGAAAAAAAGGGAAGATCACTTTAACTGGTAAAACCCGACAGAACGCTTTAAAGGATTCATCCACCGTATCCACAGGGAAGAAAATAGACGCAAGGGGCTTCTTGGTTATCTCGTAAAGAAGGGGAGGGGAGGTTTTTGTTGGGGGGGAAAGAGATCTCGCAGGGTGCGGGGCATACTGGGAAAAAGGTGCAAAAGAAATCATTGTCTCCAAGGAAAGGGTCTGCGGGGAAATTCTCCAAATCCGGAAAAAAGAAAAAAAGTAAAAAAGGGGGGGTGATAACTTTACTGCAGGGCGCACGTTCCCAGACAGAAGAACGGGAGGAAAAAGGGAAGCCCCAAACGGGAACCAACCCGCCAGGGGGAAAGGGACATACATGGAAACTGAGTGAAGTGAAGGAATCAAAAACCAAGAGAAGCGGAAAAGAAAAAAGTTGAAAGGACCATGTATTGGGGAAAAAGAAGGATGGTAGAGCAAGGAAACCACAGTCCAGCCCATAAGAAAAAGAAACCAGAAGGGTTGAAAAGAGAGAAGGAATACAAGGTGGGGGGGAAAAAAAAAAAAAGGGAAGGAAGGAAGGTGGGAGGGATAAAGTGGGCCCTTTTCTTTCAGTTGAGAGACTGATGCACAAAAAAAAAGTGTCTTCGCCACCGCCAAGAAGAGAGGAACAGGGGAAACCGGAAAAAAAAAAAAAAAAGGAAGGAATGGAAATATAGGCAGTAAAGAAAGGGGTTACGGCGGAACCCCCGAAAACACAAACTTATAAAGGGAGTGAAACAAAAAGGGAGAGGAATACCGCACTGTGACAGGAAAAAAAAGAAAAAAAAGGGGGACACCGATAAGACAGAAAAAAAGGGACATATAATCCGGATATGAACCAACCGGCAAAAATGGCCCAGGGGTTCATGAGGGAAAGGAACCAAGAAACACTAAAGGCAAGAGGAAAAAAATCCTAAAACAGGAAAAAAAAAAAGGGGGGGGGGACAGAACTTATGGCGGAGAAGTGAAATTAAAATAACTCAGTGGGTCAAATAAAGAAGGGGGGGTGTGTTCCGCGGCCCCAGCATCAAGCCAGGAAAAAAAAAGGAATTGGAAAGGGGAAGAGACAAAAGTACCCGCAACCCGAAGGGAAAAACTTGGGGAGGAAAAAGAATCCACAGATATCTAGAAAATGGGGAGAAGTTTAAAAAAAATGAACTGAATCCAGCCTAAACGACCGAAAGTAAACGGAAGGCATCATTCCGGGAAGTAAAAAAAGCTGGGAGAAAAAGAGCAAGGGAAGCACAAGGATGTAGGGGAATTAATTCAGAGCAGACAGGGAGAAAAATGAACAAGGGACCGTTATATGAATTGTCAGCAAGAACGTATTTTACGTGCAGCAGGGGGGGGGTGGGGAGGGGGTGGAAAGCACGATGGCGATAAAAACAGATAATAGGTGCATCTAAGAAACGTGTAGTCGGTTAGAAAAAGGAAAGAAGTCGAACGTAATAATCCCTGAAGAAAGGCTTAAGAAAGGGTGAATCTGTTTGAGAAAGCGGGGGGGGAAAAAAAGGGTGCTCGATCTCTCAAAAAAAAAAAAGTGTAAAAAACGGGAGGACTATCTAGAGAAGGCTAAAAAGCCGTCCTAAACAGCTCGGTTTGAGCAAAGGAACAAGGGTTAGCCTTGTGTTGAGGGGAGGGGGGAAGGGCGACATCGGAAAGGAAAACAACAGACTCTACCGGTTAGTAAAAAGCGAGTATCCACAAGGATCATGAAAATATTATAGTCTGGTAGCCTTGTTGAACTGGAAAACTTGACGACGCCAAAAACGGGTCGGGAAAACAAAAGGGAAGACGAATAAAACGGGGAGCATGGGCAAATCAAAAGGGGGAGGGGAGGAGGTGGGGACGACCGTCATAAAAAGAATTTAAAAGGGGGAAAGAACAGGGGAGAGGGTGACGCCTGAAGTCAATAATAAAAACAAACCAACACCGACTAATTGGAAGGTAAGTTTTTTTTCTCAACGGGGGAACGTTTCTGGACAAGGGAAACGTCCGAGTGAGAAAGGAGGGATTAACGTTATAGAAAACAATGGAAAAAGAAAAGCGGCTATAAATCGTTTCTGGGGGAGGAAGTGTCAGGTTTGAAAATCAAAAAAAGGGCGGACGGAGCGGGGATACAAGGCGGTGTAGGCACACGGGAAAAATCAAAAAAAAAAAGGTTTCAAAGGGAGGGGGTGGCACTGGGAACTAAAAAAAAAAAAGAAAGGGGGCCTTAGGAAAAAAGGAAGGAACACACAAGGGCAGGAACGTTAACTGAACACAGTATCCCACTTCTGTGATCCGGGGAGGCCCGGAGAACCCCGTGCGGATGCAAAAGAAAGGGGGGGAAATGGGTGGACCTTAGTAAGAAACAAAAAATGGAGACTATTTAAGAAAGACCTGTCTTATCACGAAGAGATGACAACAATTTCGCTGCTGAGGGGGCAAATGGAGACGGGGAAAAGGAAAGAAAAAAGAAACCCACTGGTACACTTGGGTAGTTCACCGGGCTGGGTGGGGGTGCATCACTGGGGATAAAGGAGGATTAAAAAACCATCAAAAGGGAGACTAGTTGACAAAGAACCTACCGGAAAAGAAAGGGGATGTCAAGGAAAAGAAGTCAGAAGATGAAGGGAAAGGAAATCGTTGAACAAAATGAAAACGGGAAAGAAAATCGAGACCGACAGAAGAAGGGGAACTAAAAAAGACACCTCCGTGCCATCAAGTTATTGAATAAACGGGTGAGTCGGCAGGGCAAAAAAGTTTGTATTGACAAAAAACGGGAACGAGTTGCAACATAAAAAAAGGGAGCGTCTTCATGGGAGGGGAAAAGGAACAGAAGATTCGGGGAAAGAAAACAAAACAGGAAAAACATTTGAAAAGATTTAACGGGGAAATATAAAAAAAAAAAGTAAAGACAAGCGCAGCTGGACAGAGAGTTTGAAGAAATGGTTGAGAAGGAAAGCGAAAAGAAAAAGGGGCACCAATTGACAATAAAAGAAAAAAGTTCTGCCAAAAGAGTGGCCCCAAGGAGGGGGGGGGGTCAAAATCATTAGGAGGCGGAAGGGACAGACGGGAGGGGAGGGTAACCGGCGCAACGTAAAAATGAAAAGTGGGGGTGTTGGGAAAGGTGGAAGGGAACACCAAACCATGGAATTGAGCAAGGGATCGGGAGCAGTCAAGAAGGCCACGCAAGCTCGTCTATGTATGAAAAACTAAAAAAGAACCAAAAAAAAACCAAACAATCGGAATAGAAGAAGAGACTCTAAGAGGGAACAAGAATAAGCCCAAAGCGGGTCAAAAAAGCATTAGTCCATGGGGGGGGAAATAACTGGGATGTAACGTAAGACAGGCCAGGCATATTATTCAAGGGGGGGAAACAAGACATAGAAATTCCCAAAGAAATCCGAATTCAGGCTAAGGGGAGCAATCGCGAAGAAAAGAAACCAAAAAAAAGCCAAAGAGGAAGGAAAGGGGGTGGTGATAAAGAAAAAAGACTTTAATTTTGGAATATCAAAAAAGATAGGAAGGCACGGGGGAAGAGATAACAACAACAACAACTTATGAGGAGGTAAAGATAAGGGGAGAGAACGGGGGGAGGAAGAAACTTGTTTTTTCACAAATGCGTTCCAAAAAAGGAAGGGGAAAAAAAGCATCTTCTTCTCGATGAGGAAGAAAAAAAACAACTGAACCAGATTTGATATCAGGGGGGGTAAAAAGTGAGAGGGGGGATTAGGACATCCAAGACAAGAAAACAAAGGGGGGAATGTCCGAACGCCAGGTGGTCAGGAGAGGGAGAAGAAAGAGATGCAATGGTGTTCGATTGAGGGGGGGGTGGAGCTAGTAGTCCTCCGAGGGAGGGAAGAGGGAATTAAAGAAGAAAGTCAAGGTCTCAATGGGTTTTGGGAAGGGAGGGGTGCTGTCTCCCAATCCGTGAAAAAAGACAACGGGACGTGGGTGTTGGAGATGGGGCGGGCAAAGGAAAAAAAGAAAAAAAAAAAAGAAAAAAGAACCATAATATCTTGGAAAAAACCAAAAGGACTTGTACCGGGGGGGAAAAAAAAAAGAAAAGGAAAAAGGAAAAAGGGAAAAACGGCAAGAGATAAATAGATGAAAAACGGAATTTTGGACCGAAAAAGGGGGGGGAAAAAGAGGGGAAAAACAGACATCAGTGGTGAGAAAACGCATATCAACGCCTCCAAAAAGAATGTTTTAAGAGATCAGGATGATTCCGAAAGAAAAAAAAGAGGAAGAAAATTAATGGTAAAGAGGAGGGAAAGGAAGGCATTTAGGGGTAGGGGCAAACAAAAAACGGTGGGGCCAGAGAGTCAGACATCAAAGACTCGAGGGGATCATTTGGGGAAAGAAGTGGGGAAATGACTTGAAAATAAAGGGCAGTAGTGTGACAAATAATGAAAATACCAAGGAAAAGAAAAAAAAAAAAAAAGCATATTTTATAAAATTGGGAGGAAAAAAGGCTGGGGAGAATACACTGGGTAAGAAAGGGGCAAAAAAAGCAAGGAAAGGAGATTTTGATAAAGTCTTTACGAGGACAGGAATGGAAAGAACTTCCCCAGGGGGAAGAAGGGCCCAACAAGGTTCTTGAGTAAAGGGCATCCGCTCCAGGGGTAAACAGAGGGAAAGACGACCCCCAGGTATAAAACAGGAGCGAGGGGGGGAGTGGGGAGAAAACGGGGTAAGATGGGGAGGTCCTTTAAAGAAGAATGGAACATCCAAGGACCGTGGAAGGAGGAAAAAGGGAAAATCACAGAATTAACATTAATTGGGGACGAATATGGAAGACGAAGATTTGAGTATAAAAAAAAAAAAAGGAAAAAAAGAAACGAATAGACTTTGTAGCGTGTGGTGAGGTACAATGAGCCATCAGAACACAATCGAATTAAACGAAATGGGGATCATGCAGACAGGGACCGTCGGCCCCAAAAGAGCAGGGGAAAAAAAACATCGGGTTCAGGAAAGGCCAGCAGAACGTAAATGCCAAAAGTCCACCGTGTATGAAGCGGAAGGGATGCAGCCAGACGTACATTTTTTGTTACAGTGGGGGGGGGGGCGAGAAAGGGGCAGAATCATAATTAAAGATCCCTAAAGAAGGTCTCAAGAGGAGCCTGCCGGGGATATATCTTTGAGAACGTAAGGGGACAGGGTAAAAGGGGGAAAGCACACGGAAAAGAGAAAGAAAGCAAAAAGGAAAGTTTAAACGACTGTGTGAAGCGGGGGGGAGAAACAGGGGATTCGAAGGATTGGAGGAAAAAGAAAGAAAAAAAAAGGATGGAAAATATTAGAACAAAACCATCCAGGGCAGAGAAAGCATTTTTGGGAGGAAAAAAAAAACGAAGGTCGCAAGCCTTGGGTCATTTGAGGGAAAAAGATTTACGGAGAAAGAGGGCCACGATCTTTAATAAAAAAAAAGGATCCACACTGGAAAGAGAAAGACAAAAAAACTTTTCTGATTTGACATCAGGAAAAGATCTGACACTGACGCGAAAAAAATGTAAAATAAAAAGGAACGGGGAGGGAAAAAAGGGGAAAAGAAAGGAAAGAAGTTGAATGGGTGCAAGGGGGCTCAACCCAGAAAGGGAGATCTGGCCGAGAACAAAAAATACTTTGAACTGGGAAGGGGGGGGGGCCATGACAAGGGGCAAGCAAGTCTTTGGCAGAACTGAATGGATAAAACACTCAATTGTGGCCTTGTAACTAAGAAAATCAAGGAAGATGGGGGATACCGTGAAGAAAAGGGTCTAGGAATCAGGAAGGTATCAAGGGGGGGAAAGTTTGGGGGTTCCTCACACATCAATGTTTCGGAACAAAATCCGAAAAAATTATTCAGGGGAAAAAAAGAATGGGAAAGGAAACTGTAAGTTATCAAAAGAAAAAAAAAAAAAACTTGCCAAAAAATGGAGGAAAAAAAAAGAAAGTGTAGGTTCCATATAAAACAGGTTCCATAAGGGTACGGGAAAAAAAAAAGAAAAGACTGGACGAAGGGGGGGAAGGGGAGAAGGTCTCCCTCATGTTAAACCACAATAGGGAGAAATTTGAAAGTAAACCGAAAGGGGGGCCCAGGGGTTTGGAGTGAATTAAAAAAAGAAGGGAAATGAAAAGTTGGTCAAACCTTTGGGAAAGAAGGATATAAAGGCGGGCAAAAAACAGGGCTCTTGCACAGGGGAAAGGACAGGGTAATTCGGACCAAAAAGGAGACTTGGGGAGACTTTGATGACCCAGAGGGTTGGGGGAAAGGCCGGGATAAGGAAGTGGAAACAAGAAAGACAGATGGAATTGCCACACAAAGAACGGGGGGTCGTTAAACCTAATTCAACCATCGGAAAAACGGCGAATCTCCTCCCCAGAGAAGATAAAAAAATCCGAAAGAAAAAGGGTCCAAAACATACGGGGTTCACTGCAAAAAGGGATTTTAAATACGGGGTGACTTGGGGAGGAAATAAACCAGTTGGGGGCAAAACAGGGATCTTAGCAAACAGAGTGGGTAGGCTCAGGAGTGGGATTGAAATAAGTGTATCCTGGTGTCTACATCCAGGATTCAGGGGGGTGGATACCTTGGTGTCCAAACCGGAAAGGGCAGAGCGGACCTAGATAAGGGTAGGTATCTGTGAAGTAGAAAAGTTAAGTGAACTCATTTTGAAAGCACGCCAAAAGGGTGACATTGGAAAACTTTCTGGGGGTTCAAACTAATGATGAGTAGGTAGGTAAGGGGTACGCAAGTGAAGGTATTAAAGGGCCGGAGGAAACAAGCCAATATCCAAAATTAAGGGAGGGGGGGGTAAAACGTAATCAAGCAGATACAATTGATACAAAGAAAGAGGGGAAAAGAAAGTGAATGCACAAGAATCATCCAGAACTACACGAAAAAAAAAAAAAAAGAAAAGGGAGAAAATAAGAGAATCGAAGGATAGGCACTAAAAGAGAAAGAAAAGGGTTCGTTAGTGGTTCACGTCATGGGGACCTCTTGATGATCCAGTTAGACAAAAACTTGGTGAAGGGTGGAAAGAAAAGAAAAGGAAAAAGGAGTCACATACATCCTGGTGGGAATTTCAGGCGTTGCTTTCCCATCGAAACGGATAGGAAAAAAAGGGAGAATAAAAAAAACTAAATGGGGAACCAATTTTTAACACCACCTGGAGTGAAAGAAGAAAAAAGGCCAAAGGAGGAAAGTACACTGATCAGATCAACCAAACAACGGATAAAAGAGGGAAAAAAAAAAAACACAAAGGAAAAGAATTACCTTCCCGTGGTTGGGCAGCAATGTCAGTGAAACCCTTCCGAACAGAAAAAATTTTTCGAAAGAGGAGCAGGGGAAGCCAAGCCTGAAAAACCAAAAGGGGATAGCATGGAAGTGAGAAAGGGCAATTCCCGCTGTAACAAGAAGAAAAGCAAGAGGAGAAACATGGACCAGGGAAAAGGAAAACAGGGGGGGAGGTTCTTAGGGGTGGGAGGTATTACAATTTAATGGGTAGACAAAAAAAAAAACGGGGGGGTGTGGTGGCGCACTATTCAAGTATATATAGGGGGGGAAGGCATACCTTAAGATTTCTCTTAATGGGGAAAAAAAAATCCGCTGCTGAGGGAAGTCTGAAACCGAAAACGCCACGTAGGGGGGTATCGAGGAAAAAACATCCAACAGAAAAGAAAAAAAAAGCCCTCCTACCGAAGAGAAAAGAGAGGGAAACCAAATTTGGTGGTACCAGGGGGGGAGAAAAATAGAACGATTAATTGCTCAAGGGGAAGAGTAAAAAGAGATAGCGAAAGAAAATTTGGAAACTGGAGAAAAGGGGGCAGAAGGGATGGGGTATACCAGAATACAAAGGTTATTGCCAGCCCGAAAGAAGAAACAGAGGGGAAGCAGTACGGAAATAAGGGTTAAGAGGCAAGTTGAAAAAAAAACAAGGGGAAAAATAAAGGGGTTGAAAAAGTTTTTGGCCCCCAACGAGGTATGGGGAAAAAGAAGAGAATCAAAAACATGTTTCCGATAAGGAAGAAAATCTAAGGGTCCTAGGCTGATCAGGGAACCAACGGGAAATGGGAAACGGAGGAAATTAATAACTAGCACATGTTCGAATAATGAGAAACGGAACAAAGACAAAAACCGTCATAAATAGGGAGAAAAAGGATAGCCAGCTGGGTATAGAAAAAAAAGGTCCTTGGGTAAGGTGGCAAAAGCAACGGGGACGAAAAGACAAGAGCGGTCATGGGGGGAATAATGAAACATGGACTGGAAAAGAAAAAAGAAGAAGATTCAAAACGGAAGGGGTTCACAGGTCCCCAAGGGAACCATTTCCCCCGGAAAGTAAAGGTCAGACCAACGTGGGTAACGGTACCGTCCAAAAGGTATCCAGTCAACTGTGGGGAGGGGGGAGTACTATGGAGATGGGGGGATAAGGATAGTACATTCATTCAAGCAGTGGGGTTTGACGGGCGAACAGGTTCATCCAGCAAAAGGGGGAACAGGTGAGAATTTGGAAAGACCGCAACCACTAAAATTGATGGAGACAAAAAAAAGGGAAAAAAAGGGAAAAAACCAGAAACGAGATATACTGGTTGTTTTATATAACGGAAAAGGAACAGACTTCCCCGCAAAGGCAACTCGAAGGACAGGAAAAAAGGCAGGGGTGATCAAATCAAGAAAAAGGCTTCAAAACATGGAAATGGAAGGAAGAAAAAGACCTTGGGAAAAAAAATGAAACTGCGGTAAAAAAAGGAAAAAAAATTAAAATGCCCGACCGAAGTAAGTCGGTCAGGGAAAAACAAGAGGTGTGTTAGCAGTTACAAAAGAGGAATGGGTTTTCCAAGGGAATACAAGGATGAAAAGGGAAGACGAAAGAGACAGAAGGATCTTTAGATCCTCCGTGGAAGAAGAAGCGGAAAAGGAAAGAGTGAAGGTGGGTGGAAACCGTAAGATCCCACGCAGAACAAGAAAAAGGGGAGCCGAAGGGGGGGGGGATAGGGTCCTCGACGGGGGGTATTTGCCGGATTGGATATCTCAGAGAAAAAACAAAAAAAAGGGAAAGTAGAGAGAGTAAGACAAAGCCGAGAAAGGAAAGAAGTTTGTTGAACAGAGTTAACAAGGAGGGGGGAACAAGCAGGGGGGGGGAGGGGTTGGACAGGAAAAACATCGAAGTAACCCTCTCTACGTTGAGAAACGCAAAGATAGAAAGGGCAAGCAAAAGAAAAAAAAGATCTTAAAGTAGGAGCTGGTCAAGCCCGAGCCTCTGGGAGTTATCTCTTGACCTATTCTGAGAAAAGTACAAAAAACAGTGGAAAAGAAGGAAAGGGGTCTGTACTTAACAATAAGTAACGTTGAAGGGAAGGGTTCCACCTTCCCCTGGTATGAAACGGCGCAGTCGAAATCATGTGCTGTTAGGGGAAATCCGGTCTGATCACATTCAACAGGGAAACGGAGGGAAAAAATTTGCACCCAAAAGGAAACCCCAACAAAACAAGCCTGGCGGTCGGACTTTTCATGACCGCTAGGTTGCACACAGACAGACCCACGAAGGTGAGCCGTCCGGCAGACTGGGAAATCGGAAAATTAACCGGGGATTGCAAAATGCCTGAGACAGGGGAAAGTTCTATGAAAGTCACTGGGGATACAGGGCGGCACTTGGTTGGGGGGGGGGGGACCGACCAACAAAAGTGACGGTTCATTCAAGGAGGTGAAGGACGGCCAAAAAAATCATAAGGGTTTTTCAAGATGGGAGAAGAGCCGTAAAAACCTGCCTGTGAGAACGGAGTATGGGGGGGACCCAATTACCGTGAGCCCACATGCAAGACCAGAGGAAAAACCTGCGCCAAAATGCTTCTTTCCAGGGGAAGAAGGGGGAGAGGAAAAAAAAAAAGAAAAAAGGGGAACACAAACAGAGAGAGCAACTACGCCGACCATTGGGAAATTAACACAGGGAGACGGATTCAAAACTCCTGAGGATCTAGGTGGAAAAAGAAAAGGAACCTGGGAAAGAATAGCCTGGGGGAGGAATAATCGGCGTGGACGACTTTCTTCTTTGGCCACCAGGAACCAAAAAAAGGGATAATAGGGAAAAGACTGGGGGAGAAAGTTTAAATATCTGAGGCCAGGGGGGGGTTGTTCCTGGTTTTCAGGATTGGCACCAACTATGCAAAGCCATAACAGGGGTGCAAAAATGCAATGGGAAGGGGGAAAAATTTTGGGCATTGAAAGATCAGGCGAGAAAAGAAGGGAGGAAGGAAGGAAATGGAAAAAAAAATCGAGAAAATGCATCAAAGAGATGCACCCAAAGCTTTAAACTATATAAGAAAAACAAACGGCCAAGAAAATTACAAAGGGAGAAAGGGGGGAGGAAAGAAAGGTGTAACTGCGGCAAAGCCAAATTTGGGGACCCGGAGGGCTCCTTGAAAAAGAGGGGGGGAGGACGATAAGGGGCTGGGCCAGCAAGAACTCTGTTATGGCTGCGACTAAACAGTAGACGTGGGCCAAGTGAAAGGGGGGGAATCACCGGGGGACAAACCCAAAACACAGGGGCAAAGGCTCAATCTATTGTGAAGGGTGGCCGTAGGAAGAAAGCAAGAGGGGACTCAATTGAAGGACAAAAAGGGAAAAGGCCCAAGCGGGGGGGGGGGCAAATGTGTAAAAGGGGAAGGAGGTCCGGCATTGGATTTGAGGAAGGGGCCTACAGTGTAACCCCTCTCCCCGGGCAACCAACAAAAACACCGGGGGTAGTTGGGTGGTGGACCGATGATAAAAAAAAAGGAAGACCATGACAGAGACATTTGAAATGTTAGTCAATGGATAAACAAAAGGTCATCGTTCCCACGTAGCAAAAAAGGTAGGAGAAGAATAGCACAACACACAAGCCCCCAACAGACCAAGAAAAAATATCAAGCCATAGAAAGTCGAAAGAAAAAAAAAACCAGCCGTTATGGACCATCGGAGGGGTGGTAAAATTTGTGTCAAGGTATACAACTTATTAAAATCGGAAAAACGGTGGGGAACCCTATCAGGGGAAAGAAAAAAAGAAAACTACCATCACGGTTTGAAAAAAACCCTTAGGAATCCGCATCGACACAGAAGAAACACAAAGTCGACCGGAAGTTGGGGGGGGAGGAAAGGGAAAAACAAAAAAGGAGGTGAATATACACAAGACCAGGTTAGCGTGTACCACTGTCAGTCTCTCCCCAGAACAAAGGTAGTAAAAGATGGGAGTCAGGGGGAAACGGGTCCAGTCAGAAAAAAGGGAGTGAAACATTTGTCACCTAAACTTTGGGGGTGAAAAAAACAGATTCTTCCACCAAGGTAAACGGAAACAGAAAGGGTGGCGCCGATGAGGAAATCCTGGAAAAGGCACCACAGGGGAGGAAGAGAATGTGGAGGATAGGGGAACCCCTGCCGTGGGTAAGGAAAAAAAAGAGGTATCAAAGGAACAGAACCAATGTGGTCCGAACGCCTTGTCTTCAGGTATGGAAGAAAGAGAAAAGGAAAGTAAGGGGGAAATTGAGGGGGGGGGCACAGTTTCATATAGAAGAGGAGGGGACCAAGGGAAGCCGATCAAATAAAACTCAATTGACTTGGTCTTGAAAAACAGGGAGGAAAGGGAGAACAAACGACAACGCCAAGTAAAGGGGGGAAAAAATACGCGGGCCAGCGGGTCCAAAAGAATCAGGAGGAAAAAACCGCCGGAACCGATAAGCGTGAAAAAAACCCGCAACATGGGGGGGAAAGGGGGGGGGGAACCGGGGTTGAAAAAGGAAAACTGGAGGAAAAAAGGGGAAGAAAGGGCGATAAATATAAAGAGATGGGCGAAGTTTCCTGAAGAAAAAAGTAAAGGGAAAGAATATGTAAAGCAGACAAGGATGGGCACAGCACATAAGGCCAAACGAAAGAGGGGGGAAAGAGAGGATAAGGGATGCAAACGCAATCACCCAGAAGGAAGAAAAGGAGGGGAGCCGGAATATATGAAATGGGGCCCAGAGGTTTGAGAGCTTTATGAATTGGGGACCAAGAATCAATAAAGGAAGAGGGCGGATCATGGTAAAAGGAAGACAAGGGGTGAGGGTCTGGGCTAAAGAGTAGCTGCAAGGAAATGATAAAAAAAAGAAAAGACAAACACCGGCAAGAGGGTATTGAAACTCCCCAAGTGGGAGGGGACCCCTGCCTGTAATGGCAAAGCAGACAGACAAAAAACAAAAAAAAAATGATAGGAACCCTTTAACTATAAAGAAAGAAAAGAAGTGATAACTGAAAAAGGAAAAAATGTGAACCTAAAAAAAGGTCACGACAGAACTACGGTGGGAAAAACAAGAATACCGCCCACAGGAACCATAATTGGAAGGAGCATCTCGTTCGCTGTGCATATACATTCCCTTCCCCCCGTCCTCCCCGCTCCTGCGGCCATATCCTCCTCTCCGTGATCTGACACACCTGCGGACTTTCTATTATTACAAAAAACCTGTTCGTCTGCGGGTCAATGGTCCGCCTCTGTCTCATACTAGCGAAGCACCTAATTACTGATCTATATTCTGCCTCGATGGCCTGCGGACGCAAGTTACAGACGGTAAATAGAGAAAAGGGAACTGGAAGAAAAAAAAAAATGCATCAACAGAAATGAAAAAAAGTAAGGGTTGGGGTGAATAATGACCAGAAAATCGATCAAAAATGACCAACAAAAATAGATAATCACGAAGGAAATGTGTGATAAAGAAACAGAAAAAAAAGCCCTCTATGGGGGCGAAGGAACGAAGATAGTGTGTGTCCGAAAACAGGCACCGACAGGGGGCACTGGAAGAAAATCTTTTCTCAGGATACAAACAGGGAAGAAGGAAAAAGGACAAGGAGAACGTATTATCGACGTTCAGGGACAAAAAAGACCTATTTTTACAGGGGTTTGCAGGATCCAAAAAGAAGAGTAAAGAAGAAGTAAAAAAGTCGATAAGCAATGAGTGGGAACTATATTTAGAAGGGGAGAGGGGAGGGAGGGGTCAGCGACCCAACAGAAGAACAGGAGCCTACTTTAATCTGTGTTTGCTAAAAAAATGAGTAATGGGAGTGGAGAATGGATCAAAGCTCAACAAAGAGGGAAAAGAAAGAGATAAAGGCTACAAGAAGGAAAGAAAAAAGCATGGGTGAGCAACAAAGTATGGCAAAGGGGGGTTTTCGCATTGCAGTGTAAAAGGAACAATAAACCTTACACACGCCTCTACAGGGATAAAAAACGATTAGGAAGAAAAGAAGGGAGAACAGATTGAGGGAGAGGGGGGGAAGGGGGGGAAGGAGGGGGAACTGACGCTGCAAAACCAAACGGTACGGGAAAAAAAGAAAGAGAAGAAAAGAAACGGGCATTGATTTCCCTTATGACAGGAGGGGGAAAGCAAAGGAAAGAAAGTTCCTTGCCGTACCTGAAAAAAGGCGGGGGAGAGGGAAGACGAGAAACATGAACACACAACGAAACTGAAAAAAAAAACCCCGGGACGGACGTGGAAGTTCGAGGGAGAAGGACTAAACTGCAACACTTGAAGAAGGGGAGGAAGGGGGGGTTAATAGCACCAGGAGCCCAGAACGTCTAGCGGTCATGGGGAGACTTGTGGGGGGTGAAAAGGTGGGGACCTGAAAAAGGTCACGGGGGGGGAGGGGAAAAAGATGAGCACTTTATGTACCCAGCATTGGGAAACATCTGGTTGACATGCCTGGCGGGGAAGGTCGCCGGCCCCACAAAGAGGGAGAAAGAGGAGGGGGTTCAACTTAGCAAAGGAGCCATACCAAGTGACTTAGAGAATAAAAATGAGGGATCACGGTGGTAAAAAAAAATTGAAACTCCCAATGAAAAAACGGCCCAGGGGAGTAACGACAAAGGGGAAATGGGTGAGAATTATCAGACTGAGAGGGAAAAAGCCAATTTGGGAAAATGATAATGAAAGTATGCTCGGGTCAAGGGGAGACAGGGCGAGTTGGAAAACCATTACAAGGGAAATGGGTATAGAGAAAACCATGGGGGAAAAAAATCAGTTGGGGAAGAAGGTTACCGGTTTTTGTCTGGGGGAATGGGGGGGGGGGATAAAAAAAACTGTCGGCCCAAGAAGGAATTATTTTCCAAAAAAAAAACCAAAACCATGTCCCAGGAAGCATCAGAAGAGAAGGAGGGAAGCTCTCAAAATCACGGAAAGGGAAGCTAATCAACTACAGGTTCCCAAAAAAAGACCAAATCAATAAATTTCAGGGGGTTTCATAGGGGGAGGGACATCACCTTTGGGGGTTGTGGTAGGGGACTTATCTTAAGGAATAAATGGAAAAGGCAATGGCGGGGACACTAAACCTGGGTGGTGGTATAGGAGGAGGAAAGAGCAAGGGGGTTAAATGAAAAGGGGAAGGGGAAAAAACCCCCCCCCCCCCCCACAAGTAACCGGGAAAAGCGGGAAAGAGAAAAGAGAATTGAAGAAATAAGAAGAGGGGAATAGCGGAGCATTGAAATAAAAAAGGGGTAAAATCTGTCCGCAAAACCTAAAGGGGGAAGGGAAAAAAGGGGGAGTTTTGCAAAGACGCCTATAGTAGGGAAGGCGTAGGGTAAAAAAAGGCAGGGTTTATGTCTGGGGTAAACCCCCGGGCTCAAAAAAAGGCCAAGAGACAAAAAAACTTACAAAGTGGGAGGGGAAGGGAGTGGGGAGAGAAGACGTCAAGGAGAAATGGAACAATGAATGAAAAATCTTCAGGAGGAAAAAAAAAGATAGATATGCAAAAAACTGGCACCAAAAGAAAATCGAACAGAAAGTCGCAGAAAGAGGAAAGGAAAGACAGAAAAAAAAAGTTGCGGAAAAAAAAAGTATGGGTTTTTCGTCCCATTGGAAAAGCTGGGGGGGGGGGGGGGGGGGGGGGGTGTAGTAAACCAAGGGGAAATTATTACTTTGGGGGGGAAAAAGAAGAATAAAAAAAAAGTGATCCACACCAAGATTATGGTATCCCCATGACTCGGGGGGAAGGGCAATGCGATCCACGCGGGCACAAGAACAAAAAAAGGGGAAAAAAACAAACATTAAAGTTGTGGAAAAGACGGGGGGGAAAGAAAACCTCCTCTCCTACCGCCAATTAGGGTGGAGTAAGTTGACTTCATCACTCCTGAACTCAACGAAAAGTTCCCCCCTGTATGAGTCATATACTAAGAAAAGAAAAAAAAAAACAACGGGGGAAATATTAAAAGAGATAGAGAAGGGGAAGAAATAAGGGAAATTGATGACGCACAGTTTCACAGTGCAATCCACAAATCACCACTGGAAAAGAAAGGGGGAAGCACGGAAGAAGGGGAGTCGGGGGCTGAGGCCCCCTACCGGGAGGAGCCAACACGATGACAGCTTCCATTGGGACATGAGAATGAACAAAGAAGGGAGTGTAATAAGGGAGAAGAACATGGGAGGACACATGGACGAAAATAGTGGAGACTCACATGGGGGGGCATTAAACTTGAAGAAGCAAAGGAAAAATGGAAAAAAAGGGGGGGTTGTCACAGGGAGGTGAGGGGGGGGTTTCTTTGGCGGGAGACTTCATAAGAAACGAAGGGTGCTTCGTAAATTTGATTCTCCGATCATGGGGGGAGAAAATGTAATGATCGCCAAGGTATGGCAGGCGTCTTATTAAAAAACTTCCCAGATCCCGGACAAACTCAACGTTACAACTTTTGTGTGCGAGAGCTGCACAATAAAGCCACTCTATGGCACACCGGAGCGGGAAAATCGTGACAAACTATTTTCCATAAAGGCGCACCGTACGAAATCAATTTACATCTTAGACAGCTGCGCAGGGCACAGAGAAGGGCCCGCTCACCTACCTACGAAAACAAACGTGACACCACACATGGGAAAGTAACGTGTCCAGGGGATAAGAAGAAACAAAGAAGAAAAGTTCAATGAGAAAATATGAGCAAGGAATATAGATAGAAGGCTTGGGGCCGGATACAGGAGGGCAAGATAAATGGGGGGAAGAAACGGGGGTTCAACCGAATCCATAGGGGAAGAAATTTGATCCCAGCCCCCGATCGAGTGGGTGATTATAGGGGGGCCTGTTTTCTGCTTAGGGAAGATGAAGAACAGCGGAACACTTGGACAAGATAAGCCCTATGCATAACATGGGTGACCCAAGATCGGGGAATTGCTGGGCAAGGGGCGGACAGAGTTGTAAGGAACCGGGGAACGACAAACAAAAAAACAAGGAAAATAAGAAGATAGAAAAGGGGAAACCCAGTAGGTTATCAGAAGACCCTGTGTCCGTTAAAAATGGGGGGACGAAAGACCGCAATGAAAAAGAGAAGGAAGGAACGTTTTCCCCTGTTACAAGAAAAAAAGAGCAAGGACCAAGGGACGGGAAGGGCCCTCCCATCCTTCAACAGGGGGGGGGTAGAAAAGCCCCCAATGATTAAAAAGAAGGAAATTTCTACTGGGGTAGGGGTAAAGGGAAAATAAATCACTGTCCATGCAGGTCCAAGAAGCCCAGGAGCCAGACCATGGGAAAAAGATGAAGGGGAAATGATTGCAGAAAACTCCGGCCCGAAAAGGGAGGGAGGAAAAAAGACCACAGTATTCCAAAAATCTAAAGGGGTGAGGGGGGATAGAACGAAAGCCAGCGAAGCATTCCCCAAAAGAGAGGGAGGAAAAAAGTAAGGGTACCGGGGTGAATCAGTAACTCTGAAAAAAAAAAAGCGCCCCGATCATGGAAAAAAAAGAGTTTGATGGTACAGCACACGCATACAGGGAAAAATTTTTAACAAAGGACCCGTAGTAAAAAGCGGAGGGGGCCAAGGGGGACAGCAAAAAAGTTTTACAAGGGGGGGGGGGGGAAAGTGTCCATAATACAGGATAAAGAACCTAAATCAGCTTAAAAGACGGGTAGCAATGACCGTGGATTTGACGGAATAGGGGGTTTCACGAGGGAAAGTAAAAGAAAGAACTCAACCAAACAAGGCAAACGTTGCGAAACATAGGGGGGAGAAGGGGGCCAAAGAGTTCTGTGTATGTAGTTGT
>Ga0179593_1354237_pt1 | contig 26838 bp, 17 predicted proteins | sample CZODoug2_1_08_16_FD_185931 | JGI IMG/M metagenome (GOLD analysis project Ga0179593, IMG submission 185931) | Vadose zone soil fungal communities from Angelo Coast Range Reserve, California, USA - CZODoug2_1_08_16fungal (PacBio error correction) | ecosystem: Environmental > Terrestrial > Soil >...
GGACTGACCCTACTCGTTCGAGCGCCGGAGGGACGCGGCGGCTCTACGCGGGCTAAAAACCGAAAATGAGTCTTCCTCAGAAACGGCGCGGAGAGTCTTCTGCGGAGGGTTAAACCGCGCTGTGCACTAGGTGGTAGCCGCATTTCTGCAGAGGAGAGGGGAAAGACGCACTCACTGGAGCTGGGGAAAGAGCCGTACACCCAAGCTACAAGTCTTAAAAGATGTCGAGTCTGGGAATACCGCTCAACAGTCAGCGGCACTGAACGCCGTCGGGCCGAAAGCGAAACGGAGTTAAGCGGAACGCCATGGAAACTCTGGTGAAGGAAGAGACAATACGAGATCTAAAAACCGGGAGGGAGTTGATTAACTCACTCAAGAGCGGTGCTCGACTTAGGCGGACGGGAAGGAGCAGTCAGGAGACTCGACACGTGTCTGTAGCAGGGGGGGATAAGATTCAGAACTCTTTCTCTAAAGCTCGCCTCATCGCCCGGCTGGAGGTGGTGCCGGAAAAGAAAGAAATGAATCTATTTCGGTGGCTGATTTGGTGATGGGAGCGAGCGTGATAGAACCACAAGGAAACAAAGGCCGAAATCTAACACAAGCTGGGAAGACGCATAGAAATTGGAAAAAGCGCCGCTGCCAACGGTCCGTCTGAGTGAGGTCTCTCAAATGCGCTGTGATACGGAGGAGTGAAGCGGCAGGCTCTTCCCGGCAGCTAAAGACAAAAAAAGACGTCCCCCGTCATCGCCGCCGCGATGTGCTCGTTTTCCACTTGGGGTTCATCAAGAAAACTGCTGGTGAGCGCAATAAGAGGAGACGGGCCCGTCGCCGGAACACGGGAGGATAAGGATCAGAGAAAACGGAGATCATCTCGCATATCTCAGGAAGGAATTAAGAGGCATCGATGCTGGCACAGGAAAAAAGCCGGTGCTGCCTTCGGCACGACATACTCGCCGATAATCAATATTGCACGGAGGAAAGCCCGACGCACAGCGCAGACGCGCCACCGTACGAACCAAGCTGGAATCTCCCAGTAGAAGGCCTAGGGAACAAATAGGGCTCCTCAAGCCTTAATTGCCGACAGGCCTCTAGCGGGCGCGAGAGAGGGGTTCGGGAAAAGGACTCGATACGAAAGGGCCTGCTCGGCGTCACCCCTCTGCCGCAGTCGATAACGGAAGGTCCGACGGCGAGGAGGCCTACGAACGAGAAGGAGAAGGAATCGTATTGCGAGTGGCGTCAGCGGTTAAATACTCCTGACGTGGCCGAATCGGGACGCTGCGAGAGCACGATTGCGGGTGAAGCGCAGCCTTGGGACTCGCAAAAAGACGCCTTACCTAAATGAACAGCCGTGAATCGTGAGTGGCCAGAAAAGTGAAGCGGAGGGCCGTGAAATCCGGGAGTGGTGGGATACCCAGGAAAGAAGAAACAGGGAGACGTAAAACAAGCTACTAGGGACGGCACCTATAACTGGATGCGCTTGTTCAAAAACGCGGAGGTCAAAGAACTTGAACTCGCCTTGGAAGGAAGAACAAGAAACGGACTGAGGAGGAAGGGGTCAAAGCGGAGGCGCCGATTAGAGGAGTTCGGCTGAGGTGGGGGTGCGCAACATTGGGATCAAACTAAAGGCGGACATGATTAAGTCTAAGCTTTTGGCTGGAAGGTAAAGATAGGCACAAAAAGTTGAACCCTGCAAAGTATAGCGCGAATGACCAAATGAGGGCCGACCGAGAGCGGGTCAGTGAACATCCACTCGCAAATTCTCCAGTCGAAGAAAAGCACACGGGATAGGGGGGAGCAATGCGGGGGGCCGGGCGTCGAGGTGCTCTCTTCGGCACGGCGTGTATTCACTGGGCCCGATAGGGGAAACGCGATGGATGCTCAACTCTACGGATCGACTCTGACCTAGAACATCAGAGAATTATAGCGAATCCCCTACCCGGTCGAAAAGATAGAATCAGGCGGGATACTAAAGTAGCACGCAGTTCATCAACGGGAAACAAAGAAAGGAGCAGGGATCGAAAGCGGGGGCGGGACACGTCGCAGCGCGGCCCAAGCGAACCTTCAGGCTGAGCTAATCCAAGGGGGGAGATGCACCCATTCAGGAGTCAAGCAGTGAAGGGAACAGATAAAAACTCGCAGACGTGGGCGCGGAAAAAAACCGAAATTTAGGGAGGAGAGTTTGCTCGAGAGAGACTTGCGGTTCGGCCTTCCTTCCTGTTAACACAATCAATGCATGGAAAATATCTTCGAGGACCAACAACGTGCGGATTTAATGATGCACTAGGAGAGGAAAGATCCGATGCAGTGCGCCGGGAGTATCAAAAATAAAATCATGCCGTCTTTTTGCGGGTTGTTGCTCAAAAGAGAGGAGGGTAGCGCGAGTGCAAAATCTAGTCAGGAAGGTAGAATCGAATATAAGCATAAGGGGGTCTATACGGCGTCGCGTCAAACTATGAACGATGAAAATCCCTTCGATATGACCTCGCTGGAGAATAGGGAAAAAGGCTACAGGGGGTTTGCCAACGCCATCCCTCGATCTATGAACAACGTACCATCCGCGCTCACAGGGAGGATAATCGAGATCTAATCTATCCGAAACAAAACAAAAATAGGAAGATGCGGCTCTGCTATCTCCTTTTTAACGCGAATTACGTGAACTGTGGCCGGTAGGTCTTGGCGTGAACGGAAGAGGGACTGACAATGAGGACATCAATCTCGACAAAGAAAGTTGGCCTTATCTGGGCAAAACGCAGCGTACACTGACCTATGCCGGAAGGATCCATTCCGGGGAAAGGGAGGGAACAACCGCCATCGTTGCAACTTTGTGGCGAGCTACATCGATACGACGGCGGGAAAGCACCAGCAATCAAAAATGTCGAGATTCCTACTCCCGGCAAGCATCTGTCTGTCGCGGAATGGCCGAGAGGGAAAGAATGCGAGATCCCATACAGATGATGCGATTATGAGGCGCAATTCTAAATAAAGAAGGGCGTTTGCGTGGCATGCGAAAAATGCAAGTGAACAGATGAAAATACGCATCGACCGACCGAAACAATCGCTAAAACATAAAGGTGGGGTGGGAAGAAAGCACGTAGGGGAAGAGTGGTTTGGAAGGTTCTGTACGAGCTGCGTTTACCTCTACGCAGCGAAGACATGGCCTAACGGGAGCAGAACGGCACATATCAACTCAGGTCTACAGCGAGCGCAAAGAGTCGACCTTCCATCGTCTCGGGTGTAACTCACAGGGCGAAAATGGCTTTCTTGTGGCTAGAAGTAAGTTATAAGGGTCTGCTGGCTGGAAGATGGTTCCAAATCCGGTGTAGTGGGGTCGTCAGCTCGCATATATGAATAGATCCCTTTCAGCAGAGTAAAATCGGTAGCATGATTCGTTAGCAGCAAAGACGGTGATCTACATGTGCTCCACCCTAGTAATATAAGGTCCTTGGCTCCCTTGCCTCACCTCATACAAATAACTCACAAAGGGACGGGGCGGACTTCTGTAGGGATATTTTTCTACACAGGTGAGAGGTTGTGTAGAGGACACCCGTGCAGCTGTCAGATAGGCTAGGGGGGACAAGGAAAACCCTCTTGCGCTCTCTACAATCGGGCGCAGTTGAGCATAGGTAATGAATAAAAACAATCTCTCCCTTTCATATCAGCAGAAATATAAGTTGAGGAATGTGCATAAAGATAAAGAAGCCGGGAACTCTAGAACGCGAGATCGAGCTTGCCGTCTGGGCATCGGCATAAGGTGCAGCCAAGCAAGGAAGGGGCCATTCCTTATTCCACGATCTCTTGAAACTCCTCCTGCCTGGCGCGTCTATACATTTGTGCCTGTTTCGTACCTAAATCGACGCTCCTTGCTACCTCGGCGATGCTTGGGAGAAGGACGAAGCATCCGAGTGCCTATTCCTTGCCGTCCTCTTCTGTCTGTGTCATGTCGGTGACCCACGAGGCAAAAACGTGACAGAGGGCGGTCGGGGGAAACTCGGGAGTCTGCCGGTGGAACACACAACCACCCGAAGGGAAACAAATACCAAGAGAGCGTGGTGACACTCAGGAAAGAAGAAAAAAGGCGCATGTATGTTTGGTCGTGCTTCAGTGCAGGTTGGGGTCCACTGGAGGTGCCGTCTGGGGGGGCGCCTTACAAGAGGGGCGTCGGCAAGGAAAAAAGCCTGCATCGAGGAGAGTGGGCGCGCTGGGTGGGGAGCGAGAATGCTGCGGGGGGGCCTCGTGTGCGGTGTGTGGGGGGAGCCGGGGAGGTGGGGGGGGGGCCGGGGACTAGACGTATAAAAAAAACACGCAAGACTCCCGAATCACGCTCTACGGAGGGGGGGTCGCGGAGGGAGAACACTTCTCCAGCTCTAGGGGAGCAGGCGTATGAGGAGTGAAATGGCCATAAGCAGAGGCTGTCAAAACCAGAGTAGATTGGGAGAACGCGAGTGGCAGGAGGGCGCGAAGGCATGGGTCGAGGGGGGGGTCCCTGAGTCAAGCTTTGCAGAGCGATGATCGGGGGGCGCTCCGTTATGAGGGAAAATATCCATGATAGCCTGCAAAATCGACGTAAAGAAGAACTAAGGCAGATATATGGGGGGCGGGATGGAAGAGGGGCGGCTCGAGCGAGAATACACCAGAGGAGAGTAGGTCTAGGGAGGGCCGGGCCTGCCCTACGAGGACTTCACACAGCGACGGATGAGAAGGTCCAAAAGAGCAAAGAAAAAAAAAAGCGTGTAATTAGGTGTAGGAAAAGGCCTTTCAAGATGACGCAAGAGAGGACCGCCGCACAGTCGCCCTCCATACACGCGATACGGCACCATTCGGATATCAAAGAACGAGGAAGATATCGGGCGCGAGAGCACGCATTAGGGTCGGGACCGGGTCGGCCAAAAACTAACCTGACCAGCAAGCGAGCGAGAAGAAAGAAGTACAGCCAAGATATATAGCGGGCATCAAGCATGAACGGCACAACAATCCGAAACAGTGGCGATAAGGTCTGATAATCAACCATAAAAGCTTAGCTAGAAGAGGGGAAAACTGTAGGGAAAAAAGAACGTTTGAGCAAGATAGGGGAGCAAGGACATGCCGGAACAAAGCCTATCAAACCTGCTATAGAGGAAAAAGACACAGTAATGCGTGTAAGAACGCGGAGGTACAGCGTCCCCGCGAACAGCGTAGGGGATCGCGTAAAAATCATATTTTCCAAAGACGAAGAAGGAGGGACGGGGAAGATTGCCGTTCTCGCGAAAAAACTCTGTCCACCCATCCTACGAAAACCATATATGAAACAACGTTGGGGGAAATGCAGAGAAAGGTCTGCGATCGGACATCACCAGGGTATCTCTCCGTCAAAGAATTATGATAGATCAGAGACCGAGAGAACCGCGTAAAGCGATGACCGCCTGGTCGCAAGCCTATCACCGGGAAGGGGGAGGAAAGATATTAGAAGGATTATCAAATCTATAAAAAGCACGCAAGGAACTCTCCAGAACTAGGCAAATATAAAGTCGTCAAAAAGGACCCATAATATCTCACCAAGCAACAAGAGGGAGGAAATAGATATTTGGGGCTCTGAAACTCCGTTCAGCGAGAGTAGGAGGACTGGGCGGCGGGCGGCATAGCGTGGGAAAAGCAACGAACTCTCCTTAACACCATTAGCGTGTCCTGCTTAGGACACGTCATAAGAGGGGTACTATTTACGGAGGGTCGTGGAGATTAATAGAGGAAGGCCGGGCGACGAGAATGGGAAGTCTGTCTAAAGACAAAAATTCCACTACGACGGATACGGTCCCAAATGTAATGAACACTAGGGGGCGAAGGATTGACGATAGCTGGGCTAATCAAGAAATTCGAAGGGAGGCAAGGCGCTCGCCGCGGGTTTTTCGACGCAGGAAAGAAAAACGCTTGTTAAACGGGACTAGAAAAAAAGGGCAGCTCTACCATAGAATTTGGTATGAAGCGACGAGCGAGGTGCTACGTCTGCTGAGGCCTCAAGACCCGGATAAAGGCCGCACACGTTGACTTCAAGCATGGGCACTACGGAGGAGAGAAGAGGGGGGTGCAGCTGAGATGAGGGAAGGGGATCTCGCCACGGTGACTAAGTGGTGAGAACAGCGCTGAGGGGTCAGCTCTATCGGATGGAGAAACAGGGGGGATGATAAGGGGATGGGGGAGCAGCCGTCCGACACGCGAAAATCCTTCTCAAGTCCGAGCAGCACGATTCGGGCCTTCAGACAAATGAGAGACTACTTTGAACGGACCGTCGCGGGCTTGCAGAAAGAGGAGAAAGGGGGGCGCGTCGGGCTAGAAGGGGATAGGGGGAGGAACCACTTACAGACTACCGCACACAAGAACGTGCAAATTCAAGAGTCCTCCGCGGCAGAGGAGGGTGGAACATTGTCGCCAGACCCATGGATTGTGGAGAGAATCGTACGTAAAAAGAAAGCTCGACATGGGGGCAAAAATCAAGGGGAGTTCTTGTGCGCTCAGAGGGGGACAAAAGAAGGCTCAAAGTCGAGGAGGGAAAGGTGACGAAGTCGTGCGATTCTGCCGACGAAAACTGTCAAACGCAAGAAAATACAGCTCGAGGAAAATCCAGAAAAGGTACTCGGCACAAGGTCCGAAGAATTCGAGAGCGCCAATAGGAACGCGAGGGCTTCTGACATCTAAACTTTAGTCAAAAAAAATCAGAAGTTGACCAGTTCGCCTACGCTCCTTCTAATAGAAGTCGGGACTCGAGGGGCGATAACTCGGCTGATAGGAGGAGCACAACGTCTGGCTACTTGGTAAAAAAAGGATTGCCTAGCTCGGTAGCTGACCGCTGAAGGAGGCGACAGGGTTCAGGGGGACTCCCACGGGTCATCTCCTAGAATAAAGGAGAGAGAAGGCGGAGAGAAACTTGCGGGACAGCGCCTACCTTTTCCTGGCGCCTGAACGAAGGGTCCGAAGATAAAACAAGGAAGAGGGGAAAGACCCCAGAGATCGGGGGATTCAGGCAAAAGGGATTTTGGGGAAACAGTGAGCGGGAACCTACTCAAGGCCAAGCAGACGAGGTCAAAAAATAAAGGGCTGAATCCCGAATGATCAGAAGGGGACAGAGAGAGCCTTGCCTGTCATGGAACCGTCCACTAGGACAAGGCAAGCGCAAGGGTCAAGTGATCGAGTTGCAAGGCGTCGGGGAGGCTGAACTTGAAAGACCGAGTTAGCGAGGGGGGAAAAGAAAGAGGAGCGCATTGTCGGCATGGGACATCCGCCTGGCTATCGGAGGAGCAACAACTTGAAACGAGCTCGTGCGAAGAAAATAAAAAGTCCATATTCCTTCGGCTTTGAGTACTCCTGTTTGTCTCGTTGAATCCACCGTAAGGAAGGCCGGCGTGTGGCGAAAAGAAAGAAATTTCGCACAAAAATAAGTAGTCAACAAAATGCTATACTGCTCTACATATCAGGGTTTCGGGTCTCCTTAGTCGCCCTGCGCAGCAAACATACTGGCTTGTTTAGACTGAGGACGGTACTTCACGCTCGATCGAAAGAGAATGACCGAGAACTGATAAACTATTCTGGCTGTCTGTGGCACCGCCAACTATACCCAGTCGCGTAGAATACAACGAGGGCTTATGCACGGAGACCGGGAAAGGGAATCGTGCCCCCGTTCTTTTAACCGAATGGGGGTTCGCGCCCTAGGAATTAACACGGCAACAGAGACCCGACTCGCAGCGTTGATCTGACAGTCGCAATTATTATTGACACTGAAAACTCGAAGGATGAATGCCTCAGGAGGGTTTTGAAGAACTTGGAGGGACTCGCGCGAAATTAATCAAAACCATATCTGGAGTTCGCTGCTGCGGGTAACGCATTGCAAGCTCCATTGACGCTTAATCTGTCTTCAAGCAAAGCAGTCAGGGGAGACATGTGGGCAGACCAAGAAAGAAAAAAGGCGCTTTTAAGTAAGGGGTACGTTAAGGGGACGACACATCTTTGTCCGTCAGGAGTTAGTTCGTCCTTCGAGGGGCGAGCGCCCGTGCAAGGCTTTAGCAGAAAAGTGCGCTGTCCAGGGCCCTAGCATGCACTTTTTCTCGTTTTTCCTAGCTGATAAAATGCAAGCTAAAACGGGTTAGAGCGCTGACGCGGCCTTGTCAAAGCACTACCAGACGATATCTTGGAGGTTGGTCTCCTCCTTGAGGGGGGATTTCGGCTAGGATCTCTGATCACATCCTCAGGTTCCAGGGCTGCCGGCGAGCAGGTTGCCAGCGGGCCAAAAATCAAATTTCGAGTAAAAGGAGCGGTGGTGGCGGTACTTACTCACCAAGGTTTTCCTCTAGTCAGAGTAAGATCCTCTCAGTGGGTTTTTTGAGGGCTTGCACGTCAGGGGAAGAAAAATCGCGAGAGAAAGAAAGACGGACATCGGTCCCCTCTTCTCTCTTGCCTCTCTCTTTCTTCTTTGGCTCAACTCGTGTCTGAAATCGTGGACGGTCTGCGACTTATGCGGCGTAAGACGGAGAACAAGTTTACTTCGGTCAGATCTTAAAAACAAAACTGGTGTGGGGGGTTTTGGTGAACCGGAGTCGTGGGCGAACCTCTTCCGGAGTAATGAATGCGGAACTATGCTCGCAAAACGCAAAGATAAGAGGAGAAAAAGGCCGGATTTTTCTGACGAGTCTTGCCTTCAGAAGAATTGGCACGGAGCAACCTGCGGGGGGACGAGATTCAAAACTAAACGATCCAGAGAGCCAAGCGAGATATTCGCATCAAGAGAGGAAACAACACCAGATAGGAAAATAATTCTATCGAATTCGCCGTCCGGGTTCTAACTTAATGTGTAGATGAGTGAGTCTAAGACAAGGGATTGTCTTGAAAAGTATAAATTAACGCTTCAACAGAAAATCATGCGCGAGTAACGTTATGAGTGGCCTCTCAATAAGGGAACGCTTCAGAGAAAAGAAGCGTAGGAAAATCCTGTCGACGGGGGTAAATTTGCAAACAGTGCCACAAGATTGGAAAACTCACCATCGAGCCTGGATAATCTGCTCGACAGAGAGATCTCCGCCGCCTAGCGGAAGCATCCATCAATGGAACTTAGTGGGTATTCAAAGGCTCGCACCGGCAAGAGGGGCAGGAGGGAACACTAAAGGGGGGACCAGACGGACAGTCGAAGCCAAGAACGCGCCACCACCCAGAAATTCACGGTTGTTTTACGCCAGAAAGGCGGGTGCTGCGAAGTTGTTTGTAGGGGGGGAAGTCAAGAGCTGGAGGGAATACCAGCGCATGTCTAGAACATGAACACGCCTCCGGCAATTAGACCGAGCAGCGGAAGGGAGGAACATCAGAAGCGAAAGGCGGAGAGAAGCCAGGACGTGAAGCCGGGGCTGGGCACAAGACTGAAAAATGCCGTAGAGAAAAGATTTGGACAGTCAAAGGGTGGAAGAAGGCGAGCGAAAATAGCGATAAAGGGAATCGGAAATCGAGCCTGTAGAAGATGAGCATATCGCTCGCGGGCACGAGGCAAAAAAGAATAAAGGCAGGGAGCCCGACGAAATCGAAAAGAATCCCCCGCCAAAAAAGAAATCTTGGAGTGATTCGTGGCTAATGGGGGGTGGGGTGCGTATGACTAGGGAACTCAAAAAAAGGTGGCGAAGAAGGCTGATTGTAAAGCGAGATGTAATAAGGTAAAAATGCTCGCAAGGGCATAGGAAGGGGGAAGAGAGGGATACAATGTTCATCAAGAACCTCAGACTACGAAAATAAAAGATCTCAGGGCGAGGAACCTCGTCAAGCGGTCGGAAGTGTCATCCAGGCAGCTCGCGTAGTATAATTCCGGATTCACAAATCGAGGAAAAAACTACGCCTGAATAAGAGAAGGAGAGAAGACGAGATAAGAGTCTCCAGTGTAAGTCTGCTCTAAACCATGGGGAGAACCACAAATACCCTATTTGCACGAAAAGCAAGGAGACTCAAGGTGAAGGGCACCTTAAGACGAATCACTCAAGGAGGTCAAAGGCATCAGGCTCAAATATTAAAATGCTGACTCACAACCTCAAATCGGACTCTTCAGCAAATAAGTAGCAAGGCAATCGGCAGGTTAAGATTGGACTAAGGGAGTGGCGCCCAAAAATAAGGAGATGAATCCGCTAGAGAGCCCAGTACGGCCATGTGGATGGTAATCATTGACGTAATGAAGCCGAGGGTGGAGGCAGACCGGGAAGAAGCCAAAAGGGGACGCTCTCGAACCCGTCAAAGGCGATATAGCGCGTACCATAACTGGCCAAGGAGAAAGAGTCAGAGCCCAGGCGTAGAGAGTCTAGAACCGCCAGAAGGTGTCCTGCATGGGGTGATGGTGTCGAGAAAACGATGATTGGAAGGGGGGAGGAGGGGTAGACCTAAACTGCGAGAGGCTAGTGCGCGAGTCGCGGACTTGAGGAGTGAGGGCGAAATTAAAAGGGAGGAAGCAGAACTGGGTCCACTGTAACATTTCAGGCTAGGTTCGAGTCAATGGAACAGTCGTAAAATGCGAACACTAGAAAACAATTAGTAATTCTACGACTGTCCTCAGGACAGGACTATTAGATTCCAGCAAAGGCTGTTAAAAAAAAATGTTCCCAATAGGCACTCTACCTAGAGGCTATTGAGAATTTTCAACGTATGGGGGGCTGTGCGCTCACGGTTGAATCGAGATACCAAAAGTCTACGAGACCGGTAAGAAAATTAGCCTGATAAGATTACGTGGCAAAAAGCCCTCATTCAGGAAAACTCTGCGGAGAACGGAGGAGTCAAGTAATCTGGAATCTAGTGACGCAGGGGGGGGATCGGGGAGTCCGGCAGGTCAAGGAAACGCCAAAACATCGCACAACCATTTCGCGCCCAATGGTAGAAGATTCAGTAGGGGCATTTAAAAAAGTACAATCCTGCACAGTTTGAAAGTTACGCTTATAAACAGCAAGACAACGAGGCCTCGCATAGGAGGCAAACAGGGGAATAAGGGAGAAGTGTGAAATGATACTAGTCCGAAAAGCCAAACCGAATCGATCTAAGGGAAACTACTCTTTAGAAAACGGATGTTCTGCCATCATTAAAACTCGCACACAAGAGGCATTCTCGAAACAGAGGAGTCTCTCATGGGAAGGATCGAAGGAGGGGAATTGCCTAAGGCCGGAGAAGAAGGCGTGAAATAACTCGTAAAATCTCGTGGAATAACTTTCTAAGATGAAGGAGGAGGGCCAATGCAGAATCTGACAGCACCCATGACTTTGCCCACGTCCCTTCAAGACTGCAATAGATCGCAGCGTCAAAAAATAATGTTCACTACTAACTAACGAATAACCGAGCCCGAAGGATTGGGGGAGCTAGAGAATGGGAAGAATGCGACCAAACGAGACGTAGCAAAGCGATACGAGAAAAAGAGGGGTCAGCGAACACCGAAGGCTGCTAAAGGCAAAAAACGACAGGGGGAGATTATTAAAGAGAGGTGTAGGGACCATCGAGGGCGCAGAAGAGGCGCGGCGTAGGGGCGAGAGATGGATGAAATTCCCCTGGTGCTTCTCAGGCACCAGCGGCGGGGGGCCAGATGACTGCCGCGTGTGTACAAAAAAGTTCACAGAGGTTCGGAATGGGAGCTAGAGTTCATGAAAAGTGACTCGGGGGCCGGGGCGGTCACGCAAAACACGCGTACGGCGAGAAGGTCAACTACGCCGGACTATGACGGAAAAAGGGATGAAACGAGAGGGGTCGGGGGAGGCCGATCGGCTAGCCTTAACACACACCGACCGGCAGCACGCATCGCGCGCGTAGACAATCAGCACTCCCTTTGAGATTGGAGGAAGGCACCGACGCGCTCTACCTGGATAATGAGTTTATGAGAACCTCGAAGAGTGGTGCTCGGCTCGTCGGCCTGCCGAAGAGAGGATAAAATCTCGACACGGGTTAGGGCCTACATTTGTCAGAAGTATGCGAAAAGAAGGACGGGTTGGACGTAGGAGAGTAGACCTGCTAGCCCACGTGGAGTGATGTTTGGTACCGGGACCATAGCGGGTCTGTAGACTCCAGAGCTTTTATGCACTTGGGGAAGGGGCTACGAGGTGCAGGCGGAAAGTCTAGTAAACGCTAACAGTCCAGTCTCTTAAAAGAAACTCAAAGATAGAGGTTAAAGGTCCCCGATTGAAGGGAAAGACGGGTACTGACAGGATAACAAGTGTTTCAGGGGAAGCAAAGGGACGGTTTAAAGGCGGGAGTCAGCGGAGACTGTATTCATCTCTGTCCCTTCCTCGACACAACACATAGAGTCCACTTAAAAGCTATCCTCAGCTGGCTTTGGGTCTCTGGTTCAAGGGGCAAGACGACCTCGCTTCTTGTTGACTGAAGGTCAGCACATTAGGTACAGGGTTCTCGTACAGCTTGCGGTGTGCACAGGGCACGCCTGGCTTAATTGGCGCCGACTCGAAAACGGAACTCGATCGCAATGATCTCTGAAATGGGTAGAGGCCGCGGATGGAAAGCCGTGCGAGAAATAGCTCTCCAAAAAATAAGGAGGGCGGATCAGAGCTCCTAAAGCCAGCAAGAATCGAAAAGGACTAGCGCACGGGGCCCATAACTAACACTTACATTGGGCGATAGACTCGGCTCTATGGGAAAGGTTCACATAACGACTCTCGCCTGTCTCGGAGTGAGATCAGTTGGAGGGGAGAGAAGAGGGCTGATACTCGGGGGCGTGCTCGGCAATGGATCACACAGAGGCTCTAAATAGAACGGGGAGTGAACGCTGAGGAGCGAAAGCGAAGCGCCGGGGAGTGGCGAGTTGCCAGAGGAAAATAGACTGAGCGATGACGCTCGAAGGGGGAGGCGCAGGCAAGCGTGCGGGTGGGGCTAAAAAGTGTACATACGTACTGACGCGGGAAAAGCACGCCATGGTGATCTTTATTGACCCTTAAAATTAGATGCCGGAGGGACAATCGTGGAGGTGGGGTTGGAGGTCTAAGGGCAAAAAACGTGCTCCGGGGAAACAGCAATACTAACTGCAGATGACGAGTCGCGGTTAAAGAATTCAGACGAAGGCTCGTATAGAAGGAAGGCGGGAACGGTCCACACAGTACAACTTATCAAATGCGAGAGTTTCTATTGGGCACTGCTTAGTTTAAAAGGCGGCACATTATACGCTAGAGAGGAGGAGGTCCCACAGTAATCTCTGGGTCTCAAGGGCTAGAGAAAGAAAAACATAACACAGAACGCCAGGCTTTGGATACAGAGCATGTCTCGACAAAATCACCTGGAAGTCCGCCGTCGAATAAACGAAATTCTACGCAACGGACGGGGAACTTAAGGAAAACCGCTACCATGAAAGACACGGAAGGAAGAGTCAGGGGGGAACGAGCTCAAACAGCTAGGGGGGGCTTAAAAAACTCCATAATGAGCTGCTTAAGGAAGTGAAATCAGTGAGATGATGAGACCGCTACCACCAGGGACGGAAAGAGGAGACAGAGGATACGGCAATTGGCGCAAGAAAGTGCAGCAAAATTGGCGGACACCCTGACGCGGCCACAGAGTCTTCGAGGGAGCGTCCTTCAAGCCAGGAGCTTCTAGGATGCAAGGGGTGCCTGAGAGGAGGCGCAAGGGGGCGGCGATGCGACCGAGACAATCGCGGATAAATAAAAATAAAAAAACAGAGCGAACACGGGAAGTGAGGGACGGAAACAAAAGAAGTTGAGTAGGGAGAGGGGGGGCGGGGCGGCGGCTAGAAAAAGTAGTCTTGAAGCACTGCTGGTAACCACATCCCTGGACAGTATACGAGAGGCGGACAAAAGAACACTAAGTCTGATGTCCAAAGAATGGGGCGAGAAAGAAAGCCGATGATGCGCGCGACAGGACGATCCAGGCGCGAAAGGGTTATGGTCTCCCAAATAGGTTTTCCCCGCAAGGCACAGCGCTGCGTCGTCTAAGCTCAGAGAAAAGCATGACGTAGTAACCGATTCGAGAAAGTTAAAGGCAAAGGCCGGAAAGACTAATGTCCCGCTAGTAACATTTATACGGTCAAAGAAAAAGGGTCCTCTACTTAAAAAAACGACAATAACTATCTCCAGGAGAAACTATAGAACCGATGAGATAAAGAGAACACAAAAGAGGAGTGAGAAAAAAGAAAAGAGGCTTCGCGAATATCGAACGCTTTTCGAGGATGAGGTAGGGCAGTGAAAGTAATTGCGCTGGACTGGGAAAAGTAACGTCTCAAAGTGATACTCTAAGAAAGCGAGAGGAGAGCGTTCTCAGGGGCCGGATCGGGCCGCTCAAGGACCGGGCCTGTCATTCGCACCATCTGATCCTCCTAAAAGAATTCCAAAAGGAGCGCAAAACGAATTTTAGGAAAAGCAAAACCGACTCGAACAATGTCGAGAGAGAAGAGACATTCAGCATTGAGAAAAAAAGTCATGACCATCATCATAAATAGGTCTGTTAGGCGATAGCTCATCCCAGCAAGAATTGGCGTAGTCCACGAAACTGAAAAGACGCCGGTCGAGCCAGAGCGCCACTCTACTCTCCATAAACAAGCTTTGTGGGGCAAAATTGCTATGTTTTGAGGAAGGTACGTCTCGCGAAGAGGCGAGCCAAGGGCGCAGAGCTAAAGCACCAAGGCGGCAATCGTCAAAAGCAGGCACGGCTCCGAGAAAATCTCCTGAGGACAGGCAGAAAAATCGGGTCGAAATCCTGTCAGACCGGGGGCAGCCAGGTGAGCGGAAGTGAGGGCTAGACCAAAGGCCGTAGAAAGCAGTCTCTAGTTTCCGCCTGGGGCGAGACTCAGGAAAAATGCTCGTTCGAAAGGCAGGAGCTTGAGAAGAGAAGATCGATGTTAGAGTTGAACCAGGAATAGACGCTTGCCACAGCGCGAAGGGGAGCGCGAAACTCCTGGCACTAGAATTAGGGAAATTCAATAGCTAGAGGGGGAAGTGGGAAAAAAAAAACTCTTCAGCCAAAACCCGGGGAGCGCGAGTAGAGGAGAAAGGAAGTAAGAAGAAACGTAAAAGCGTGGGTATCTCCAAAGAGGTGAATCATGTACAGACAATCACCATTCCGAACGAAATACCTCTTAGCGCTTGAAAAATAAGCTAGGTCCGTCGGACATTGAAGGAGCGCGAGCAAAGGTCCTATGCATCGAGGGTAAACTCGGCAGCAAGAAGATGCTAATAAAAAATAGGCGCATGAAATAAGTTCTTCACCAATAAAAGTGAACTCCCGAAGAGAGAAGGTGACGTGCAAAGTTAAGGAAAAATGGGGGGGGAGCAGAATTAGGAGAAGGGCAGTGAAATTAACACTGCTCCGAAAACCTAAAAGAGGCCGTGAGGCGCGAAATCAGAGAGACAGCCAGGGAAATCTCAAGGGATAATTAAAAAGGAGTAGAAAACTCATCGAGACGGGGTGCAAACGAGCGGTCGGGCAACGCAGAAGACATGCCGGTCTAATAAAAAGGGTTCTCCGAAGACAACTAGGATCAAAAACTCAAGAGAAAAAAGAAGGTAAAAAACTCAAGCAATCAAGAAAGAACTTGACAATATCAGCCGCGCATCTAAAAAAACAGCTGGAAAAGGGGTGAAGCCCCTCTGGCCTATGGAAAAACTCCTGGCGGCGACAATGTCTGCCTCGTTGTCGAAGGATCTCGCCGGGTGGGGGCGAGACGCCAGAGAGACTCATCACGGACTTCAATTAAACTGCTCATATAGTCGACAGGGTAGAAAAGGGGCGAGAGAGCGACCAAAAAAACATCAAAAACTTTGGGTGCAATCGAAAAACTCAGTCAGCCGGACAACGATGGGCGCGTACAAAGAAAAAATAATACAATGGACACCGGAGCCCATCGACGGGAGGCGGCGGTTTGAACATAGGGGGGTGCGAGATGTCAGGTCAAGCGGAATACAACGGACGATCTGAAACTACCAGGCTACTAGAAATTCTGCCACATCAAAACGGACTAAATGAACAGGAAGTTCACAGTCGTCGAGCAAGAGAGGGAACGGGAATAGGGACAGGACGGAGTAATCTCAGGTCTAGCCGTTTTCTAATGAAAAGCAAAACCCTAGACAGAAAAATTGCCTCCAAGAGGAGGGGAGGCAGAGCAGCTGGGCCTGGCACAAAGACCCCCCTTTGGGACTGAGCGCGTATAAGATCACCAAAAACGAGGGAGGAGCTCACGTATGGAACATTCGGAAACTTTGGCTGGATTTTAACCAGGGAAAGGCAAGCGAGACGAGCACCCGCTCTCGGATCGTATCCAAGAATACGAGGGACGAGGGGGGAGATCTTCCTCTCAAACCAACTTAAGCTCGTAGAAATAATTGCAAGAGGTCCTGAAACAACTGCTTTCAATGGGGTCCCGCTGGGCCGTGTCGCCTCGATAGAATCCTTCGACAATCTACGTTGGGAGACCAGTTGCTGCATAGTCCAAGGTTAAGGGCGTATCGACAAACGCCGACGGAAGAGGCGCGCGGCCCCGAGCAGAGGCAATTAAAGGAAAAAAAAATAAGAAAACTAGGGCCACTTCGACCTCCTACAATAAATAAAAAAAATGATAATGCAGACATAAGGAGGAAGCCCGCGATAGAAAACTCCGAGACGACAGATAATCGAACCGCGAAGCAAGAGACAAAGATCAGAGAAAGCAACAGCAAAAGGGGGTAAGATAGTTTCGCTTACCCCAGAGGGCGCTCTAGAGGCCGTCGGAGGGCGGGAAATAGCGCGGGGGTCTAATACTGATGCAGAGTCCGTCACCATCGGAGGAGTGGCGCGGCGGGAGGGGGACGTAGGGAAAACGCGCGGGGGGGAACGAGTTCTTAGGTTAAAAAAAATTCATGTCATATTCAGTGCAGGAAGAGCGTAGCCACTGAATTGCTGGCGAGCAGGTCCGGGGACGAAGCACGCATCTTCTGACAGGTCTGACCACTAGATGGTACAGGGATGAAATCGGGTAGAATAAAAAAACCATACTAGGGTCACTGGAATCCCTAGCAAAAAAAAAATGATACGAAGCGCCTCGCTGGGAACGGGTCACGAGAAAAAACTAAAGCTAGTCTACCGAGGAGAAGTGGGGGACTCTCTAGCGAGGGGCAGAGGTCGGAGGACTACTACTCAACGTCTACACCATAAGTGACATTGAGTCAAGGAGGCCTACGGAACGGCGTCGAACGTTTTCATGCTATCTGCTACGCAGCGCTCGCAACACTTAGCGTGGGCGTCAAAAAGTCAGAAAAAATTAGGAGAGGAACGTGTAACGTCTGCAGCGCGGAACTGTGTCTTCTACCAATACGAACAGGAGAAATCAAGAAAGAAGGACCCTCGGGAGAAAGAAATATCGTGCCTACCGCTGCTCTAAAAGTTGCGTGAAAATGCGAGGGCCGGGGAGAGCCAATTCTTCAAATTGGCTGCGGGAAGAGCAGAAATATCTCTTCGTCCCTCCGGAACAACAAAAAACTTCCCAGAGATGGGGCCTCGGGCCTACAGGTCGTGAAAAAATTGGGGTGGCTAATGTGAACTTGGTGCGCACTACACGCTGCGGGGAAGACAAGACGTAGGCAGGGCGTCAACTGCGGGGGGACCGGTGCAAGAAGTTAACGTCGAAAGCAGAAACTAAGAATATATCATGATAGAAGATAAAAGGGCGTAATTTACACGGTGCAGTCTGATTGCTGCCGGCAAGAATGGGCATCGCCATAACATAAATCTTCAATAAGCGAACTTAGCGCGTGCCGCAGAAGAAAAAGAAGAGCTAAAAAAAAAACAACGCGCGTTCTAAAAAGAGACGCCTGGAAGAGTACGCAGCTGTCTGGGCCAGGTAATGGCAGAAGCGCTGAGAGCTTCGGTAGATCTGTTGGTCAGCGAAACGGAGAATCCTCGGGGATTGGAAAGCGGTGATCACAAGCTGATAAATAAAAAAACGAGAACGGGGGGACCATTTACGGGCCGAAGGCTCGACACGGGGGAGCGGAGTCCTATGATCTATTACGCCTCCGTCAAAAAATACTCCAAAGGGATGGCTGAGGCGAGCTGGCTGCGCGCACTCGGGCAGTGGTGCGACGCCGCAGGGGGGGGGATGCGACGGACGACTGATCCTGAGCTCCTGTAAATAAGGGTAGTGGGGCAAACCTGCACCTTTAGAATCGGGACTACAAAAGAGTGTGAGGGGGGGATGGACCAGGCTGAAACGGGTCGCCGAGACCACGAGAATAGTCTATACGTCGGAGAGGTAAACGATGAAGCCGGACTGTGCGCAGAAGCCTTGCCTGATGAACAGGCCTGCCGATGCCCGATCAAGCGCAGGAAGGAAGAGAGCGGTTGATTCTGTCTTTCTTAACCTGGAGCCAATCAAGACGGGGGATGCCAGAGCGCCTTTTGTCGGAGGGAAACGGAGAAAAGCGCCTGCGAATAAGTCGACAGCGCGAATTAGGGGGGGCCCGACGCATCGAAGGAGCACAAGCAACCGTCGTCCGGCGAAAATACAAACGCTGAACACTCAAAGCGGGGTCGGAAGAAAGGCGGGGGGTCTCTCTGGCGAAAGTCGTCTAATGCTGGGGGGTCGCAGAGAGCCCGCAGTTCAATAAAAAGAGATCAGATGCAGAAACTGAGGGAAAGGGATCGGCTACGGAGCTTCATCCGCAATAAAGTTCGGGCCATCTCTAAGCAAACATCATTACGGAAGACAGACGCATGTGAACACCTGAGCAAGGGAGAGGGGCAGGATGACGAAAAAAGGTAGACAGGAGACAGGCGAGGGACGGCGCAGTGACGGCATCTATCACAATGGGGGTCTGCCGATGACCCTAGATCAAAAAAGGCAGAGAGACGTCCCAAGAAAAACCATCGCGCCGAAGTTCGGGACGGACACAAACAAAAGAAAAGAGGGAATGCGCGAGTGCAGGCGGAGCAGAAGGATCGAATGCGGGAGGTTGTAAGTCCCCCAACGGAGCTGACAAGGACAAGAGCTTAAATGCCTTGAAGGCGCTCGAGGAGACATACGCTGATGGACGCAGCGCATTATCTCGACAGTGGACGAGAATGGAAGTTGCCTTCGCCAAAGAGAGGGGGTCACTCATCAAGACCTAAAGGTACTTCCGCTGCCGTACGAAGACCGGACTGCTCGTCACGTGACGAAACGGCAAGTAGCAAGCGAAATATCGCTGGGGGGGAGCGCGGCTCCCAGGAGGTGAAAGGAACACGAAAAAAAGCGGGTCCTCTAATACTCAAGGAGACATACCGGAGCTCAAAGGCAGGCCGAGAGAAGTGTGCGGCCAGCTCTCGCAACAACAATTTTCGATAGTGCGAAGAGATCACTCCTTGAGAGCGGATAGTCCGAGCGTGAAGTAAAAAAAGCGAGGGGTTCGGGAAAAGACGCAATGTGAACAAGGACGCCAAGAGCGATAGCGAGGGAGAGTGGAAGGGGACTTGCCCAGAAGGCACAGACCGCCTTCAATTAAAATCACTTACGCGGGTCAGCCGCCGGCGCGGTGTCAAAAATTGGAAAAAGGAACAAGTATGGGAAAAAAAAACTCAAGCCTGAGCATGTAGGACATACATAGACTCAGCAACAAACGGAGAAACCGCAGAAGACGGGGAAGAGTCGGGGAAAAATCAACTTCGGGTAAGGAAGCGCAGCTCTATAAAAGAAGTCTTGTAAAACGGCCCGAAAAGACAACCAAAAGTCGAGCCGCAACCCCTGATCAACCAAGCGCGTTTGGGGGACGAAGCAAGGAGGGCAGGAGATGGAGGGGGTCTCGAGAGACAGGATCCGCAGGCGAAAGGAGAACCATGATCCTAGTCACCTGCACTCGACCTATGCAGCGAACTGCGAAAGGAAGAACCTCTTCGATCCGCCGAGCCGGGGAAAAAGGGGATGACATCGGATGCGACAATTCCAATAGAAAAAAGGGCTGAGGGTAAAAATGGGGGGTAGGAGCGAAGATCATATAGCAGAACCGTTCTCGTTAAGAAAAATAGCCAGGTAGAAGCAGGAGCATGGGGAATAAAAAAACTCGTGAAAAAAATAGAAGACGTTGCGCCCGCGGCTAAAAGACGAAAAGCGCGCCCCGCCGCTTCGAAAAACTGCGTAGGTCGGACGACGTAAGTGTGGAAGCAACTATCTCAGGGATCCCCTCCGGTTGCTAAAAGGAAGGTTAGCAATCGGAGAGGGCAAAAATGCCTGAAAAAAGTTGCATCATCATCAGTCGGGGAGCAAGTGTTCAGGCCCTCAACGCCACGAAACATCTATCAATCTAACGACGATAAGGAATAGGGCATCGGTAATACTTTCATTCACCAGGACGGCTAGCAAACAGTTCCGGCAAAGTGAACATTCCGGAGGGAACTAAAACCGTGAGAAGAAAGGGTCTACTTCCTCGAAGGCGTGTGACTAAAAAAAGTGCAGAACGTCTCTCACGGGGATCCCCAAAAACAAATCAGGGGGAAAAGGCCCGGAGTCGTTGAACAAATGGAAACACGAGGCAGAGGAAAAATCAGGAGTCAGGAGCAGTCCACGGCGGCGCGCACCCGCAAGCGTGGCGCGCAAGCAAGCACGACAGGCATAAAGGGGGGACCAAGCCCCAGCGCAATAAAAGCCAGAACTACTTCAAAAGTCTAAAGATCAATGCAGAAAATAATGAAAACCTAGGAGACGCACGAAAAGCCCGATGAAATAGGGAGAAAATCTCAAACACGATCGCTCCGCTAATCGCGGAGCCATGAACGGGAACATAGGGCAGGAGGCTAAAGCTCCCAGGGCGTGGAATCGATACATGCGCGGAAGTAGCGAGAGCGAAGGGGCGGGCGGCCTGGAGGAAAAAGTGCGACGTGAAAAGCTTCGCACTTGGGGGAGGAGCGAGCAAAAGAGCGCAGCAGCATCGAAAGCCAAGGACCGCAGGCAAGAGCATCCGGAGCTTAGGCCAGAACGTATAGGCTCCCTACCATCAAGTGCTTTCCGTCTACAAAAGGCCTGAAGGTACCCGACGAGGGCAGCGTCCCATCATCGGGTGGGAAAAGGGGGAAAACAGCCCAATCTACTTCATCTATGACTTGGTAGGCGTGATGTGGATTCGAGGCCGGAAAATCCTCCGAAATAGTCTCGACCGTACCATCAAAATAGGGCTCGAACCACCCTGCGAAGGGAAAGTCAACGCATTCGAAAAAAAAAGCTCTGGACCGGTTCACTATAGAGGTTGAAGAAAGGACGTCAGGTGTGAGGACGGGTTCGGCCGGCGTCTCAGTCTCAAAGACACTCGAGCAAGCACCGGTTCAGTACGACGATATATATAAGCAATCATTGCCGGAACACACGAAGACCGCACCGTTGGAAGAAGAGAAACTTGAGAAAAGACAAAAGCAAACTCTTCATCAGGCATCGTAGTCACCCTGAAATGGGGAACGTGTCTATCTGGGAGCACGAGAGTCTAAGTCGACGCGAGCAAGCACAGCGCTCGAGCGTAATCCAATTCGAACGCGGTAAGAGCGTGGTGAGAGAGAGCCGAGAACACCAACAGAAGGCGCTCGGAAAATCTAATAACGCCTTCCACCAGAGACCGGTCAAGGACGGGGCTTCAAAGGCGCTAAGAGAACTGACTCTAAAGCTAACCTTGGATGTGGAGTAGGGCACGGCGGAGGAATCAAGCCAGTGAGCGGGCGCCGTCCCGAGAGATATTAGCAGAAAACAGAAGAAATGAGTGAAGACTCTGCAAACTCGCAGAAGCGCACCGGCCGCCTGGGGAAGCTATCATCAGGAGAATCCGCGCGACCGGTGCAAAGGATGAGAAGGAACGAAGAGACGAACGCGAGGGGTAAGGACACCAAAAAACGGAAAAAAAAAGGAGGGAGGAAAAAAGAAAAAATGGGGGTTTACTTTACCAAAGCGCGAGAAACACGGGTCTGCGCAAAACGGGGAGCGGCGAGGAGCGGGCTTCCTCCAGGATTCGACGCCATTCCACCAGAGGATGTTGCGCGGAGATGACGAGAGGGAAAACGGTGTCACAGGAGGCGGAGAGGGATCGAAGCATATTCTCGCGTCGCCGAAAGGAGCGGAGAATCGAAATAACTACGAACTGCATCAGGAGGGACAGTCTTCCACGAGGAGGGGAGAGGACGAAGCCAGCGACGGGATCAGGCAACTGGAGAAAAAAAAACTTAAGGATACTCTAACCGTCTATATAAAGCGAAGTCAGCGTGTTTGAATCTTTACGATGACCAACCTAAGCGGAGAATAAACGCGTACGATGGGGGGGGGGGATACTCGGTGTAGAAGCGTCGGCCCTTTCCGAAACGGCTCGACGACCAGAGACTGAACACTGGAAAGTAAAAAGAAGGGTGAAGACTATGCAACTCAGTCGTTTAACCTGGCTGGAATCTTTAAATGACAGAGGAAAAGAGCTGGGGGGCCGGCCAGAGGAGGAGTGCCGCTCGAGTCGGGTGGCGGGGGAACGGTAGAATAGCGGGGAGGGGGAAATGAAAAATCAACTAGAAACAGGCATGCTCTAACGAATCACAAGATATCGTTCAAGGGCTGCAAGGAGCGACGACGGAACGGGACCGTGAGGCGGCTGGGCGGCTGACGCAAAAGGGAGGCGGCGCTCGCAAGTGCTCAGAAAAACACTACGGGAACCAAAAAAAGAATAAAAGTCAGCTAGCCGCCGCGCAAGGGGGACGTTGGCACTTGGACCTCGCCAGGAGGTGACTGCCTCGTAGGGCACGTGTACGGCCGCGCAAACCTTAACTCCTATTGAACGCGATACTCCTTATCTCAATTCGAGGCCGCGAGAGAATGCATCCTAGGGCAGAGAGGCGGGAAGTCTTCCTGTGCTGCTAGACCCTCCATAACGGCGCGAGTCAATCAAAAGCACGGGAAGAGAAGGGAAAATTCTACTAAATTCGCTCCGCCCCTACCAAAAGCTGTCGAGAACTCTACGGATGGGAGAGTGACGGACTTACTATTGACTTCAGGAAGAAGCGCTCTAGGGCGCCAAAAGATCTGTTGTCGAAGAAGCGCGTCAAGGGATGAATCAAAGGGGGCGTGCGGCCACTCGGCTTCTAACGTCAGAACCGCATGGGAAGATGAAAAAAGAAAAGAAAGCTGCGAGAGGGGATTGAAGGCGCAATGTAAGATCCTTGGATCTATAAAAAGGATTGAGGCGTCTGGATAACAAAGCTTAGTGCGCCACGTGGACTGCGCCGACGAATGAGAAAAAAAAATGGGGGGTGAACGGAAAAGGGATAAGGAGTATGTGGATTGGGGGAACAGGGAGCGACCCTGGCAGTACAAATCGACGAAAGTTCGCCTAGACGTCGGCGCGTTTCCCGAAAGGGCATAAAAAAAAACGGCTCGAGAAGCCGTTCTGGAAACTCAAACGGAATTAGGGGAGAAAGTCAAAGCAGCCGCCGTTATCGTTAGGCTGCGGTTGTGTGGTGGACGGGACAACAGGATAACTAACAGACTGAAGGATGCCAAGAGGGCGCTTTTTTCGGAATGGAACGATCGCTGCGACATAGAGCGACGCAACACGAGAAGAAAGAAACGGGCTCGCCCAACAACGAGAATACAGTAAACCAGACTCGACGAGCGTGGCGCAGGCTGGAGATTAAGGGGGGGGCGCTGGCGCACAGGCGGCCAGAGTCCAATGGGTGCAAAGCAAAAAGCGAGAGAAGAAGCGGCCTTCTGACGGGGACGGAGAGGCTATCTTATCTTACGAAGGGGCCCTACCATGGGTGGGGGTTGGTGGTGGAGGTTAGTGGAGGAGTTTGGTGGAGGGGGCCATCTCGATCTCAGGCTCGGCATGGCTCGACAGCTGTGCAGCACTGGAAAACACGTCCATAGGGAGGATGAACTAAATTTGAAAGCTCAGAAACTTATAGAGAAGTCCGTCAGGACGGAAAAAGGGAGAACATGAGAAGTCGGATCAGAGCAGAGTCATAGCTACAACCAGCAACCCATCGCGCAAATAAGAAGGACAAACAGAGGTAAAGATGGATTTAGTCTGAGGGAAGAGACGTATACCTGCCATTTCGTTGCCGACGCAACAACCCGTTCCGTGAGCGGGTGGGAGGCGGAAGCACTAAAAAGAAAATGGTCATGACTATTGGACTACTGTCGTCTACGAAAAAGAAGGGCGTCTCGAACTGGTACGGAAATGCATCGGAGGGTGCTTGTTCCAAGATCGTTCAAGCGCAATGGAAAAAGATAAGACTTCGTCTAAGGAAAGTGAAAGAACAGGAAGGCGTCCGGCAAAATGGCAGCGGACACGATAACACGGCAAAGAGCCGCGAGAATCTAGCATGGAGAAAAATTACGTCACTGAGAATGTCGACAAGGACCCGCGGAGACACTTCACAAGATCGAAGAACGAGCCAAAGCGAGGTTCGCGATCGAAGACTAATCACACCACACAAAGGATATGCAAAACGAATCGCCTCCGGGGGGACGATCTGATCTGATCAAAAACGTGAATTCGAGGACGGCTGGGAGGGGGGGTAACGGAGGCAAAAAGAGCGATCGCATCTATCCCTATCTGTCCTTGGAGGGGTGGAAGTCAACATAAGGGAACGGAATTCATCGATACTGCAGCGGAACCAAAAGGCAACCAGGGGCTAAGAACCAGATATGTAGAACTCAACAAGCTCCATTGAAGAAAGAAATGAGGGCTTCAGCGAGTCGCCTCACTAGGCAAAAACTGAGAAGCTTCGGTGTCTATAGTCGAGTCCCCGCACGGTCTTGGCGTCGGACAAGAAAACGAAACAGCAGGACAGACAAAAACAGCAAGATTCGGACAGGTGGTTCAAAGGCAGCACGGAGGGGGCTCGGGGATGTTTATGTGGGGGGGGTATTTACGGCGCGAAGCTAGTGATCAAGCAGGGACCCGCAAACAATTGAAGAAATCGGGTTCCGCAATAACAAGATCAGCGCTGAAACATTACCGAGAAAGCGTCGATAAGTAACGAGGCCTGGCACAAGGGTGCGCACAAAGGACGTAGGCGAAATGCGTATCAACGCCGGTAAATGGCGAGGGAGGCGGGAGGAAGGAAAATCAATAACGATCCCGTATTGAAAAAAAAAGACAAAAAAAACTATCCGGTATAGCGTACATCGCATCTCGACTCTAAGGGAACCCAGAATAGATCGGAAAACGAAAGAAGCAGGAGCCCCTAAGTCGAGTCGTGAGGTGTTCTGGAAAGAAACGAGTTTATTTTGGGACTAAAAGCAAGAAAGGAGGAAACACAGGTGCGCAGCGATAGACGAAGGCGAAGGGAGCATAATGAAAGCGCGAAGAGGTTAAAAAAAAATCAAAGAAGAAGATCGGGAAAAGGTTCTCCAGCACCGAAGAAAGAGCAGAGAGCACGAGGAGCGCGCTTGACGACGGGAAGCGAAGGCCAGGGGCGGAACGTAACTTCTGGCAAACCTGATTAAACGGTAAACGAGACGCCCGGTCATAGGCGACACAAGAGGTAGATTGTATAGGGCGCCCGTTCGCTCACGGTCTGCAACCCAATCCCGATGGGAACACAGGGGGCTGCAAAGGAAAGGAGATGGGGGCGCAGAATTCCGTCTAAAGGCAGCAGTACAGGCGGGGAGGCGCACCCAGCAACGTGCGCCAGCCAGGAAGAGAGACGGAGCGGAACATATGAAAGAGGAGAAAACTCAAGATAACCTCGAGGTACGATTAAAGATCACAATGGACGGGACTCGACGTAAAGCCGAGTTGAAAAAGCCGGGGAGAAGCAAGGGATAGAGGATAGAAGGAAAAAACAATCTAGAGAAACGAAATGAGGCTTCTTAATCTCCCATTCTGAGAGTCGATCACAGGGTAGGAGCGGAGAATTGAGGAGGCCTGGAGAAGGGAAAGGGCAGAGAAAATAGAGCCGGTATGGGTCTAAAACTGCAAAGGTATCGCCCGAGATAAAGTACCCTATTAACTAAGAAACATTAATCTCCGTCAGCAGAAAGCGGGTCTCCACTAACGAGAAAAGGAAGGAGACGCGGAAAAACTGACAGGGACAAGAAAAAGAGAGCGGCCAAAAACAGGTTAGCACGAAAGTGGCAAATGACCCGTCGGCAAACGGAGTCAGCGGAGCATGTAATGTGAAATCTGTGCGGCGAGGCAGTAACAGCGCCCTGGAACGCCACGAGAGATACCGATCCACAGCCAGGCTCGTCTAATCCGTGAATTTCAAGGCAACGTCGTCGGCATGCTGCAGTACGTCAAACAGTCGGAGAGAGGAACGAATGAATGTACCTGGGGAGGGCGGTCTCCGAAAAGACCCCTATCAAACAAAAGTCCACTCTATAGAGCGGCAAGCAGAGGCTTGCCGTCACCAAAGCCTCCCGGGGGAACTTGGCGCGTAGAAGATACCAAGCAAAGCTGTGCATCGGGACACCAATAGAAACTTAAAACTGGTATCCTATATGTCGGGGCAAGGCAGCCGAGAAGAAAAACGCGCTCACGAAATCACACATTCGAAGAGGGGTAGATGCGGCGGGGGGGAACAGGGTCACTCGAAAAAAAAAGAAAGGCAAGAATCTGCGCGATCTCAAAGACACAAGCTCTTTTACAGTAAGATGCCGTCGCAGCGAAATCTCCCGCTGCTCAACCATCGTGGAGCATGTGGCGAGATGCCTGTAGGTGGACGGGAGAGAACAAAAAAGCCATTGAGCAGAGGAAGAGCCGGCACCCATCATTCGGCTGCAAATGAAAAGGGAAGAAAAAGAGCCAAAAGAAACTCGTGCAACCTGATGCGTACCTGCAGCTCTCAAAGCGCACCGGGGTCCGCAGGGTTGAAGGAAGCATAAGGGAGGGAAGGAAAAGAAGAAATCCGCATACAATAAGTCTAAGCGGGGTCAGACGTAAAACA
>Ga0179593_1815378_pt1 | contig 26837 bp, 41 predicted proteins | sample CZODoug2_1_08_16_FD_185931 | JGI IMG/M metagenome (GOLD analysis project Ga0179593, IMG submission 185931) | Vadose zone soil fungal communities from Angelo Coast Range Reserve, California, USA - CZODoug2_1_08_16fungal (PacBio error correction) | ecosystem: Environmental > Terrestrial > Soil >...
TGTCTTGAGCACGCAACGCGGAGGGGGGTGGGAGAGCGGGAAAAGAAGTGGGCGGTCAGACTATACGAGGCTCGGTAAGCCTTTGGGGGGAGGAGAATTAGTAAGATCAGAGAGGAAAGAGGAGTTAAAGAAGGAGGACTTCTTCATTGACCTCTTCCCTCCTCTTAGGAGATCCATAACTGCTAAAAAAGGAAGTTTTGCGCTAAGAGCGTCAGAGGAGTACCGAGGTACATCTAGTTGGCCAGAGAGGAAGAGGGTGAGCTACCGGGGTTCCTTTAAATCCGGAACCCTCCGCGGGGGAAATCATAGGGCTTTGACATGTTCTCAACGGGGGGAGGGGGTCACTATAGACCAAGGAGAACCTTCCACAGATCAGAGGTCGTGCAAGGGGAGCTCAGAAGGGAGAGAGAGAAAGAATTGGCCGGTTCCAGAGCCCGGATTCCCTGATCGGAGGACAAGAAGGAGTTCGCGAGGGTATCCGGTGGAAAAAACCGAAATCTCTTCGGAAAGGTGGAATAAGGAAAAAAGAAAAGGGGGAAATCACAGTGCAACCCGCTTTTGCGGGGTCATCCGAGGCAGGAATTAGATCAACCCTGAGAAGTCTCATAAAACTGATACAAAAGAGCACGAAAGGAGGTGAGTCGGAAGGAAAAGACTGGAAATCAGTGGGGGATGCACTTGAAAACCCCAAAGGGACCGACAGGAGCAAAAAAAGTTAACCGAATGCTAAAAAGATTATTGTTGAGAAAGGGGGGGGTAAAAGAACTTTCTGCGGCACGACACATGTTGCGCCAGGCGGACCTCAGCAGGAAAAACCGACTCCAAAAGTGCAATGAAAGCAGAAGAAAAGCGAGGGCTTGGGAAGGAAAAGCGCAGAAGAGACCCTTAGGGGGGGGGGAAAACCTCAAGAACTACTAGGAACGCGCCGTTTCGAAGGGGAAACTCCCAAAAGCTGTATGTCCGGGATCAGAAAGTAGGAAAATTCGCGGCTTCGACGTACGCCTTATGGGGGGTTTGGTGGGAAACTGCGAAAGGAGGTACATCGGAGACATCTTACCGACAAACGAGGAGAAACGAGAGAGAGGACCCGACCGCTTCCGAGGGAGAGGGAAAAGGAGGTGGTAAAGGGGCATCTCAAAGGTTCCCGACCTTTCTAAAAAGCCTGCCAGGGTCCAGAGTTCTATCAAAAGTGTATATGGGAGGGAGGGAAAAGGTCCTAAAGAGGGCATCATTTTCAAAAGAGCTCGACCACACGACTATATCGCAGGAAGAGGGAACTTGAACTAAAAAAGAAAGCTTTCGAGAAAACCGGAATCGGCAAGAAAAGACCGAGAGGGGAGAGGAGGGGGGTGGGGGGAGGATCGGCGTCGCATTGATAAGGAAGGGAAAGGGATTTTGGTATAAACGAACCGGAAGGTTAGAGGGAACACAAGGAAAATAGACGTGCACGTGCCCGGCGTTTGAAAAAAGACGATTTCTGATCAGATCGGGAAAAGCCAGAGGCTCAGGGAAACGGGGGCGATCGAAGGCCAAACAGGGGGAGGGTGGTGTAGCTTGGAAGGAATAAGTCGGGGGGAATACGTTCTTCGCCGGATGATCAAAGGGGGCCAAAAAGTCAACTGGACCAGATCCGAATTCGCGTCGTCCTTAAAGATCAAGAAGAATTTACTGAGACTCCGGTCCGGGGGGGAAAGAGGGGAAGAAAGCGTAAAAGATGAGGGATGTTCCGAGTTTCGGCCCCAGGAAAAGGCTATCCGTGGAATTCAGATCTCGGGGGTCCGAAAACCAAAGGAAAGATGTCAGAAAAAGACGCGCAAACCCCTAGAAAAAAACACAACCCGCAGACCTGCCAGCCTCCTTATCACGGGGTTACTAAGAGCCAGTTGATTTCTATGAAAGCCGAAAGAAAAGGGATGAATGAAACAACAAAGGAAGCGTGTAACACTAACTCTGAAATGGCCCGTCTTCAATCGAGCCAAAGGGGACGGTCCCGACCCTATAGGGGGAAAAAGAATCACACAACCACGGATTGAGAGATACAAGGTAAAACCTGGGAAGGGAGAGGGAGCAGAAAGGAGGGGGGGCGGTGGTTCTTGGGCACGATAGCCCGACGTTTTTTTGAGGAGAGGGGGGAGGTTCCTCTTAGCAAAAAGGGAAAACTGAAGATAGATAAACGTGACAACCAGGAAGGGAGGAGGGGGGGGAGGTAGACGTCTGCGGTGGGTCGGGGCTACCAGGGGAAAAAAAAAATGATTTATAGGGGGAGGAGGGGGTCTCTCAAAGTGAACCCGAAAGTGTGAATGAGGGGGAGGAAAAAGGGATCTGGGCTGCGCCTAAATCGGCATAATTTTTATCCTTCATAATTGAAGAGGGAAAGAGATTAGAAAAGAGAGATCCAGGAGCATGAGAAGGAGGGAATGGAGGAAAAAGAAGAATCTGAAAGAGAGCGGCTTAATTAATTGGATTGGTATATGGGGGAAACTTAGAACTCGAACCCCTAGAAGAAGACCAGGACGATACGCCAAAAAACTTTTGGTCCTTCTACGACTCGAAGAGAAACGAAACTTGAGGAGGGGACGAAACGGTCGGCGGCTTAGAAGGACACTGGATGAAAAAAGGAGTCCATATTGGGACTTCAGGACAAAGTGCACGCGCATTTGCTTTTTTCAGAGAGGGGCCAAGACGAAAAAAGGTCCTGCATCGTCCCACCAGAAAAAAGACCAGGAGGGATAGATTGCAAAGGGAGAACGAGTCAAATCGATCGGGGGAAGACCGAGAGGGAAGAGGGGCTTTTCGGTCCTGGGTGAGAAGGGGCAACGGAAGGAGGGGGGGTGCCGGATTTCCAGTGCGCTATTGACTGCAGAAAAGGAGGAAAGGGGTCTATCTAGAATAGCAAAGAGCTTAAGATCTCACAGCGGGCGGAAAGATGGAATAAAAGGCTCGATGAGGGTGTCGTTAGCGCGGCACACGGGGAGGGTAGAACTAGGGGGAATAAGGGCTGCAGAATACCTGCAACGTAAGAGTACGAGGGGGAAGGTCGTGTGCTCTACGGGGTCTACAGAAGGGGAGCTGCCAGAGGGGTATAATCGGTAGAAAGGGTGAAAGAGGCATGGCCCGCCATTTCCTGGGTCAACAAAAAAAGAACTTTTCCCAAAAGGAGAATATCGAATAAAAGAACGGCAAGTCCGGGCGGGGAAAGCCCATTTCACGACGGGAAGGGTGACTGAAGGGGGGGAAAAATTCTGTGCGAGTAAAAGCTTTGAAACCAAGGACGAGGAGTTAACGAAGAATCACGGCTACCACCTCAGAGTTTGAAGGGAGGAAGAAAAACTCTGAAAAGAGAAACTTTGAGAAAAAAAAAAGTCTAGAAGGGGAGGCCGCGACGCGTTAACCTCTCTGGGGGTGAATTTTTGAAGCCTCAATCTCAAGGCACGAGAAAGGTAGGGAAAGGGGACCTGTGCCCGCCGAGCCTGGTCGGAAAGTAGGGGGTGTTACCCCAATTCGTGCCAGATGAGAGTCCCCCATAGCAGAGATTTACGTGATCAAGCGAGACTAAGAGAGAAAGTGGAAGGGGGGAGCCGGGAGTGGCGGAGATTGCTAATTCTCCTTTTGGCAGAGGCGAATAGAGAAGAAGACAAAGAAAAGAGGAAGTTCCGTGAAAAGAGTAGGCGCTGAGTGAGGAATCGATCACCCCTTAGAAGAGGGAAGCTATTTTAGGGGAAGAAGGGGTTCTGATAGACTCTTACTGGCGAGAGGGGAAAGAGAGGAAAAAGAGTAACAGTGAAAAATTTGACGGCTAGATTGCCTCTCGTATGAGACTAGAGCCATAGATCACAGAAAAGAGTCGACTGGATTTGGCAGTAAACGTGGGGGACCCCCAATAGAAGCTTGGAACTTAAGAGAGGGGACCCCTGGTCTCTGTCTCTAGGAAACAAAGATTCTAGGGAAATTCAGAAGAGACTTCTGGAATTAAAAAGGAGCATAGCTCAATAGGCCAACCTCTCAACGTAAAAAAGAAAGGGGGGTCGCCAAGGGAGTCGGAGCGCCTGGAAGGCCGAAAGGGATGATGAAAGGGTCTTTGAAGGATTGTAGATGTAAACGACAGAAGCCTGAAAAGGGGAGCCGAGGAAAATTTCTCTAAGGAAATCCTTGGAAAAAGGAGCCAAAGAGATAGGACAAAGCGAAGATTTAACTAACCTGATGAACTAAGCTCAAGGACCAAACCAAAAAAGGTCCCAAGAAGTTGAGTGGCAAGAAACAAGGTCACTAAGAGAAACAACAAAAACCTTTCAGGGGACCAAAGAAGAGGAAACTCTGGGTCTGAGAGGGCACTCTAAAATCCCAGAGGGATCTTATGAGTTCCCTCAGGAAAGAAGAAGGGAGGGGTTATTGAAGGTGGGGGTTTCGACAGGGATGTAAAAAAAGAACCGTCGATCAGGTGATCAATCTCTCACGGGAGCTTCGGGGGAAAAAAAGGTTTCTCAAAAATCTGAAGATTCCCAAAGGGGGGAGAAGAGAAGAAACAAGGTCGGGTCGATCCTTTCAGGGCCAGTTTCCAGACCGAAGGAGAAGGAGGTACGTTGTGTAGGTGCGGGTTGCCGAGGACTTCGTTCAGCATGAATGTTCCCTTCCGGGGAGATCCGGAAAAAAGTCCAAAAAAAAAAAAGAAAAGAGTCAAAAAAGGAAGGGGGGAGAGCAGGGAGAGAGGGGGAAAAGTGTCGCGAGGTCAAGCTTGGACCACGAGCCCCTGAAAAAGGGGAAAGGAAGTCCGACCGAAAAAGGAAAAAACCCAAGGGTGGGCGATGGTGGAGGAGCACCGCGGCAAGAGAGAGAGATATATCAAAGGGGGGGGCCACCGTTTATGCCAGAAAAAAAACATTTCTCGGGGAAAATCGCAAAAGAAAACGCGGGAGAAAAGAAATTGGAAAGAAAAATTCCAAGAAGGGGAGTCGGGCTGCGGGCCACGACAGCAGGGTACCTTGCACGTCAAAGGAGGGGGGATCCGCGTTCTCAGGATAAAAGAATTCTTACCTGAGCAAAAACCCCCGAAAAAAAAGTTAGGCGGGGGGGGGAAAATTGCCGGGGAAGATTGAGTAACTGGGGAGCGAGCACGATGGCCCAGGAACCGACAAAACCCAAAGCATGGAAGGAAAAAGTAAAGGAGTCGAAAACTGAGGGGGCCCTTGTCACTGGGCCCTCTGAGCGGGTCGCTGGAAAGCAGCGGAGAGAGGGGGAGCGAGGAAGGAGAAGACCAGAGTAAAACTCGAAGAGCAAGTTTAAAGCGGACTAATCGAAGAGTCGAGCATGGGAAAGCCCCCCAAAACGCAGGATAGGGATCCGGTAGTCGTCAGAAGGTACAGAGGTACTACCGGGAAATAGAAAAAAAAAAAGAGGGAAGAGCGTCCAAGACGGGGACACCAGGGGTTTTTGGGGTGCCATACATTTAGATGGGAAATCATCCGGAGGGGAAAAAAGCTTAGAGGAAGAAAAAAGCGAAACAGACTATCACGCCAGGGAAAGTCCAGGAAGAAAATTATGGGGAACGTGTGGAAAAAAAAAATAGGAGAACCTACAACGTGGTCGAACGGACCGGGAGCATGCCATAAGGATCCATCGATAAGGAAATACAAAGAGAAAAAAAGAGTGGAGGGAAAGTAAGAAGCGAGTGGGGTTCGATTTTCTAGATCGTCACCCTGAAAGAAGATCAATGAGTCTCACTGTGAAAACCAATTACCAGTTATGAACGGAAAAACATGAGGAGTAGGTACTACGGGATTAAAAATTAAAAGTCCCTACAAGAGGCCGATCGTTAAAAGAGGAACCTGGGTTTGGGGGGAATGTGGAGCGAAGGAAGATCGCACTAAAGGGCCTGGGGGGAAGTAGATAAGGACAGCAAGAATTAGCATCGGAGGGGCCACCGAAGAAAAGATTGTCAGAGGAAAAAAAGGTCAGAACGTAGAACCAACACGATGGGAATGTTCGGATCGGATCGGTGGCTGATAAAAAAAAAATCATCGTCCAAAACTCCGAAAAGGTGGCTGAAGAAAGGACTACTCAGGCAAAAAAAAAGCGGAAGGAGAGATGGTACTTCCCGGATTAAGGGGGTACTTTTCGGGGGCTGCGGGATCTGTTTTAAAGAGAGGAAAAAATCCTAGAGGGGGGAAAACTCTCCAGGGGACGAGGGAGAAGAAAAGAGCGGCGGTGGCCCGTCGCAAGCAAACTCTATGGAATCTAGAAAAATTCTGGAAGACTGGGAAATGGAAACTTACGAAAAAAGTCAAGATCTCAGGGGGAGAAGGTCTCTCCGGTGGAAAAAAGGAGAGAGTCTCATAAAAAGAGGAGCGCATTCCTGGAGAGAAAGAACACCCAATACAAGTGCAAAGGAAACCATCAGCAAAGAAAACCACCAAGGCAAAAAAGAAAACTTGTCATTGATTCGCAAATGTGTGGGGGGGGGGGGGGGGTCTAAGATGACCAAAGGAGAGAAAGATTTATTTGGGGAAAGGGCTGCCACCAGAGGTCTAATCCAAAAAAAAAAAAATCGGGAAAAAAAAGGCGAAAGAAAGGGGGGCGGAAGTACGCACCGTGAGAATCTCTCAAAAAAACTTCTATTCAGGAAGAGAAAAGGAGCACCCTTCGACGGGGTCTGGGGGAGTCCGAACGCAGGGAAAAGGGGGGAAAGTGTCGAAAGAAAAAAAACGGAAAGTGAGCCAGAAGGAAAAAGTTTGAAAAGCAGAAGGAAGAGCAGCACTCGATAAGGGGAGAGAGTCATTTATGAAGAAAAAAAAAGACGTCGTCTGAGTCAGAAAAGGGTTTTCGGGGAAGGGGGATGGGCAGGGAAGCGAACCAAAAAGTTCAGGAGGAAATAATTGGAGGAGCCCTGAATGAGCAAAAGGGAGAGAGGGGGTGGACTAGGAAAAGAGAACCGGATCTCGGGGAAGCAGAAGGTTCCCGCGATAAACAGGATCCTGGGAGAGGCTTCAAGAATCGCAGACCAGATGAAGTCCAGAAAAGATATATTCACTTAAAGTCGCTGTGAAATTCTGTCCCAAAAGAAAAATACCTCTATCAAAGAATCAGGAAAAAAGTAAGCAGATTCAAATCGACCTAAAACCTCTATTGCAAGCAGAAAATCTCCACTCAAAGTACTCGGAGCTGAAAGAGCCTCAACTCTAACCTGATTCGGCCTAATCTGTCCATCGTGTGTTCAAACGCCTTCGTTGCATGTAAAAGCGAAGGAAGTTTGGGGATTCAAAAAAAAAACTTCGGAAATGAAAACTCCGCGGAAAAAAAGAGACGGATAACTGAGGGATTGGAGAAGCGGGCCACAGCAAAAAGCTCCTACCCAGAGAAAAAAAAAAACGCGTATCGGAGGGAAGAAACTGTATAGGGGGGAAGAAGCGTCCACAAAGGAAATGAGATGCAAATGGTTGTGGAAAGAAGGTCCATTCTAACGATGGACGGAAAATCTTCTTTTTGGAGTAGAAAGTGCAAAAGGGATCGTCCTGTGAGTCCCGATCAAAAGTTTGAAAAGAACGATAAAAGGAGGACCTTCAAGGGCAAGGAACTCTTAGACTTGAGGTCCGGGAAAATTCCACGAGAAAGTAAACGCAGGAAAAATCCGGGGGTTGAGGAGAATCGAGGAAGCAGGGAGGGGGATCTATCTTTTAGAAGATTCTGGGAAAAAAAAGCCAGGGAATCGGAGCGCAATAGAAGCTCTCTGGGCCGAAATGTTTCAAAAAAAAGAATTTCCAAGGTAAGAGGACTCAAGTCAAGGGGGATCAAAGTAAGTCTCCGAAGAGGAGCCTATCCGAAGAGAAGCTTTAGGGGAAGGGATCTTCTGGTTGGCCGGGGCTTTCTGACGAGAAAAAAAACTGGCTGAAGAGCTTCCAACGGGGGTCGATCTTGGATAGATTATTACTAGCTTGGGAGCATAGGGGCAAAAAATCGGGGGGGAGGGAAAGTTCACTTGGGGTACGAAAGGCTCTACAGGCAAGGGGCACCGAGGGCGAAGTCCCCAGGCGCACTACCTGTCGTCGCAGAGAAACATTCGGGGAAAGACCTCAGGGGGGGACTGTTCAAAATCCGGGGAAGGCGGTGCATAGTAGAAACTCCAATCTCAATCAAAAGGGAGGAGGGAGCTTCTCATCAGGAAAGGCTACCTCAACGGAGAGGGGTAGGGAAATCTTTGTGGGGGGGGAGAGTGACGGATCTTTTTGGCGAAGAAACTCATTCCAAAAGACCGCAAGATCCGGAAAAGGGGACGGGTAAAGTAGGAGGAGCAATCAGCACCCGGGAAGGACTTGGGAGGCTTCGAGAAGAGGGAACAAACGGATGAGGGGAGGGGGGGAGGGAATCCCAGCAAGAGGACTCTGGTCGACGAAAGAAAGAGTCTGCGGGAGAGGAAGAAAACCGGGGAAAACGGGGTATCAAGGGGAGGTGCCGAGGGACTCGCTTTAAAAGAAAAAAAAGGTAGAAAGGAGGAAAAACGGGGGAGGTCGCCGTCAGTCCAGGGGAAAAGGGTCTCGAGTTGGACAGAAAAGCTATAAGAAGGTAAGGGAGATCGGAGATCTGACCCCAAACTTCTTGGAAAGTTCGGGGGGTGCCCCGGCGTGACAGCATGCCTGCCAGTAAACCGGATGATCAAGAGAGAAGTCAAAAAAACAAAAGCGAGAAAGAAACAACATTTAGGGAGAGTAAGCCTTTCAATCAATGAGCCGCCAGAAAAAAGATTCTCGGAAGGGCTTTCAGGAAAAAATGCCGGGAAAAAGCAGAGAAAAGGGGAGCCATGAGGAACGAATTTGAGCGAACGGTCTCTTGAGAAATTCCGTACAGTCTATAAAATCCCCCTCTACTTTGAGAGAGGAAATACCCTGAGGGAAAGAAGATCTCAAAAAAGTGGTCCCACGGGGAGGGAGGAGGGTTTTAAAACCCGCGGAAGGGAGAGGAAGATGAAACCAAAAAGGGGGTATGGAAAGAAGCTCTGAAAAAAGAGGTTCTTTATCGACCAAAGAACGATGAACCCCAAAAATAAAAAACCCCTACAACCAAAAAAAAGACACAAACTGTAAAGAAGATTGTCCACGAGTGGGATAGCGGGGTTCCAGAAGGTTCTTGAGCGAGGAAGCTCGGTGGTAATGTGAATCCGTTGGGGTCCAAGGACCAGGGGAAAAATGAAAGCTGAACAAGAACGGGAATCAAAAGAGGAAGAGTTCTTTGCTCCATGGAGTCTCTAGGGGGAAGAGTCCCACGATCTTGAGGGCTTTCTCGGCCGAAAAGGAGAGTGAGGTCTTTGGAGGAGGAGGACTTGTAGGGGAAAGCGCGGGGAAAAAGCCTTAGACTGAAACCAAAACCCCACCCCAGCCCACTACGGGGGGGGTATCGGGAAGGGGTGGCCGAAGGAAGGGAACATAAAAGAGAGCAGTTCAAAAGAAGGGGAAAACTCTCACCTGGCCAGAAGAAGACTCTTGGGGAAAAGGATCTATCATGGAGAGAATAGTTAGAGAAGGAATTAAAAAGAACTTCCGAAAAACAGGAGAAATTAAGCGAGACAAATGCTTTGCTCTAAAGGTAATGCGAGGAGAATCCGCCAGAAAAAATCTCGGAAGAGAATCAATTGGTGAGGGGGGGCCGGGGGAAAAGATCTGTTATAGAATGACCCAGAAATCTTCGACGAGGGGAGTCAAAAGGACCGCTCAGAAGCCAAAAAGAGAAATCGGGATCCACCAAGTTATAGCTGCTCTCAGCCGACCGCAAGCAAGGAAGCGAAGAAGGTTGCGGGCAAAGGAGAGGACAGGAAGTTCATTAACGAGCAAAAGGACACGCCCAATGCGAAAGAGGGAAGGGTGTTCAACTTTAGTCAGAGAAAAGGACCTACCGGGGAGGGGAAAAAAAAAAAGGGTCCGAGAAAAAAGGGCCAAAAGACCAATTCAACAACGAGCATGAACCGGGGGAAGACGAAAGGGGTTGGAAGGGGGGGATGGTAGAGGAAGGACTCTTTACTAGGAATACCTACACAGGAAACGTCTGGAGGAGAAGGCCATAGGAAAAAAAATGCCGTAAAAAAAACCTTAAATATAAGGAAAAAAAAAGGAGGTCCCCTTTCAGATCGGAGAGAAAATCGTCGGCGGTGGGTTCTCATGAGCAAGAGAAGAGGGCCCCCTCAAAAAAAGAGGTCAAAAGGAGAGAACAAACTGGGACTGAAGGACCCGTTAAATCCTCGAGGGAGGAATTCGTTGAGGAAATTGTAAAAGGGGGGGGGAAAAAAAAAAAGTCGTGCAAAAAATCGGTAACTACCGAAAACTAGGCTTAAAGGAACGAGACACTCAAGGGGAAAAGGGGATCTATGAACCAGCCCAATTCCTGGAAGGAAAGGACGCGGTAAGAGGGGGGAAAATTTTCTGGAAATCCGAGAAAAAAGAAGAAAACGGGAGGGGAGAGGGATACACGCAACGGGAAAATTGGATCTGTCGTTTCCAAAGGAAAGGAAAAAGAGGTTCAAGGGAAAGGAAGGGCACACTCCGAAAAGAAGAAAGTCTCAAGGAGGGGAAGGGGGAAATCTGGGGGGGGTCCTAAAAGACGGAAAAAAGGAAAAAGAAAAAAAAGACCGGAGGAAGAGCGATCGCGTGTGGGGGGGGTTTAAGAGGCCTTCGGAGGATCGCACTCAGGAGAGAGGGGGAGCGCGAAGATGGACTGGCGAGAGGGTCAGAAGTCTGAGGCCCACGCCGCCACTCGAGTGGGGAACTTGCCCGAAGGTGTGAAAAAACTCTTTAGGTGGGTTTCTCTGGGGGAGAAAACACCCCGAGAGGGAGCTCGACAACAGTAGGAAGGGGAAAAAAAAAAAAACTGGAGTGAGGGCTTGGGGAAGGGTCATACGGGGGGGAGGGGGGTCGTCCGGGGAACGTTGGGAGAAAAAGGAACAGGGAATTCAGATGCCGAGCTCCCAGCATTGTCAGTCTGAGAGTCTCAGGACACGCTTGTAGGGGAGGCCTGGAGAAGAGGGGAAAAGAGGTCTAGAGAGAGTAAATAGTAAACCTTATTCCGATAAAGATGATTTCTTGGGACGGTTAGACGAATTTCAAGGAAGAGTACTACACCCAAAAAGTACCGAAGGGGAAAACCGTCGTCACGAAACCAGAAAACCAGCGAACGAAAAAAAAAAAACCGGCTCCATCCAAGAAGGAAGAATTCTCAGGTCTATTGAACTGATGAAAAAGGTGAAAAGGAAAGCCCAAAAAAGAGGGCGATTCGTGTACAAAGAAAAAAAAAAAATGCAGAAGACCATTTTTATTGCGGGAAAAAAAAAATTTAGACGAGAAAACAACGGAAGGGCTCCAGAAAAGGGGGAAAAAAAGCAAAGGAGGGAGGGGAGACGTGTCGGGGGTGTGCGTGCAAGAGAGCCCGCCCCGTGTGTGGGATCCATTTTCTGGAAGAAAAAGAACTTTTGGGCCAGGAAAAAATCACGAAGAAAAGGGGGGATTCGTATGACAAGAGAGGAGGTCAGGAGTGGGTTGGGTTGAGGGCAAGAGGACTTGGGAGGATGGGGGTTACGACCAGGTAGAAAGAGGTAATCGGAAAGAACTCATAAACCCTAATAGGAGTGGATCAGAATCGCGGAACGGGGAAGCACTTGAGAATGTTAAAGAAAGGAATATATTAAAAAGAATGAGAGTCGGAAAAGCAGGGAACGCTCAAAGGAACGCGAAGCTAGGCAGAGGGGAGGAAATTAGCTGGGATAGAGGTCCAACTGAAAGATCCTCTAAGGGACCCTATGAAGGGGAAAACGCCAAAAAAACAGGACAGAAAACGCGTCTGGTGGTTAAGAAAGAAGATCTCTAAGAAAAAGGGGTCTTAAACTATTTAGGGGCTGATGAGAAGCAGGATGGCGATCCAGAAATAGGGAAGGGGGGTGTCAAAGCAAGGACGAACGTGCAAAGAAGGAGGGGGGCGTGTGGCAGAGAGGGAGCCAAGAGATCGGGAGAAGACCGTCACCAAACCCTCAAGTCCTGAAGGTGGCTATCGATTCCAAAAACTCCTCAGGAAGAGAAAAAAAAACGCTATCGCGAAAAATGTCTGGGCGGGGGAGAGGGCGCAGTAGAAGAAAAAAGTTGCAAAGAAAAAGTGTGATAGGAAAGGAGACCGAGGGAAAGGAATCAGTCCGGGGTTTCGAGAGAGGAAGCGCAAAAGAGGAAACATTGGGAGAAGATCATGGGGAGGACAAGCCAGGAAGGGGGGAATTGCTGTCGAAAGGGGAGGGTCGAACTCCGGCGGGAAGAACTCTAACTCAGAAAAGGTGAAAGGATGTTACCGAAAAGGAATTCTAAGGAGGAAAAAGTTGAAGGTTGGTCGTAAAGTGCCCGGAGGGAGAAAAATCCTCTGGGGGAGGTAAAGACTTATACAGGAAAGACCTTGGAGGGACCCTAACATGAGAAAACACATAGAAAATACGAGAGTCCCTATCAAATGGGAAGGGGAGTCTCCAGTAAAAAGAGGTAAGAAGGCGTTAAGAAAAAAGGAGCTTCCTTGTAGAGGAAAGTGAGGGGGGGAGAGTGGAAAAAAGACGGGCTGGAGAAACTAAAAACCCCGGGGGATTATATCGAGGACAAACTTCAGATCTTTTGAGATCTAGTAGGGATAAACACTGGAAGCAGTAGGTCCTCTGGAAAAGAGGGTGAAGGAAGGAATAAATCTATAGAAAGTTGCAAAAGAAAAACCAATCTTCCCAGGTGAGGATACGGAGAGAAAGCTCAGGGGAAAATGCGGTTTTCGGTCCTGAGGGAAATCTGTGAGAGAAAACAAGAGAAAACAAGAAAGAGATCTGGAGGAAAGAAAGAAAAAGGGAATGGGACCTAACGGAAAAAGGGGGGGGGGGGTGAAGTGGGGAGGGGGGATAGGCTGCTACATGATAAGGGGGTGCTCTCTAAAAATTCCTGAGAGACGAGAGAGGGGAACAAATCTTACGGGGGAAAAGTGGGGACCGATCGATTAATAGAGAAAGAGGAAATCAGGGTTTTTATAGGGAAGCGGGGAGGACCTGCTCGGGACTTCCCAGCCGAACTCTCTAGGGAACATTTACTCGGGGAGGAGGGGGGGTCACCCTAAAAAAAGATCGAAGAGAGGGGGGCACAGAGACCGGCTGCGTTTAGAGAAGTCATCCCTGGAAGGGTAATCGTGATTTCGGAAAGGTCAAAAGGGAGATCGGGGGACGAAAGTGCCGTAGTGCCAAGGAGGGTGTGCAACAGGAGTTGAAGGACCTCAAAGTAAAGGATACGCTCTCCGGGAAAGAAGATCAACTTAAAAGCGCCATTGAAGGGGGTGCCTCGGGGAAAAAAAAAAGGCTAAGGGAAAAAAAATGAAGAAGAAACCAGAAGAAAAAGCATTGGAGAGGAAGGGGGGGAACTGCGCCGAGGAAGGTTTTACGGAGTTCAACAAGGAAAGAGGTCCCTCAGAGAAGGGGACTATTTAGAAAAAAAACTCCGAAAAAGGGATCCAGGCAGGGAGACCACTGAGATAACCCCCGCGACGAAGAGACCCTCACCCTTAGCGAAAAGAGATCCAAAAGGAAAAAACGTTTAGGGGGAGTTTTTGGGAAAAGATTTCAGCTAGAAGAAAAAAAAAAACGTTTAAAATATAGAGAGAAAAAGATTTTTCTGGAAGACCCGCGAAAGAACAATCTTTTAGAGAGAAGGGGACTGAGGGAAATCGGTAAAGACGGGGGGGTGGGTGAGAAGGAAGGGCCCATTAAAGCGGAGAGAGAGGTCAATCGATAGGTGTCCATGGGGGAAGAGACTTCAGGGAAAGAGAAAGCAATAGGAACTGCTCAGGGAGTACCAGAAAAGAGGTCCACCTTGAGCAAGAGGACGCCTAGTAAGGTGGTATGGTCAATGTGAATCGTTATATCTTTGAGATGCCTTTTAAGAGAGACAGAAAAACCTTGGAACTCGCTGGGGGGAAGAGGACGATCAGGGAGTCGCTGTTGGACAAAGGTTCTCAGAAGGAATTTCCCGAGAAGCCGGGAAACACGGGGGCAAAAGAGAAAATGCAGGAGAAAAAAAGGAGACAGCAGGCAAAAGAGAAGGAGGAGAAGACAATTTTTGAAATGTTATGAGATGCCTGAAGTAAATTGGATCAGAAAGAGTCAGAGAGCGCGATTAGGAAAAAAGCCACAAGGAGGGACGAAAGGATCGGGGTCGCTTAGAAAACTAACCTCAAAATGCCAAAACACACAAAAACGGGAAGGGAAAAAATTCTTTCTCAAGAGGGTACATAGGAGTCACACCCGGAGAGAGCGAACAAAAAAACAACAACCATGGGAGAGAACGTGTTTCTAAGTAAGGTGAGAGGTGCCGGCCGTGATAGGCCTCCGGGGGCTTCAAGGAGGAAAGGGAAAACAGTCAAACCCCAACTTAGCTCATGGGGAACCGACTGAGGAGGAGGTCAAAGATGGAAGGGGGTCGCTCTTCTCGTAGCATCGACAAAGTACACGTAGTGTCTGCCGGAAAAGGACGAGTAGGGAAGCATCGGGGAATAAGGCGCGGCGTGGTGGTACGAGAAATCTCCTCCGACAGAACGTATGTGGGGACCCTAAACTACGCAAAAGTAGGAAGGGAGGCTCGGCAAAAAGGACGGGCCCAAGCCGGCCAGGTTAAATACCGAGGGGCGGAGATCGGGTCGACTTGGACCCGTATTTTTGGGTGGAAAAACTGGGCAAGTCAAAAAAGGGGGGGAAGATCGGGAATGGAAAAGGAGGAGTCGGCCAGAAGGAGGGAATAGGGAACCAGAAAGTAAATTCCGTCCTAGACTCCCTGGAGGGGAAAGGTAATAGGGGGGACAGATGGAAAAAAAGCAAAAATCGACAAGGGAGAAAGGAAAGGTGAAAAGAATCTAGATTCAGAGGGGATCTGCAAAAAGAAGTTCTCGGGGGGGGGGAGGGGGTCCACATTCAGAAAGGGATTGGAAAATCACAAAGACGAGGAGAAGTCTAAATTCCCCCTGGAAAGGCCATCTGGATAGATGAACGGAGCACCCCCCTGAGGAAGGAAGGAGGATCGGAAGGAAAAAACCTATCGGGGAAGAAAGGGGGAAGGGCGTTTGGGAATAGGTTCGGCGGAAAAATTAGGAAGAAAAGATGATGAAGGGTTTCCGGGCGAGCGAAGGTATGAATTTGAGAAGCGATCGACAAAAAAAAAAGGAGCGGGGTTGAGAGAAAAGAGTCTGGCCAAAGGGGGGTATAGGAGAAGACGATGCGATCAAAATCGAACGAGAGTTCTTAGAAGAGAAGGTGTCGGGGGAAAACTTCGGAAAGAAAAAAAGCGGAGGTCAAGGTCATGAAGGGGGGGGGGGGGATAAGGTTACTCAGGGGGAGAGTTGGTCATTTGGCCATAATAATACACCTGAAGAGAAAACTCTCCGGGGGGGGAGAGAGGGAGTCCTTGGGGAGCCGGAAAGACTGTCGAATCTGGGGGGGAAAGGATCCCCCAGGAAGCTTTCAGGGGCGCTCTACCGAGCATAAAATTAGCCTTCCTCAAAAGGATTTTGAGGGGGGAGTTTATAAAACCTCGCTAAGCCGGGGAGAAAAAAACACGAGAAGAGTCCTAACAGGAGCTACCCGCAAGAAAAAAAAGGCGTAACGAAAACCCAAAAAAAAAAGGACGTCTAAAAAGAAGAAATTGGTGATGAACTTTTGGGGGAGGTGGCTGGATGGAAAAAAGGGGGGGGCGTCGGAAAGAAAAATTTTCTATCCACAACAAGGGAGGGAGAGAGTGTCCACTACACACACTGAAAGAAGGGGAAATTCTCTAAAAGGAGGGAGGAAGTCCCAAAGGAGGGTCTCAACAAAAAGATATAGAAGGGGGAGGAAGCTCGTACGGGAGGGATCTCGTACCTTTTTCGCTGTTTGTGAAAAGGTAAAAGATAAAACTCCCAGTTGTTGAGTCGCACTTTGAGGAAAAAAAAGACAAAACTTGGGGGAAGAAAAGAAAGAAACCATCAAAAGGGAGTAGGGAACTGCGGCTGGCGTCCGTGGTTTGGGTTGTCGAAGGTTCTTTGGGCGAGGTGACTACCGGTGAAAGGGAAAAGGAGGTAGTCTTCTTGGGTGTAGGGAGAGTTTGGGGATGAAATTTAGAGAGGGGAAGCCTAATAGATCGAGGAAAAGACGGGGTCAATCTTTGGATTGGAAGAATACTTTTCTAGAAGGAAGGAAATGATCCAAATCGAGGGAATCATTCGAAACATGGGTTCAAGAAAGAGGAAAAAGCAGAAAAGGGATGGATCTGCTTTCTTAAAGTAAGGCTTTGAGAGTATGGCAAACTTGCCAGATTGAAAAGGACTCGAGCAAAGGTCGCCCTGAACTCAATAAAGAGAGAGGACCATCGAGAAAGGGCCAACGAGGAGGGGGTGTTTTAATACTGGATCTCAGAGAAATGACTACGAGGGGGGGGGAGAGGGTTGCAGTTCCAAAACCCCCCCAATCCCTCATAAAAAGGAATAGAATAAGGAAATCGGAAAGGTAAAAAGGAAATTCCAAAAGTTGCGAGGTGAGATAGAGAGATCAGCACGGAATCAGGGGGGGGGGGAACCGAACTCCGCGAAGGAGTTCAAAAGCTCTTCCCAAGAAAGGAAGGGGAAAGATCAGTCGGAAGGAGCCGCATCAACGATCATCGGGGGAAAGGAGGGGGGCGGTGAAGATCGTCGCAAGACCTCGCGCCGGGGTTTGCATAAGGGGTCTATAGAAAGAGGGCTCCCTGTCCGGGGGGGCTACAATCTCGGGCGCTCGAAAAAAAAAGTCGGGACGGGGGAAGGAAATCCCAGCTCACGGGGAGTGTGTCTAAGAAAGAGAACTATCAGGAAAGGCGAGGGGGGAAAGAGGACGCGAGGAGGGAAAACCGAGCGAATCGAATGTTAACCAACCTTAAAGCGTCCAGAAGGGAGGGAGCGTTATGGGAAGGTCCAGGAGATCGGAGGGCACGTTCGTTCTGAGAAAATGCCATTCGGTAGGGAAAGAAGGGGATCTACCGAGCAGGGGGAGAATCTTTGAGAAAAGATTCAACCAAAAAAAAAAAACGGTCTAAGAGAGAATACCTAGACGAGGAAGGGGAAGAAAAAACCTGAGGATCTGGACAAATATCACTCTTTCGATTCCTAGGAAAGTCTTGGGGATGTTGGGGGCAAAAGACGGGATTATCTCTCGAGTCAGAGGACCTAAGAGAAGAGAGGGAAAACACGGGCGAAGGAAATGCTGTAACGGCTACATGTCCGCGGCGCGAAAATTTACGGGGGGGGTGTTCGACCGGGAAAGAAAGAGGGGGATCACCCAGGGTCCCTCAGACAGAGAAAAGAGCAGGTAGGGGGGAATTTTCAGTAAAAAAGACGATGAAGGTCTCCAGATTACCTAGGACGTCGTGCTCTAACCCAAGTCCAGAAGGAGTCTGGGAAGAGAGGAAGGACGAAAAATAAAGATAAGGGGATGGAAAAGTGGACGGTTTCCAAGGGGAAAGAAATTCTCTGGTTGGACAATCCCTGAAGAATTGAGGGAAAAGGAGGCGGAACTCAAAGAGGGAGAGAGGCAGTGCCGGTGAGCATCACCCGGAAAAGAAACATAGGGTACCAGAGGAGCTAAGTATAAGGAAAAAGACGGTCGACTCGCTATGGGATCCATTTAATCGGGGAGGGGCCACCCTTGAAAAAAGGGGGGGAAAGAAGGCCTCGGGAGGGGAACGCCGAGGCGGAAAAATCATTGGGGGGAAGGGGGACTCCTGCAAAAGGAGCCTCGTCCGTTCAGAAGGGGAAAATTTTTCTCATAGTGGATCTTGCCCCTTAGAACTATGTCAATCGGGGGGGGGAGAAAGAGAGATTCGAAATCAAAAAGGGGCCAAGTAGGGGAACTTCCTCCCTGTCACGGGGAACCTCGGACAAAGAAACTACTCCGAGAACAACCTCTAGAAAACCTTACGAAGGACCTAGGATTAATGAAGACTAAAAGTGGCATCCGTCCAAACACACTACTGCTCAGAGCAGTGTGAGGAACGATACGAAGAAAGAGACCTTTTTACGAAAAAGATCCTAACACGGAAAAACCGCTTCAAACCGGGTGAAACCGGCAGAACTACAAAATGGGCGATCAATCCCCCGCGAAGGGGCCTCTCAAACTAAAAGGGAATATCTCAGAAAAGGAAAGAGGACGAGGGTCTGGGGGTGAGAATTGGTCAACAGAAGAGAGAAACACAACCCACTGATGAGAGAAAACCCTAGAGCATTCGTTTAGTGAGAAACTCTAAGAGAATAGGAAAAGGAAGGGAACGGAAGAAAAAAAATTAAAAGAAAGGTCGGACGGGAAAGTGGCGTGGCATACGATGTGGATCCCTTGGGTGTCTCAGAAGGGAACGTACCGAGGAAGGAAGGGGAGAACAATCTCTAGAAAACGGGGGGGAACGAGAAGGTTCCTCTCAACCCAAAACTTTATCTCTCTCGGCCAGAAGGCTCGAGAATAAAGGGTGTCTTTGCTGTGGGAGTCTTAGCTGAATTCAAATGAGCAGGTGGGTAATGAATCGTAAGCTGGTCAAAAGCATGGAACGATTGTGGGTGGGCGGGCCCGCTGTGCAGATCTAGACTGCACGTGTGGTGCGTACGTAGGTGAGAGGGGGGGGCGGAGGGCCTCAATTAATGAGGACGTTGGAGGAAGTTCTCAAAAGATAATATTAAGGGAGGTGGCGGTGCGGCTTGAGACTTGTTCAAGAAGGAGGCCCAGGGCGCTACTTATAAGGGGGGGGAGGGCGATCATGTAATAGGCGCCGAGGGGAAACGAGAGGACTAGAGAAGCGGAGGGGCATGCTAGGGGAAGGGGGGGGGGGTAGGGAAATTAGTTGTCGCAAATCGTAGGATAATGGGGCGGGGAGGTGCGGAGGAAGGAAGAGAAAAGGATATTGGATATAACTAACGGACACTGCGACGAAGACGATTGCAAGAAAATACGGAGGGAGCTATGGGATGTTGATGGTGTTCGCGGGGGGGTGGGGGGGACCCAGCAATAGGTGAGGTCATTGAATAGCGGAAAGATTAAGAACAAAGAACGGGGCGTGGATAGGACTAACAAGTTAAGACCGGCCCAGTAGCAGGGGGCTGAAAAGACAGTTAGGATTGAATCGCGGGCTCGGGTAGAGGGGCGGGAGAGGGTGCGACATAGTAGGGGCAGTACAGCGATTTGAAGAGGTTTGGTGTATCAAATCGGGTGGTGAGGTTGGGGAGGGGGAGAGAAATCCTAGGGGCCATGAGAGGGGAAGTAGGGGCGAAAGGCTGTGAGAGAGACGTAAAGGACGAACGTAGGGGCAGGAATAAGTTAAACCGGGGGTATGAGAATGGTCGGATACGTTGTGAGGGCCGCGCACACACATAGGTGGAAACTACGGACTGAGGGGATCCATACAGTGAATGGCGTTGCTGTGATGGAGGGTGCAAAGGAGGCGTCGAGAGCGGAGAGGTAGGGATAGGGATCCCGATCGGCAACTAAGCGGCCCTATGAATGAAAACGGAGCAAGGAGGTAAAATGGCAGTTAGACTAGGGGGTGCTACGTGAGCGATCTTTTACGGGGGGAAAGGCGTACAGAGGAAGAAACCAATAGGTGTGGAGATAAAGGTGCCATAGCGTGGAAGTGGGGGAAAAAGGGGAAATCGGACAAGTTGGGAGAGGAGAAGGGAATGATAGGGAGGGAGACAGGGTGGAGGGACAAGAAGAGAAGGGAAGCGGGGGAAACCACGGGGGGGGGACATGAAGAAAAAGAAGGAAACACTAGAAATCGGTGACGAGGGGAGGAGGTCAAAAAGAGGGAGGAGAGGTGGGAAAGTTGGAAGAGAAGGTGGGGAGGGGGGGATGCGGAGTAGAGTAAAGGATGGAAGGAAAAGAGGGGGGGGGGAGGTGAGGAGGGGGAGAAGGAAAAAGTATAAAGCAGAAATAAGGCACGGAAGAAGACGGGAATAGCAGCAGGAGATCTTCTTCCCTTTTCTTTCGATGCTTTCCTCTTCCGTCAATCGTCTCCTTCGTCGGGGGATGCTGCTTGGCGGAAGGTGTTGTCTCAGGACAGGAAAGGGCCGGATATACTTCAACACAAAAAGACGTGGAAAGAAATGTGGTCTCGCAAGAAGAAATCTGATTGGAAAAGGGGGAGAGTACTGCCAGCTGAAAAACTAGAGACCCAAGCCTTCAGCGAAAAGGAAAAAAAACCTTCGAAGAATGAGGGAGCTATGATCGAGGCGCAGACGAGTCTAAACCGTGGTGAAAAAAAAAAAGAAAATGTCCTGTCGCCCAGGAAGTCGCCACTTGGGAGTCCGAACGTGTCTCCGATCCAGAAAACAGAATTATTTACGGAAGAAGAGAGAGATCCTGAAGAAAAGAAAGGGCTCTGATAAAAAAAAAGGACTTCACTGAAAGGTGGAAATTATAGGTAAAGGGGGGAGGTAGAAATCAACCCAGGATTCAGCTAGGAAAGCCCCCCGGACAAGAACCTTTCTAAACAAAAAGGGAACTAATTAGAACGCTTAGGAGAGACCGTTTGGAGGGGGCACTATGTAGGGATTCAACAACAAATGCGCATTTAACCGAATGCGTCGTGTACTATACGTAGGGCAGATTGCCGGGGGGAGAGTGCCAGTGGGGGAAAAAACTACGTAAAAGACAAGATTGGAAAAAACCAAGTAAAGAGATTCCGGGGGAAAGGAGTATACATCAGAGAAGAGGGGAGGGGACCTGGTCCCTTGCAGAGCTTCGCGAAGAGCTTCTTTTGTAGAGAGGGAAAGAAATTATTGGGAACCTCCAAGAAGGAGGAAAACTCCGAAGGCAGTCAATTCTAGGGAGGGGGGGGGATGTCTACCTTCCGTCAAGTTAATATCGGGAGATGGCGAGAGCTCTGTGTAGAGGGAAAGAGGTTGTTGGGGGGGAAAGACTGTTACGGGGGAGGATCGGTCAAAAGGCCCGGGAAGAACTCTCTTCCCTACAGAACTCGTCGCCTATGGGTCACCAGAAGTAAAGAAGGACCGTCATGAGGAACGGGCAAAGTCAGTCTCCGAGCCAGGTATCTAAGAAAAAAATTCTAGCCCAGCTGTATCGATTCAGAGTAAAAAAATGCACCTGGGGGGGGTATCGGGGAGGAAAACGTTACAGCTTAATGACGAAAAGATCTCCCGTCACTCGGTCGTGCGATTACGGGATCACCATCAGGGTCTATAGAGGAGGAAGAACCTTCGAGACGGCAGTCCAAAGAGGGAATCTCAAAAAGATTGTTTTTAAAGGAAGTAGGCTGGATTTCATAGGGGAATCAATTAATTATTTGAAGAGAGTTTTTGACTGACCGCGGGGAGAGAAATTGAAGGGAAGATAGACGTTGATCAGGAACGAATAGGTCCAAACTCAACTCTAAAGGCAGAAATCAGTCGTTGAACCAAACGGACTATTTCGGATCGAATCGGGGTCTTAGGGGGAGAGAAATAGAAAAAGAGCCTGGAAATTTCTTGAAAAAACCGGGGAAGCGTTGTATTATAAAAAAACCCCCCCCCTCGCGGGGGAAATCTTGCAGGGGGGGGAATACGTTGGCGTAAAATCTAGAGTGGAGGAAAAGAATATGAGGGGGAAACATCCTAGAGCGGTCATTCGATCGAAAGGGTCAAGAGCCTAATCAGAGGGAACATTCGACGAGGGAGGAAAGGGGGGGGGAAAAGTGAGAATAGAGACATCTTCTCACATTATGCCGGACACATATTAAGTACTCTTCAGGGGAGCGAGAACTCTATCGAGAATTAGCCAGCCAAAAACGAGACCAAGAGGGAGAAGGGTTTCGTCCACTACCCAATCCTCAGACGCGAACGAAACCACCACGCAGAAAAGGAGCCATCCTCCGTGAAAGGGGGGGGAGGAAGAGGGACTAAGGATGAAAGAGGGGAGTGTGATTGATTGATTTGAAAAAAAAGGAAGAACCAGGAGAGTGAAAACAATTTAAGTAACTCCACACGCGAAAATTCCGATCAATCGGACATAGGTCTTGTCCAAAAACAAAAAGGGGAGAAGGATCAGAAAAAAGAGGATTAGGGGAAGGGCACATGGATTATGGGAACGAATTCTGACGGGGAAAAGTACACTATCGCCCTCCACAGTGTTGTGGAGGAAAGGGGGGGGGAGAGGAAGCACAAAAGCTAAAAGGAGAATCACATGAAGAAAATAGAGTCATTGTATAAAGAATGGAAGGTGAGGAGGGGGTTGGGGTTCGTTCGCTTTCGGGGGGGTTGTCGGAGTAGAAAATAATTGAGAGAGAGGGGGGGAGACATTTGGGACGGCTAAAGGAATGCGCAATTGAAGAGCACCGGAAAGAAAAAAACAAAGAGGTTAATATCTTTGCTTCATCACTTTGATACATGTCTAGAGGAAAAAACCGGTCCGCAGACAAGACAACCAAGCAGAAAGAAAAAAGAGGACTACTCGTAATTCGGCTCAACTTTCTGAACGTCGGCTGGGATATGCTGGAAAGGAAAAATCTGATACCGCGAGAAGCTAAAAAAAAAGTAAGAATGAATCAAAAGGAAGATCCACAACGCGCTGTTGTCCTGCTAGGAGGAGAAAACACTAAAGGGATAAGGCATTTCGTCAGAGAAGGAGTATCAGCAGGGAGGTCGGGGATAAAAAGGGTGGAAAAACGAAGATGCCACCCCCCCAACCCCCAAAAAACGGGGGGGTTTCCAAGTAGCAGGAGGAGAATTTGACGAGAGGCGAAAAAGGGAAGTCAGTGCATGACTACCTGACTCATCTTCTCACACTCTCGTAAAAGAAAGGGAATGTAGTTGAAGAGGTACCCGAAGAGAAACCCAAAGAAAGAAAAATTCAGGGGTCCGAGTTACCGTCCTCTCACTGGGGGGGGGGGGGGGGACATCCGTTCATCTATCCAGGAATGTTTATGGGGGAAAACTCCAGTTCAGAAAGTGCGGCGATCTCGGACGGGGGAAAAAAAGTAGCAAAAAAAGGGGCGTCTCGCAATCTCCGCCCGGGATCGAAAGTCATTAAGAGGGAGAAAATGCGGGAGAAAGCGCGGAGGGAGAGAACTCGAAAGGGAACGCAAGGTCCTGCAGAGGTTCCTGGGTGAAAGAGCGACGATTTCTTTCGTCAGGTTCTTAAGACCTCGGGGAGGTACCACTGGGGGAGGAAGAAAGGGCGGGGGAAGGACAGTTCAGTGAAAAGAGGTCCAAAAAAGAATTCAGTCTCAAGGTCCCGTCGCCAGGGTCGCCAGAAAATCTTCCGCAACTCTTAAGCAGAGTTAGAGAAAAGACGACGGAAAGAAAAGCTGGACTAGAAAAGGAGAACCAAGCTAATCTTCTGCAACGGCGATCATTTTCTAGATCTCTGAGGCTATACTTGCGATAGGAATAGAGGAGAAGGCTGTCAATTTTACAGGGGGCTTGGGGACGGAGAAAAAAGCCCTTCACACCCAAGAGGAACCATTTCGGGAAAGTAAGAGAAAAACTACAGTACGCGCCGGGGGGTTTGAATTGTCTGGTCCTGAGGGGCGGAAGAGCTAGAGAAAAAAGTCGGGGAAGTAAGGGAGCGAACCAACTAAGAAATGGTATTTTGTTTAGCCGGCTTGTTTTCCTGAGCTGCAAATGCGAAGGGGGGGGGAAAGAATTCCAGGAGAAGAAGAAAGAAGCGGAAGAAAAGAGGAAGTTAGGGGGGAGAGCAGCGAAAGGATGGAAAATCTGGAGGGAGGGGTGGAAATCAAGTGCGGTGTTGATGCGGAAGAGGAAGTCTCGGACGGAAAAAGAGAATCTTGTTCGACGAGAAAAGGGAAGACTCTGGAAAGAGGAAAAAAAGGTGAGGTATCTAGGAAGGAGAAAAGCGGGAATGAGAAAAAGAAAAACGTTTCCTGACGCGACCGGGACGCCTGCTGCGGGAGGAGGTCCTAAAAGAAAAGGGGGGGGACTATAAGTGGGAAAAGCAACGTCCGAGGGGAACATAGAAAGAGATCTCCCGGGAGACGAAGAAAAAAAAAGCGCGGTAGTGGCCACTGGGAGGTTTCCCAGGGACGTTGAACGTCGAGAACGTCACTTTCACAAGGGAGGAAAGACTGACTAAGACAGGCCAACAGACCGCAGGGTGCGGGACCGCATGGAAATTGCACTTCCATTCACCTCCGCCACAGAGGTCTGACAGGTGAGGGAAGGGAGACTCTCGATGAAGGGTGGAAAGAAAATAACAAAGGGGACTCGAGATAAGGTGAGGGACCGCCTTTCCTGGGGACAATAAGCCTTAGGCAAGAAACCAGAAAAACGCTCGCTTCCTAAGGATGTAACCCGCCAATTAACGCGTGGGAAAAAAGAGGGTCTTTCGAGGGGAGAAACAAAGGGGGAGCTCGAGAAAAAAGAGAGAGAAGGGGGGGAGAACAAAAAACGAAATTCTTTGGCCACGGGAATTTTTGGAGAGCGGAAAGGGGCAAAACTCAGGTTGGGGGAGGGAAGAGAAGGAGGGTCTGGAGGGGGGGTATCCGGGGACGAAAAAAAGGACAGCGAATCACGACCTTATCTCCCTCTCTCGGGTCTTGCGTGAAAAGGTGCTCAAGGACTTCAGGACACAGAAAGGATCTGGGAGGGAAAGGGTCTCTGGGAAGCTGATTAACTTGAGGAAGGGGAGGGGCCCTCGCCGTCAATCGGGCCTTCGTAAGGTTGGGAAGGGGCGATTTTGGAAAGAGGAGAGAGGATGGAGTCTTCCGTGGCGTGAAGATACGTAGGTTCCAAAAAGAAAAAGAAACTAAGAGAGGGTTGGTCAGAAGAGCGATCCTGGAGATAGCTTTGAAGAACATCTTTCGAGAAGAAGCACTAGAAAATTTCAAAGGACCGACTAAAAGCCCGGAGGGAACTCTATAGAAAGAAAACCGCTCAAAGAGGATCAATTTTTTCACACGGGTGATTATCTCCCCGCGAAAGAAAGCTTCTACAAGGAAGAAGAAAAGGGGGGGGGGGGGGGGGTCCTAAAGTCCACACCAAAGCGCTTCCCCAAAAGGAGAACAACGCCAAAATCACTTAAAAAACCGCTTTGGTTCCGCGCTCTGAGGAGGATCAGGAATGACGGGAGAGGACAACACAGGAGAAAGAACACTAAAACAATCCCAGGAGAAAAAAAGGGTGCTAAAGGGGTTCGCTTCCTTCCGAGAGTCAAGCCGAAAGGAGATTTGGGAGAGAGATTTTCAAGGGACCGACCGATAAAGAAAATCTCAGGGTTGAACGTTACGAACGGCTAACCTTGGTTTATTTCCGTTGGAGAGGGGACAGGGGAAAGAGGGGGGGCTCTCGTAAGGAAGAGTTCAAAAGAGGAGGGGGACCAGGGTAAGTCGCCCGTAAAGCAACAGATCGAGGAAAAGTCTCGAAAGTCGCGGCGGTTGACCTGATCGAGAAGAAGGAAAGATTTGGAAAAAATAAAAGAAGCTGGAAATCGGAAAAAAGAATGGATCGGCAAAAGGGGGGGCGGAAGCGACTCGAGGCACGGGAGGAATTCGCGTCGACGGGGGAAACATTTTTGTGGGTCCCAGACTGTCGAAAAATATCGCAAGGAAGGTTCCGAGAAAGAAGGAGGGGGAACCTCGAGACGTCGGAAATAACTCTATTCGGAGAACAAATCCGGAAAGGAAGTCCTCTGAAGATGAGACGCGGTAAAGAGGTTAATGGAAAAGAATCATCTAGAGGGGGTACATCTCGACGTCGCGCCAGAAAGAATTCTAAAGATCTGCTTCACGCGGGCTAGCAAAAAAGGGGAAGGAGGGGTTATATGTAAGGGTCCACAGGAAAGGGAGTCATCGGGAGAAGAGACCCAGAAAAAAAGAGGTTTTCGCCTGACCGGCCATCACATCTTGCGATGATGAAGTATGAAAAAGGAACTTCTAAAGGATAAAGAAAAACACTCCAAGAGGAAGGAGAAAAATAGATGGGCGGGACAATGTGCATCGAAAAAGCAGATTAGCGGAACAAACGGAACCAGCGCTGGCTAAATTTGTGCCGGTTTTTGGGGACTAGTCTTTGAGGAGAAAAAAAAAACTGCAAGTGGGGGGGGGGATCTTTGTGTTAAGAACGCGGGGGCTTTCCGAGGGAAAAAGACGTTCAGATTGGAAGAGGAGTAAGCCCGGAAGGGGAGTTCAAGGGTTAACCAACGATGGACAAGGGTCTCTACTCAGGTGAAGAGGAGAAGAAATCAGACGTAACAAAAACTCTCCGGAGGGGGGGTCATCGAGGTCTAGCGACGCGGAGAAGACTGGGACGTGGGCGGGGGGATTTGGCGGGACATCGACTTGGAAGGGACGGGGGGGAGGTGGACTTGCTTCTAGGGGAGAGGGAGGAGAGTAAGGGAGACTCAGAGGATTCAAACAAGACCAAGGGCTGTTCCTTGGCTCAGGCTGAAGAAGGGATTATGCTGACTGAAAGGAGAGGGTGGAAAAAAAGGTACCCGTGAGGAGGGAAAGGTCTCACGGAAAGTATTGTCGATGCGGAGGAACCGCCTTCTATCCAGGTTTGTTATATCTAGGAGGTCCATCTAGAGGAAAGGACGAATTCTCGGGGAGCCGCACCCATGATCGACAAAAAAGAAACGAGGGGAAGATCGTCAAAAAAAAAAAAAAGAGCTAAACGAACCACACCGAAAAGCGCCAGCCTCCGTATCCACGTGGTGATTAAAACAATGACAAGGCACAATAGAGGTTGAGGGGGAGGATGAGGACTTTTTCTAAAGGGACGAGACTCACAGCAAAGGTCTTGGAGGAAGAAAGAAAAAACGTCGAAAATGACGCGAATTGGGCTTTCGTTTACTGTCTCCTCAAGCAATGGAG
>Ga0179593_1810407_pt1 | contig 26830 bp, 29 predicted proteins | sample CZODoug2_1_08_16_FD_185931 | JGI IMG/M metagenome (GOLD analysis project Ga0179593, IMG submission 185931) | Vadose zone soil fungal communities from Angelo Coast Range Reserve, California, USA - CZODoug2_1_08_16fungal (PacBio error correction) | ecosystem: Environmental > Terrestrial > Soil >...
GGGGGTCCACTCCCAACTTCAAGAGAGGAATGGGGGAGCTTTTAAAGAAGACCACTAAGAAAGGGACTGGTTGGAAAAAAATCCCTACCAAAAAACGGGGAATTGTCAGTGGCAACTTCAACCCGATAACACGGGGGGAAAAAAAATTAAAAGAAATACGGGGGGAGTACTCTCCTATATTTGCTAGAGAATCATCCTCTCCGTTCGGATCAGCGAGACAGTCCGCGGATAAAAAAAAAAAAAGAAAAAAAATTGTCCCAAGGGAAAAAAAATACTCCTTCAATCCAGGGGGTAAAAAGGGGGGGGACGTCAGGAGAAAAGCCGTAACAAATATGAAATATCAGGACTGGTTTAAAAGGGAAAGAATCGGCAAAAGCGTATTAAGGGGGGGACAGTCATTAACAAAAAGGAAAATAACTTCGTCGTTCAATCACAGTTCAGAACCGTCTTATCCACTGTGGAATCGGGAAGGGAAAGAGAAAGCAGTCCCTACCAAAAAAAGATGCTCAGTTTGGGGGGGAGGAAGGTTGGGAAAGACACAGCGGGGAAGGAGAACCTCACGCGTCCCGTCGTGGGCCGGGGGAACGCTGCACACCCGAAAAGAGGACGAACAGAAGGGAACCAACACCAATCTCCTTTCTTTGGGGGGGTCGTAAAGAAAGATGGGCAGGTGAAACTTGACCTCAGGGATCCACGGGGAAGAGCGCCATGACGACCTTCTTAGAAAGGTGTAGTGCATGGGAGGGAAGAAAAAAGGGCGCTTGGTTTCTACATCAACTGGGAAAGGCAAAGGAAGGAGGGAAGGAAAAACAAAAACGTTGTACCGATCATTGTCTAATAGAGGGGCCGTTGGGGGGGGAAAAAAGGACAGCGCTTGGTCTTCTTGAGGGGAAAGGGACAGCCGGTGATTTCTAAAGCTTTCTCACTGGAAAGGAAGACGCTGGAAAGGAAAAAAAAGGAATGCACTTAGCAAAGGAAACACCCAAACTCCCACCGAGAATAACAGAGAAGGGAAGACAAAAACCTGTTTTTCCCAAGGTGGGGGGCACCGCCGAAGGGAAACTGCTTAGGTTGAGGGAAAGTTCTGTAATGTCGCCGAGAGAGGGGGGGGAAAGGTGTCGGAAGGCTTCGCTGTCCAAAAAAGGAAGAGGGTACAAAAAAAAAGGACCGGAACCTGCGCCTTGGGCGGTGAGCGTAAAAAAAGCCTCAGTTTTTGGAGGGGCCCTAACGGGGGGGAAACCACACGCTGGGTCAAGGAAGAGTCAGAGAAATACACACCCGCCAGCTTGAAAAATGGAGTTACGGACAAGTGTCAGTCTCACATGGAAAGGAAAAGGGAAGGTCGGACAGTTTAGAGGGTGGAGGGGCAGACAAAAAAAAAACCGCGGCACAAACTCAAATGGTTAATGAAAGGAAAGGGGAATCTATCGGCCGAAAGGCAAGAGAGGGAAGTATAAGGGGGGGGAAAAGACCCCATTCAGTCTGCGCTCAGAAAAAAAAAAAAGGAACGAGAAAGGGGGGGGGGCCACTGCCTCCAACGACAGAAGGGTCTATCAGGCGGGGGGGAGAGGATAAGGCATAATTTATGACTTAAAAAAAGGGAAAAAAGGCGAAGAAGCCGTCAAGAGAACAGGGTGGTCTTAGTCCTCCGACGGAAAAAAAAAAGAAGGCGACTCGACAAGGGGCCGGATCACTCCCTAGCAATCCAAAAGTCAGGGAAAAGCGCGCGGTCCTTTAGAAAACGGAAGAGCGATGAAAAAGACCGCCTCCCTCTCATGTCTCCCATCAAATAAGGAAGGAAGCGTTTACGAAAGGAGAAAAAGTCGGCGGAAGCCCGGGAATCAGCGGGGGCTTAGCGAAAATCACCGACATCCTGACGGCCATCTAAAAAAAAAGCCGAAGGAGGAGAGAAAACCCGCCATATTTCTTCAGAAGAGGAAAAAGCAAAGAAAGAAAGAGTAAAGCGCCCATACAGAAAGCCAAAAGGCTCGCCCTCATCGCCGGAAAAAAGAGGGGGGAATTTGCGAAGAAAAAAACGATTCCCCGCGTGCCAGGGGGAAACAAAAAGGGCGGTGGGAAAAACAACAAAACGGGAGTGTGACGGTGCGCTGATTGGAAATACGCGAAACAAGGTTGCCTCATTCAAAAAAGGGAAGCCGGCTGGGGTCGAAAAAAGGGGGGGAATCAAAGAGAGATTTGGGGAATAGCTATCAGGAAAATCGCTGTACGGCCAGAGGGAAAAAGAAAGAAGAAACTCGCGAGGGGATATAGGAATCTTTAATATCCCTCATCAGGGGGGTGATGGGAAGGTGCTTTAACCGAAGACGGTTCAGGCATACAACGTTTGATTTCCCTTAAGAGGGATCAGAGGGAAAAAAAAGTTGTGGAAGCCACGAGACATAAGGAGCGCGGGGGGAAGGAAACAGCCATCACAACCAAAAAACCGCCGGCTTCATTTTCGATAAGAAGAAAAAAAAGGCGTGCTAAAAAAAGGAGGTTTCATATCGCGGCAGATCGAAAGGGAGAGGAAAGCCTCCAGCGCATGGTGCAAGGGGAGAGGTCCGTCCCAAGAAAAGAAAAGGCTCACACGTGACATTTCTCAGGGCCGAAAAAATAAGGGAAAATAGACAACGGAACAGGGGAATGGGAAGAAAGGGGGGAGGATTTTCGGGGGAGAACGCGAAGAAAGAGTAGCATTTTTCGAATACGATACGTTGAAAAGAAAACGATGCCACTCTTTTACGAGATCTCAAAAGGGAAGGCGGTCGGCTCGCGGTCGAGAAAAAGAGGGGAAAAAAGGTGACTTTTTAAAACCGGGTTCTTCGGGAGAAGGAGGGGAGAGGGGTTCCTGCAGATACGGATAGAGAAAACAAAAGCATTTTTCCTTGGCGATAAGAAAAGAAAGTACATGGCAATAAAAGGGGGGGGAGACGAAAACGCCGGCCTGTTAAGCAAGAAGGGGGGGGACACAAAGGGAAAGGTTAGGGGAGAGAGGGCCTGTCCATATGAAAAAAGGGTGCGGGTCTCCGTTGTCCACCGGGAGGGAACCGACCTGAAGGGCGAAAAAGCATAAAGAAACGCTTGGGACGAGGGCCACTCTGCTTACATAGAGGGAAGAGATGGCAGTAGGGACGAAATCAAATCCACAAACGAAACGGGAGAGAGGTCAGTTTTTTCTCGAAAGGAGGGAACGCGGGAAGAGGGAATTCTTCACACAATTCCGCAAACTGACAAAAAAAGGTCGGCGGGGTGGGGGGAAGGACGGCGATGAGTAGAACGGATGCTTTGAGAGGGGGGAGAGAGACGCACTCGCATTGAAGGGAGGCCGGGGCGCGACACAGCCGATCCTGAAAAGGGGGGGACCTTGGAGAGGAGGGCCGTCAGGAGTTTCGGTGGAAGTCGCCTCAGGGGGGGGGGAGTACGCCGACTCTCAGGGCGTAAAAGGATTCGGTACACGAAAAAAGGAATAAACGGGAAAGGGAGGGGCGTGGGAAAGGGCGACATGAGCAGGGGGGAGCAAGGTCTCAGAGCTCAGGAAAGGGAGGATTCATATCAATTCGGAAGGGAGGGGCCATTATAGTGGGGTGGAGGACGTTTAATTGATTTTCTCAGGGGGGGACGCCTTCGTTTTTAAGGAGGGTCGTCGACTACTACCACCATAGGCTGGACGAATGGTAAAAAAGACTTCTTCTACTGTTTCGGGAGGGGGGGGGAAAAAAAGCTCTGATAAAAATGAGGGAAAGGGAAAGGGGTTATCCTTCTGAGGGCAAAGTTGGGGAAGAGGATGTACCCCCACCGATGAGGGGAGATGGTGACCTTTGGGGGAGGAAAAGGGAGGGGGGGGGAAAGCTGAACTGGGACAGAAGAGGAAGGGGAATACGTACGATAACTCGGGAGGGGGAGGGGGAAGATATATGCGTGGGAGGGGTGGGTGGCCATATTTTTTTGTCTTCCTAAGGGGGAGGGGAGAACCCTACAAAGGGGAGAACAATTGTCCCTCTTTTAAAAGGGAAAAGTTGAAAAAATTGGGGGGGGGGAAGATTTTGAAGCTGGAGCGGCCGCCGGGGGGTCTTTATACTTAGGAAGAACGGTCCCAGACGTGAGGGAAGGGTTTCCCACCTGGGAAAAAACGGAAGGCTTATTGGGGGAGGAGAGCCTCAAGTCTCGGTGGGTCCAGGGGGGTATCTCTCTTCACTGAAAGGAAGGGGGGGGGGGGACTTTGACAGAGAAGAAGGAGGGGAAAGAAACCTTTCCCTCTAAGGGCCGAAGGTAGGAGGAAGGGGGGGGGAAGCGAAGCTTCTCTTCCTTGAAAGGAGGGGGTGGGGGGGGATAATCCTACCCCAGGAGGAACGGAGAAACAAGGGGAGGCTTTTTTGTGGGAAAAGGAATAAGTCATGAAAGGGGGGAAGTTAAAGTATACAAGGCGGTTCACGTAAAAAAAGTTGAGAAATCTATAAATTCCGCCAAAAAAAGGGAGCGGAAACGAAAAGACCTCTCTTGCCCTTTCCAAAGAAAAAGGAGTCTGTCAAAAGGTGGGGGTGCGAGGGTCGTGGGGAGGGCGTAATTCCGGCGTTGGGAAAACCGCCAAGGACAGATTCAGCCGGTTCTGACAGAAAAGAAAAAAAGAAGAGAAGGAGGGCGACTCGTCATGGGGAGAGAAGGAGGCAGAACTTGCGAAAAGGGGGACACCTGAAAAAAAGGGGGGACCATCTGAAGAAAAAGAAAAAGGAAAGGGGGTTGGCTGGGACGCCAAGGATACAACTCGTTTTTCAGGGAAAGGAGTTCTCCACAAAAAAACGACGGTGGCAGCGCGTTGAGGAGATGGGAAAACGGTATAAAAAGGAAGGGTGGTAAGTTTTCCAACGTAAGGGAAAAAACAGAAAGGCCCGGGAAGGGGGAGGGGGAAGGAAAGTTCAGATGCAAAGGAAAAAGGGTGGAGGGGGGGGATTCACGACTAAGTTCGGCAGGGGGGGGGGGGGGGGAATGATGGGGCCGAGGGAAATAGGGAAAGGGGAGTCGTATTTTTTGAAAAAGGTCGCAGGGGGAAAGTCCTCGAAAAGTTGAAGAAAAAAGGAAGCACTGAAGGGAAGAGCGTCAACCAGAGGGGGGGGGGGAGTGTCTGTGGACGGCTCACATTTTAAGTAGGAGGAGAGGAAAGTACTTTCTAAGGAGATAATGGCGTATAGCTGATCCAGGGGGAGGAGAAGGGGTATATCCAAGGAAGCGGAAGTCCCAGCCGGAGGCGGGATTTGGTAATGCGTTGTAATGCCCAGAAGGGGTGCCGAGAAGAGCAGATCAAGATAGGAAGATTATTTGTGTTGGGGAAGAGGGGGGGTGGGTGAAAAACCGCCTGGGGGGGCAGGTGCTGAGGGGGGAAGGGGTAAAACTCCCAAAGGGAAAAAGAAAAAGTTGGGGGGGGGAAAAAAACCCACAATATCTCTCATAAGGGGGGAGAAAAAAAGATGGAGGGAAAGAGAGAGATATGGGGTGACACATCAAAAACTGGAAGGGGAATCGCCTCCGTTTGGAGGAAGAAAAAAACAGAAAGAGAGGAAAAGGGTTTTTTTTCCAAATACAAAAGTAAGCGGCATAGGCGGAAAAGAAACGGGCATTAACAACGCCGAAAAACTTGGAAAGACTGGGATCGCCTATCGGAAAAAAAAAAGGAATCCGCGAAGGGGAGGGGAGAAGCTATACTCCTCCGGATAAAAAAGGGAAACCGTGACGCGCCAAGAAAGAAGACGGTGCGAGCTTGTGGTCCAGAAAGAGTCCCAGCGGACAAGGAGGGAAGGTCCCTGAAGGAGGAAAAGAGTCAATCGCACGGCATCATTACAGGGGGTAGGGTTCCGCCTCCTTTGAAAGGGGGAACAGTCGGATTTATAAGACCCATAAACATTTTAATCGGAGGGGGGGGGAGGAAGGCCATATCCCTTAAGTCGTGCCTGTGGGAGGAAGGTCACCATCTGGGGAAAGTCTTGAAAAAGAAACGCATGAAACCAGGGCAGTTGGAACGAAGCCGACTATTCGGGCGAAAAGCAAGCCAATCTCTTTGGGGGGGCCAAAAAGGAGGAGAGAGCCCGCTAAAGGGGTACAACACCATGAGAAAAAAGGGCCGGCCGTCTCCATGAAAGACGTCGTGAAAGAAGTTTTTCAACACGCTCTAAAAAGGGACAAAACCGGGAGAGGAGAATGTCGGGGGAGGGAGAAACATCACCAACGCAGGGGAGAACCACGAACTGTCTAAAAAAGGAGGGGTAGTTTGAGGTAGAGGCCCTGCACCAGAAGGGGAAAAAGCATGGTCTACGAGGGGAAGAAGGAGGAGCGCACTTAGTCTAAAAAGAAGTCAGGAAATTTGCCAAGCCGTTTTGGGTCGGTGGCTGTGGAAAAAGAAAAGAAAAAAGTGAATCTTTGATGACAGAAGGGAAAAAAGGGGAAGACGCCCCGGTATTCACTTCGAAAAAAAAACGCCCGACCCTGGTGTACAACCCGTGAAGATCCCTATTGTAGGGGGAAAACAAAACCGCCTTGGGTTCAACAAACAGGAAATCTACACTGCAATGCAGGGGGGAAGTCTGTTAATGTCCCGTCGGAAGGGCCCGGGGGGGAAAAGTGCTAGCGCTGTCAAGCGTCCCAGGTAAAGGAGGAGGGGGACAATCTGGCCCTTCGCCGGGGGAAACAAAAACAAAGTCCTAAGGGGGAGGAGCCAACGTTGGTCAAACGCTCCGATGGGGGAAGCTCTCCTGCTTGGGAAAGAGGGAATCAGTAACGCCACCATGAGAAAGAGAAGAACAAGTTCAAAAAAGGGGAAACAAGTTACCCAAACACCAGTGTGAAGGAAGACTAAGAGTGGTGGGCGCACAGAAGATCAGAAAAACGCCGCCCCCAAAAAGGGATCCCTCCCACGAAGAAGAGGAGAAGGACTAACCACTTGGTTCTCAAGAAGAAAACGTGTGAAAAATCGAAAGGTCGTTAAAGGAGGGGAGCCGAACAGTCATAACAAGTCAAAAAAGAAAAGAAGACTCCTGTTTTGGTCACTTGCAAAAAAAAAAGAGAAAGAAAGCGGAGAAACTTAGAAAAGGGAAAAGGGTGGGAGGAAATCACATTTCGGCTCACTTCGAAAAAAGGGGAAGGAGGGTCCTTAGGTCGTACAAAAAGAACAAGAAAGAGCTAGACACTCGCCATGGCCGCAGAAAAAATCAAGGAAAAAACGTCATGGCCAAGGAGAGAGGTATCTGCATCCTCAAAAAAAGGCTTCGCCGCAAGGAAACGAAAGAGACTTCGTTCACGGCAAAGTGGAAAAAGAAGTGGACGAAAAGGCTGCTCGTGGAAGGAGGAAAAAAAATCCGGGAAGAATCCTGAAGGAAAAAAGATCACCAAGACCAAAAGCAGAGATCTCGCGCGCCCAATGGTCCGGAGGAAGGAAAAAAAGCAATGGCGGCGTTAAAGAAAGAAGGCAGGAAAGGGGGGAAGGAAATCCGTTTACTCGCCACACTCGCCCAAAGAACCCCGCGGGGGAGGGGGACAAGTCATGGTGACGAACGGAAGAACCGAAAAAGGGGAAGGGGGGCAGATAACACTAACTAAGCTTACGGAGGATTTGATTCCTCTAAATGCCGAGAAAGAAAAAAAAAAGGGGAAGGGGCGTGGCCGAAGCGTTTGGGAAGAGAGCTGGTGATTTCAGAGGGGAAAGGTAAAGCGCGAAGTGCAACCTAGCATCGCGCTGGTGCCGGCGAAGAGGGGGGGGAAAAGCCCGACACGGGGGGGGTCCATGAAAGGATAACCGTTCGACGTGGGGAGAAGAAAAACGTGTATGGGGCCGCCTCGGGGAAGAATTCCTCGGCGGGGGAGAGAAGCAAGGAGAAGTCTATTCTCAGAAGGGAACCGCTGAAGGAGACACACAGAACACGCTTCTGGGGACCCGAAAGAATGAAAGGGGAAAAAGGCGGCCATCTCTACCTGGGGAAAAAAAAGAAAGGCTGCAACAGGGGGGAAACGAAAGTTGCATCTGTCACGGAGAGGACGGTGGAAGAGGATTCGGCCTCAGGCCAGTCGAGGAGACTAATTCCATCCGAAAAATCTCGAAAAAAGAGAGGCGAGGAGGGAGTCTTTTCGGATGGAAAAAAGGCCTTAGGAGAAAAAAGGGGGGTAAATCATTATTCTGGCGGCGAACGAGGGGGAAAGATGTTCCTGTTCTGAAAAAGGCCTGGGGAGGGAGGGCGAAGGAGCTGGCCGCGCTTGATGGGGGAGCACTCCGGTTCAATCGGCGAGCAAAACATGGTAATCCCAAGCGGCCTGGGGGGGGGGGGATATACCATTACGCGAAAGAAGAGGGTTAACGGGGGGAAAGAGTCGCTTCAAAGAAAAAAGGAAGAACACTGATGAGGAGCAATAAGGTGACCATAGAGAGGGTCGCCTTTTAAGGGAAAAGGGACTCCACCCAGGAGAAAAGTCCCACGACATAAGAAGTACGCCGTAGGTAAAAGCGCGGAAAGGCTTGATTCGGGAAAACTGCGTGAAGGGGAGGGAGGGAGAGATCATTGGGGGAATCGAGAAAAACCGAGGCCGGCAAAAGGACAGAAGGCCGATTCGCAGCAAATGGGGAGGGGCTAATCAACAAAGAGGCGTAACCCCATCGGGGAAAGCTACATGGGGGGAGCACACTTCAAAACTCGAACAGTTGCAAACGCTAAATATTGAAGTTCGGGAAGAATTATTTCGTCACATTACACAAGGGACGTGAACCAGGGGAGGCGGGCTATAGAAACGGGATTCTTTCAGTGTAAGGGCGTACTCTCACACTCAGGGAGGGGCTCCCTTCCAAATGTGCGGGAGATGCCTTTCTGTACTTTTTCGAGGGGTGGGGGATTCCGGGGAGGATGGGTTGAGTTGATGCGAGGGAGGAAAGCTCTGTGAGGAACAAAGTGCTAAGATACAGGCCGACCGCGGGAGGGAGGGAAAAGCTTCGTTAAAGCCAGGGACGTGAACGAGGGGGGGGGGGATGGCACATGGCGCGTGAGGTGCACGGAAGCGTCCCTAACCCGGGGGGAAGCAGAAACGAGAAAGGGAGCCCCTTAAAGTGGATCGGTTCTTTTCTTTTCTGGAAACGGGTGGCGATGGCGGGCCTTCTTGGGAGAGGGGGTGTCTTCGGAACGGAGAAAGACCCCCGGCGCCCGACAAAGATTCCAAATTGGGACGAGGGCGGTTGCGAAAGGGGGGGGTTCCATTCATAAAAGGAGGGGGGGAGTCTAAGTTTTCAAGACACAGGGGCTGAGGGCCATTGAACAAAAGATCGGGCAGTGCTGGTGAGAGGGAGGGAAAGCGAAGAGGGGGGCACTTACCTGTCGGGAGAGGGATCCGTGACGAGAAACAATAACTTTTCTAGGCCAATCATCTGAAGGGGCTGGAATAATCCTTTATTTTAGGGGAGGGCGGAAAAAGAGGGGACGGGGCCATCCCACACACAAAAAGGGTCTACCCGGGGAAAGGGAAACCCAGGGTACAAATTCTTGGAGGGAATTATTCTAGTCGGAGGCCGGTGAGGTGAAGGGTCTGTCCATGTCGGGATGGTCCCGGGGATGCCGAGGGTTTTTCAAGGAAGAGAGGAACGACAAAAAGCAAGTCGTAGGAGCCACAAGAAAGCCAAAGAGGGAAAAGGGGTAGCAAGTAAAAAAAGCAAAAAAAATGGGACAAAAAGAGCATGAGGGAAGAAAGGGGACCGCAGGGGTTCTTTTCCGGGTGAGGTACCGGGAGACTCATCTGTAAGAGGGCAGCAGATGAAAGAGGCAGGCTGTGGAGTAGTGCGTGGGCGAAACGGGGATCTTCACGGGGAAAAGTCGGGGGCGTGGGTTGCCCGTGGGAATGCATTCACAAAAGGGGCGTTAGCGGAAGTCAGTTCCAGCAAAGTGCCTGTCAGCGAGACCAGCCACCAAGGGCTGTCGGACAACTAAAAAAAAAAACCAAGCGCCGGGGGCCGGTCAACACGCAGAAAAGAGGGAAGGCCTAATTGGGGGAGGAAAAGCGAAAAAGGCAAATGGGCGCAGACAAGGGGGCTGGCGGGGTTTTGAAGGCACTCCAATCCCGGACAAAACTTTTTGAAATCCCCTTTGGAAAAAGTCTCGGCCTGTCTTCACGCTCTCCATGAGTAGTAACTGGGTCAAGTTTCAAAAAAACCTGAAAGGCGTGGGGAATGACGAGAATCCTAAAGGGGGGGTTTGGGGGGGGAGTTCTAACGAAATCGGCAAGAAGTGTTTGTCCCAGGGCGTTAAAGGGCCGACCCACCGGACGGTGCCTAAGGGAGGTAAAATTATGTGTGGGAGTCTACGGGTCCCACGGAAGGTCCGCCTCAGCGTGGGTTTCCCAGTGACTCACCAAAAGAGAAGGTTCCTCCTCTTCAAAAGCCAATCTTCGGACGTTGTACACCTCGAAATTTCTAGGTGGGGAGAAAGGGGAGCATAAAATGGAAAAGGGTGATGTTGGGGGGATAAGAACCGGACTCGAGAAAACGGAGCGGTATTGGTGAGAGATGGAAGTGGTTATGAGGTATAGGGGGGGGGGGGGTAGGGGGTTGTGGCGTGGGTGCGAAAAAACCTGGGGGGTGGAAGGACCGTGATAAAGGTAGCGAAAGGTGACAGGCGGAAAGGTGTCATAGGGGATTGGGTCGTAGGATGTAAGTAGTTGGTCTGTCGGGAGGATAGGGGACCGTTTGTGGGGCGTTTGAGGAACTGAAAGGGCAAGGATGATCTTAGATGGGACGATATTATCGAGAGAAACAGTGAAGCGGTGAGGGGGCAAGCGTGGAGGGCTCCCAATCGGAAAGGTCCACGCATAGACATTTTTCTTGGGGGTTATTCAACGGGTTGGGGGACACACGGAAGGAGTCGAACCGACGGTCGGTTTGGTAGAGGGGGCGCCCTCGGGAATCGGGGTGGGGGAATGAGGGAAGGCGTAAACCCATGAACTTAGGGGGAAATGGGTGAAAGTGTTTTACCGTTATTTCTGACATAACCTTCACCAAATGAATATAAATAAAGGGAGAATCTTCGATTTGGAGTATTATTGGGGGCGAAGGGAACACTTTTGAATTTTCTGGGGGGGGGGGGGTTCTTATAGGGGTTAGCCGAGGGTCTTATAGACGGCGAAGAGTCACGGACGGCTCTTTCTACAAGAATCAAGGATTCCCTTACTACTTCGGAAAAGAAGTCGGGAACAAAGTATTTGGATAACTTTGGAGCACACAGGGGAGTTGCCGCCGAGCCCTGACCTAAAAAGTTTTGGCGGGGCAGCTGGTATGTTTAAACCTCCGGAAAGGGTTTGCATTCTGTGGAGATGCTAATGGAAATGGATAGTAAAAAAAAAGGCCAAGGAAGAAAACGACCCAAGGGGGTCTCTGAAGTAGGACAAATCAAAACTGAAGTTGGTATTTCCCTACAAAAGGGAAGCGTACAAGTCATACGGGAGGGAGGGAGGTAAAATAAAGGGGGGGAAAGGTTTTCCAAGACTCCTGGGTGAGGAGTATCTTCAGGGTGTGCGTTGGAACCAGAAACAAAACTCCATCTTCCCCTCAGGGGAGGGGGACAATACACAGAAATAAGAGGGGATGCATGAAGGAGCAAATCTCTGAATAACACTTTCATTAAAACATACTTGCTATCGCCTTGGACTCGGGAGGCGGAAAAACAATCATTCAAAAGGGCGAAAGAGGAGTCAGCTAGAGCCAAGTACGGGTAACATCTCACTCCAAAAAAAAAGGACGCCTGGTCTACAACCAAGAAGAAATTCAAATCCAGAAAAAGGTGGTCTCCAGCTCCTGTTATCCGTCACACCGTAGCTGGCCTCCAAACGGAGACTTTAGGGGGACGCAAGTGTATCTGGGGACTCCTTCGATGCGGGGTTTGGTAGGAGGAGACCTCTAAGGCCCGTGCCCACCAGCGGTAAAGGAGAAAACCAACCCGACAGGCCTCTCTACTTCCTCAGCTGGCGGAGGAAAAAGCCTTCAAATCATCAAGGGAATGTGAATAGGGTAATCTGGAGAAGGTCGCATGATTCCAGGCACTGTCAGAGTGGGATTAGGGTGATACAGGTGACAGGGTCTTTGAAAATGAATTATAAACCGAAACTCAACACGGCAGGGACTTTTGCTCACGGGGCCACCCGCAACTTTCCTGTATCCGCACACATCTCCTTGCTGGCCGGAACCTTCCCTCTAAAAAAGGGGGAACATTTAAACTTGACCGAGGTCAACGGGAAGGGACTCTAGGCGACTTCTTATACAAAGGCAGGTTCAAACACGGCGAAGTATGCGTCTATGGAGAAAGCAACCAACGCCTAAACGATCTGGTCACGAAATGACACCCAAAAGGGGGGGGACCCCTCTATTGCGTCCAGAAGAAGGAAGGGGGGAATGAATTGGTCCTTCTGGGGAGAAGCTCGTGGGGTGGCTGTCGACTTTCCAGAAAGAGCACTTTGATGATCCAGGAACGCTTTACTGTGACGCCAGGAAAAAGGACAACTTCTCTCAACGCCCCGCCGGGGAGTATAAGTTCAGGATCCTTCTCGCTAGTCCGGACAACTCCTAAGGATCCTCTGGAAAGCCATCCAGGGTGGATCGATTAATCGTCGGGGCTCGGACATAGAGACTCCAGGGGGGGCTTAAATGTTCTTCCTCATGGGAAGAAGAGGGCGGGGACGTAGTGCTTTTTCTCAAGTCTCTAAAACCGGAGGGGAATTCTTCGGTTCGTGCCGTGCCCTGAATGTGAAAACTCTTTCAAGAAATTCTCACCTGATGGGCTTTCGATGGCGTCGAGTGAGGGTTGTTGATACCCAAGAAAGGGAGCTTACGGAAAGGTTGCTGTCGGGCCGTCTAACAAACAAAAAAATTGAACACGCTAAAAAAAAAAACTCGCCTTTGGGGGGGGGGGGTCTATCAAGTCCCAACCGGACACTGCTCGCAGACGCCAAGGTCGAAAAAGTCATTCTCCACTTGGGGGGGGGCAACTTCCTTGAAAGTGTTCACAGAAAGGCACTGTGGAAGGGAAATTCGATCAGGGGGGGGGGTTCCTCGAATTTCCGAGCAAAAAGCGCGATGGCACAAAACTCAAGGGGAAGGAACTACGCCTAAAAAGTCTTCTGAATAGAGGGAACTTGGGGTCCTTAGATTTCAAGCCGCCTTAGTTCCCCTATAATAGGCGAGTGCCACTGACAGTCGGAGGAGAGTCCCTCGGAAGAGTTTTGCACTGCCTCAACCGCCGCCACTTTTTCAACTGGGTCTAAACTTAGAAAGAAGAAAAGGACTTAAAAAAAGACATAAAGAAGAGAAACACCTTCTCCTCCGCAGGAGACCTTCGTGACAGGCAAGTTTGGAAGAGTCTAGCAATAGGAGGGGGGAATCTCCCCGATAGGCTTCCACAAACCGGCAGAAAGGGATAAAATCACGGCACTACGCCTGCATAGCCTCAGGGACGGGGTATATGCAAGGCCCGGCAAGGGGGGGCGTGTGCATTCCCTAAGGGGTGGGGGGGGGCGGGATCCTGCGACGGAAGTACTCGGTCCGGACCGAAGTTTTAACAATCCTGTCCAGGTTAAGGGGCTACTTATATCGCTTTTTACGGTTCCCTAGGGTCTCAAGGGGAGTAGTACTGTGCGGAGTGAGGAGAGGGAGGATGAAGCGCGGGGAAAGACCTCTCCAAAAGCTCCAGGAAAGGAAATCGGAACCACCGAAAAACGAAGAGATCAGGAGCTCGCGGACCCTTCTCCTCTTCCCGTTTCTCGGGGGTTTAAGAAGCCGCAGGTGCGGCGGCGTCGAGTCCGCATGGCAAATCAGACCGGAATCATGAGAAGGGTTATCTCAAGAAAACTGCCGGACAGAAACTCCCGAGTGTGTCCCTTTGCAGGGAAAGGGGGGGAAAACTCCATAGGAGGAAAGCGTTGCCGCAACAAGGAGTTTTGGCCACAGAACACAACAGGTGCTTAAGGCGGATGGAAAGCATACCAGGAAAGAATCACTAACGGATATTTCCGAGGGGGGTGGCCCCTAAGAGTATTGCTAGCGTGAATTTCCGGGAAAGAAAAGGAACGAAAAGGGCGCACTTCTGGGGGGATCAGAATCAACAAGCTTTGGGGCGATCTGGGGCGCATATCAAAAAAAAAAAGAAAAAGTTGTGCGGTAAAGGGATCGACTTAAAACCTTCGGGGGAGAGGGGCTTCTTACAGGGTTGATTGCCACCGAGAAGGAGGCGGGACACGGGAAAGGGGTCTCCCCAGCTGCGGTGGACCCCCTGACAGGGACTAGGTCTCTTCCATCACAGGAGCACAGGACGCGTGAGAGCGGACAGTTTAAAAGGGACGGTTCGAAAAAATAACCAGAGAGGGGGGAATCCCCTCCAGAAAACAAGCAGAACGGGCGGCAAAGAGACCTGCTGGAAAAACAGAGCATGAGAGGTGCAGCACGCAATGGAGAGAGCTCCAAATCCTGATGAAGCTTCCTCAATGACCGACTCGGGGACTAATCAGGCCAAAACTCGCTGCTGGGACAAACACAACGGAGGATTAGGGTTTCTGTATATTAGAAGGTACAGCGCAACAATTGGAAGGACGTCTGATCAGCCGGGGTTGCGCACAGAGATGCCCCCTTCTGTTGGAAATTACGCTGGCCGAGGGGAGCGTCGGCTGAGAGGGAAGAAACTTATTAAAATTTTGGCGAAAGGAGGTAGCACGAATCCTGTTGGAGGTGAAGTTCGGAAGGTAATAAGGGCTGCCAAGCGACACATGTAATGTGAGGAGAACAAGTACAATAAGAGAAAGGGGGACACCCAAGTACTGAGATCATTCAGGGGCTTAAAAAAGAGGTCAAGCGAACGGGCAAAACGAATCTGTAAGAAAAGAGGGGATAGCAGAAACGATCGCCTTTAAAGGTTCTAAAAAAAGGGGAAATCACAACATGCGCCAGTCAAGAGTCTGGCAACAACCAGGCGCGACGGGAGAAATCGTGGGAGGAAGGGAGTACTCGATCAGGCAGTAATGAGACTCGGTTTGGGCAAGAGGGGGGGCCACTCGGCGGATCAGAAAGGGAGATCTCGTTCAGGTCGGAATCAAAAGGGATAACAAGGGGGAGAAGCTTCGAGGGCCTTAGCATCGTAGAAACAGGAAGTGCAGAAGGGCCTGTCGAAAAGAAGGTTAGGGAAATGACACTCTGGAAAAGGGGCACGGTCTGATGCGGGCGAAGAAATGCTTAGGGGGAGGAAAGCGGACGAGCACTCCGCCAGGGTGCATGCGCGCAACGGAAATTGAAGGTGCGAGAGATTGGCGGCTTGGGGGGGGTATCGATGGGAGACAGGATGGTGAAGCGTGGGTCGAAAAAGGGGGAGGAGTCCAAAAAAGTGCACGACGCTGCAAACGGAGTGTAACGCCTGTAAAGAATTAATGGGGGCGAAGAAGAGCTGGGAGCTCATGAGGGGAGGAGCACTCCCGTGAGTTTCAGGAAAAGAATCCGAGGGCCGTCGGGCTGAAAAAGTTTTAGGGGATCTGATTACTTGGGACCATGGCGGGTGCGCCTCTTTTCGCGAAAAAGAACTAAGACAAAAGAAAGGGCGAATTTCCTTCGGGAGGAGGAAGGTGGCGAAAGAGGAACTAGTTCTCATTTAGGATCTGAGGTTCGGAAACCGAATATCTCAGGGGAGGGGAATCGGCAGTACCACACTCATAAAAAAGGTGCCTGCCTTGAAGGGGGGAGCGCAGCTGAAAACGAATGGGGGACAAAGGGGAGCCGAACAGAAAAGGGGGAGGGAACTTTCGAGCCTATAGGGTTCATAACTCTGGGGTTCCTTAGGGGGAGCCGCGGCGGGCGCCGAAAGGAAGCAAGGGGGAGGAGAAGGCAAACACCTGGTGGTGAGGAACCTTTTCGGGCTTCCTGAGTTCCTGAGGGGCCTCGTCCGAAGGATGATCTGGCCAATAGGCTGCTGGTCCAGAGTGAATAGCGTAGAAGTTAGAGGGAAAAGGAAAAACTGCGGTCTTAATGGCGGCCAAAGCGAAAGGGAGAGCAGAGGTAAGGGAGCGCTCGTGAAGGAACTTGGATCAGAACATCCAGTTGAAGAAGACCTGCTAGGTAGTTAAAGGACATTAAAAGATGAAGCCGTTTATTGCAAGTCTCGTGGGAGAAAAGGGAGGGGGGGGGGGAAAAGACCGGGGAACGAGCTTAAAACAGGAAAAAACAGGTCGGGGGGGGTGGTGTGTAACGGGGGGGGCGAGAATTGGAGGACCTTGTCGTTTTAAGAGTGAATGGCGTCTAAAAGGAAAATATCTTAACAGACTATCGCAAAAATGCCAACTGCGTCGGAAAAGAGGATCTCTTGACCTTGTAAAAGGGAAGATAGTTAGACGGCAGACGTCAAGGGGGGGTGGCGATCTAATTCGTGATTTCGTTATTGGCGGGGCGTTGGTTGAATTGGAGAACACAAGCGCATGAAGAATGTTTCCCTGTGGTAAAGGGGTTTGCCAAATATTATATATAGCGGGGGCGATCTCCGGAGAACTTGGGGTTTAAATTTTCAAGGGGGGTTGGTAGCTGAGAAGGACAGGACCGGTCTAAAATTGAGAAAGGGGGGGGGTGGGGCTGTTCGCCTCTCAATTCGGAAAGGGTGTTCCTTCTTGGAACAGGAAAAGACGGTTGCTATCGGGGTATAATTCACGACGTATCAAAAGGGAGTTTCAACAATCCAAGGGGGGGAAGGTCCTTTCGAGGGGTTGCGTAAACAGGCAAGTTCCAAAAAAAGGAATTGTTCTATGAATTAGGAAATACCTAAAAGGAGGCTTAAAAGGGACAGGTACTTCTTTGAACTCTATCGATGGGAATCAGGGGAGAAAAATGAGGGTCCGGTAAAAAAGAAAAAGAAAAAACCCCTCGGAGAAGGCAATGGGTGTGAAGATTTGAAGCCCTGGGATAATTACTCAATCCCGGGAAAGCTGGTTATTTAATGGATGGGACACAAGTGTGGAGAGTCTCTAGCTGGTTCGGAGGGTAGATCTTATCCCGGAAAAAGGGTTACTTGTTTATTCCAGCTAGGGCATCCAAGTCGAGGAAAAGGTACTGCCCATGTTGGAGGGGGAAAGCCTAATGTAACGCAGAGAAAGTCGGTTATTGTGGGGTTGCAGGGAAATTTCCATTCAGGCTGGAGTGACGGGAAGAAAACTAATATCCCGGGGGTGGGGGTGACCCAGGGATCAAAAACAACAACTTATTACGAGGGTTCCCTCCCACTTTCCAGGGTGAGCCTCCGTGTTAGTGGGAACTCCACTCCAGCATGCCCAAGCAGGAAAAACCAAATTACAAAATCGGGCTCAGGGGGAGTCATCTTGCATTATGAAGGGTCTACAACAGATTACAAATACAGAAGAGGAAAAGAAGAGGCACGAGCCTATCGTTTGGAGATCCGCGCGGGGGTTTTCATGGGCTCACGGAAAAAACATTCCCGGATAACAGCGATCCAATTTTGTCGCACCGTAGAGGACAAAAAGAAATCCTCATGTGCTGGTCGCGAGCTTTGGTAAAAAAAAAAAAAGAGAAACCACTGACAAATTGAAGGGTCGAGCCGTCCCGGCACCGTCATAAAAAAAGCTCATGTATTCATAAGAACTAAAAAAGCCAACCCATCACCGTAGGGAGGAAAGGGGAACTCGATCAATTGTCAAGAAACGAGTATCGTTGTAGAATCGTGGAGAGGATCCAACTAGTCCCGAGAACGTATCTCAGGGGAGGAGTGAAATCACGCTGATACAAAATAACCTCTAACGCGGAACAAAACGTGGGCCACAATGGGTGGGGGGGAAGGGGGTGTGGGGGGGGGGGGGGGTGTATGGGTGACTCAAGAAAGGCGTACATTTTATTCTGTGCGAAAAACCCCACCACCCAACCCAAGTTGCGATTGCCAGCGTAGCCAGATGGGACTGGATGACCTCACTTTTCGGAAAGGGCGCACAGTGACGAAAGAAGAAAGGCGTTCTTTGGAGAGGGGGTCACCCGGCGACGGTGAGACGGCTTGGAAGTCAGACACCAACGCCTTAATTAAAAAATCGACTCGCAAACAAACGGTTGTCACAGAGCTGCACCGTGTGGAAGCAGAGGTCACTTGGAGTTGCCACAGTTCGTGATGCGGGACGTTCTAGCGGGTGGGAGGGATGAACGAATTAGAGAGACCGTGTAGAAGCCCAAGGATACAGCCCTTAGAAACACCAAACGCCCGACAAGGTTTCGTAAGGGTCGTCACGGGGAAACACCACTCTGTGGGTTAAGAAAACGCTGAGCTTCGACGAAAGCGGTCTACCTGCGTAGGATGTAACCGGACACTACTGGACCGAGACCAGTGGTGAGGACAAGAGAATGGGGGAGGTCCAAGTCCGTGCCGAGGGGGAAAACATACTTGCCTAATAAAGGAAATGCGTGCAAAGAGCGAATACACGGCGACAGTTTTTCATTCGAACCCACGTCACGCTGGAAGCTGTGCAGCACAGCTTTTGGGGAGGAGTAAAGGGGGGGGCCCTCCGGAAAAAATCTCGAGCCAAGTGAAAACTTCTTAAAAACAGATGGTACAATGGGTGAAGAAGGGGGGGCATATCTGGTCTGAGAAAGAAGCGTCTGTCTTCACCCACCGGGCCGCATCAAAAGGAAAGTGATATCTCAAGCAGACTAGGGCTAGGGAAGGTACGACTTGTACCCTCGGAGAAAAAATCGCCGTCAGGAAAAAGAGGACGAGTCATGCGATCCGGAAAAAAAACAGTCAGACCGATACGGGGGGTTGGGGGAAAACTGCTAGAAGCCCCTCCACTGGGGAAAAAAAGAAACTTCGAAGTCAAAGGTATTACTGAAACTACGGCTCTCCCCGTCGAAGAAGGGAAAAAAGGGAAGCAAAGGGCCCCTTTTTTCAAGAAAGCGGGACACTGAAGGCGACCCGGTCCTCCGAAAAAGCACGAAAGAGAACGTCAAGGGGCCCGGCGTGACTATCAACCCAAAAGAGAAAGCATGTGCGATATCTTAAAAAGCTCCCCTCAAGAAAAAGTACTACTGCCAAAAGGAGGTACCGAACGCCAGTTAAATAGAAGAAGAAGCATGGAGCTCTGGGGGAGAAAATCCCCATCCTGGACACGAAACCATCGGCAAGGGGCCAACTAGAGTTGTGACAAAAGGGTAGCGCGCAGAAAAGGGATCGCCCAGCACGGCAGCATCCGTTCGTAAAAACAAGCCCAGGCGCATCAGGCCCAGGAGAATGAGAATCATAGGGGTGGGGCACTATGTCCCGCGGCGCCAACTTGGGAATTTTGGGAAAAAAACAACCTGAAATGCTTGAAAGATTCTCTACCGGGAAGAAGCAAAAGCTAGAAGCTGGCCCGAAGCGGGGTCCACACGAGGGACCGCATGATTCTTCGTAAACTATCGTGGACCAATCAGCCGCGGAATGCTTAAGCGGTAAGGGTCGAAAAAAGAAAGGGAGGTGGTCCATCTAATCGGAAAGGGGGACTTAACCGGCGCACAGGAAGTAGGAGTTCCACTTGAAAAGGGGGTCCCGTGGAAAAAATTTCCAGGATCCAATGTAAAGAGGAGTTTGACTCATATCAAAAAGAAAATAGGGTAGGGAGGTCCCTCGACATCGACAAGAAACGCTGCTGCTAAAAATGGCAAGGAGGTGGAAGGCCAGAAAGACGACCTCGGCTCCTGTGGCCATAAAATCTGGCAAAAATCTCTCTAAACTAAAGAATAACAAGGACTTCTCGTAAGAAAGATCCGAAAGAGAAGGGGGGACTCACCAAAGAGGATGAAAAGAGAAAGGGAGCCGGTGGGAGGTGAGGGTCTGGTTTTCTAAGCTGGAGGGGGGAAGCAGTAAAGGAGGTGGTGCCGCCTATAAAAAAAAAGTTCGGGCAAAGGGCAGCTTTCGGGTCGGGAGGGGCCGCCTTTGAAAATGGGGGGTGCAGCCGGGGGGGAAGGCAGTGATCAAGGACAGCTGTAAGGGTGGGGGTGTCTTCTGGGGGGGGGGAAAGGGGGGGGGGGCAAGACACCTCGATTTAGGGGGGGGGTTCAGCGTCAAGCAAAGGGAAAACGAGGACAATCTTTGTAGAGGCGGTAAAAAAAAGGAAGGGGGGTGTGGGGGACAACAATGTGGGGAGCCCCTCCCCAAGTGGAGGGCCTTCCAGATAGCCGACCAAGCGGCGATGTGCCGGAGTCACCAAAAAAAAAAAAAAAAAAATGTCGCTGAAGGAAAGAGAAAAAACATGCCAGGCCACGATTGGGGAGGAAACCCGTCTTCGGAAATAAAAAAAAAAAAAAAAAGAGGTCGGTGCTAGGACGAATCAAATTTCGGAAAAGACATCTTCAGCGTTGTGTTGAGGTCGTCACGGGTTTCTTCACAGCGACTAGTGCCAAACGGGAATTCCCCTTTCTTTTTCAAAGGGAAAAAAAAAGCGTACATCGTTAGGAAGGGCGTGCAGATCAAGAGAGTCTGGTAGGACTCGTACTACTAAGCATTGCGTGGCAGGCAAACCCAAAAGGCCGGAACGAATACTAGGGGTCAGGTATCGATGGCAAAAGGTGGTTAAGAGTCTAAAGAGGCTGTATAAAAGTGCTATACTCAAGAAGGAGGGGGATTCGTGCCAAGGGAGCGGAAGGGAAATAGTACTTGATGAAGGAAGCGAGAAAAGCTCAGTGACGCCGTGAGGGGCCATGGAATCAGGAAGGCGGCCGGATGTGGCGGGAGTTGGGGCGGGAGGTGCAGGGGAGGAGGCCAGGCGGACCGTCCGTTTATCTTCGTCGTAAGGGAAAGACACCGGCGGCAGGCTGAATTTCAGATTCGACGGATGTTCGAAGGTGAGGGCGAGTAGTTTTCAAAAAAAGTAAAGGATTGCTTCTAAGTGAGACAGGGGAAAAAAAGGAGAGGAAAATCTCCCCTGAGGGGGGCGGGGGGAGGGGGCATTTGACCACAAAAAGGCAGTGTTCTGGTTAGGAAGGCTCGAATGGATAGGTCTCCTTGAGAAAAAAGGATCCGGACGAAATTGAGTAAGGACAGATAGCTCGGCGTAGTGGGCGGAATAGGGTGTGCCGAGTGAGAGCGGCCGATTCGGAGCCAGCGCTACCAGGGACCAACCCTGGGGGTGGAACCTTGTCAGATTTGGGAAAAAAGGCGGGGCCGATTTTTCGAAAGGGGGGGGCCCCGGATGGGGAGGCTATCTGATGAACAAAGCTGTGAGGCGAAACATACGATGTATGCCAGAAAGCCTTCGTTAGGAGGGCGGAAGAAAAACGGGTGGTTACGAGAAGCCTTTCAAGGGACACAGGTCCATTATTGAATAACATCGCAGAAGGGGGAACATGATCTGGTGACATCGCAAAAAGGTTTAATAATACCTGGGAGAGGGGGGTGCGACGACTTACTACTTTATCCGGACATCTAAGAGCGCCGGCGTTCAACAGTGTTGGGGGGAACGACACGGGAAGGGAGAAACCATGAAAGGGGGGGGGGTTTTGCCTCAAGGAATTGGCAATGGAGGACCGGGTTCTTGGAAAGGGAAAGGGCCCGGATCATCAGAAGAATCGCCCACCAACACAACAAAGGTGCGCTGCAACTCAGACTAGAGGGACAAAGTCGCGTTTGAGTCCAAAACGAGGAGACAATGCGATTCGAGAGGGGGGTGCGACACGGAAGTGGCGGGCGGTCCGGCGTTGGTCACGTCAATCGGCGCCATCAAGGGTAGCAGGGGGTGGGGAAAAGTAAGGAGGGGGGAACAAAAAGTCTATGATACAGACTGCACACCAGGACGAAAGGGAGAGTGCACCCTGTTATCAAAAGAGGGGGGAATAATCAGAAAATGATTGGGTTTGCTAAAAAAGAAGGAGGAACTCATAGGACTTCGTGTCCCGTCCCCTCTGGGGGTCAATTGGAGAGGTTGAATGTTCCTAAGTTCCTGGGGGGGGGGGGACTCTTCATCAACAGGGTGTTCGGGTGTCCAGGGGATCCCAATCTGAAGAAAAAAACGTCTTTCAGTGGGGGGACTTTATTGATGGCGACAGCTCAGCAGCAAACAAGAGAGAAGTTCCCGATTCCCCGGGGGGAGTTTCTTTCCAGGGGGGCGCCGGGGCTGGTGGTTGGGAGAAGTAGGATGCGATTGCTGAAAAATACTCCTCCGTAGGAGGATGTCCCCCTGAAGTCCGTTTTTCCTTTCTTTTGTGGGTCCGTTTCGTAGCTCGTGGGGAAAGGGGGGTTTGAAGGGGCTCTAAAGTTTGCAAAAGGGGGTCCGTCTGGGAGAAAACAATCCTCAAATCTGATGGAAATATGGGGGGGGCGCGCACTTTTAGGCGTAGCAGTTATGAAAGACTTGTCTGTATAGGAGGAACCGGTCGCTTTTTGAGAGCAAAGATGGCGAGTACCAGGCGAGGAGGTTGGAGTTGGGGAAAAGGGGACGGGTTTCCGGATCGTGTGACCCTCAGCGGATGCGAGCCGGGGGTGTTGACGATAGTAAGACGCCATTGGGACAAAATGGGGGCGGAGTAAACAACCACGCAAGGCGGAGGGAAAAAGGGGGAGAGTGACACACGTTCTCTCCCAAAACGGAGAGAAGAGATATGGGGAATCCCAAACTTTCAGTAGAGGGACCTCAGGGGGCCCCGGAAGCAAAAAAAACAATCGAAGGCGGTTTTTGGAAGGAAGACGTCCAACAATAAGTTAAGTTCAGGAGGTCAGTATTCGCAAGACCGAGGGGGGAATTCCACCGAAAAATCCTTGCTCCCCTAGCCGGGGCTCTGGATCTCGCTTGCACGTCATCCTCGAGGGGGGGGTCGCTAGAAGGAAGGACCCAAGGATAACACTAAGAATCCTTTCGCCAAGAAATCTTCGGTCCCCAGGAGAATCTTAGTGACTAAAAAACGGGAACTTTCGGGAGGTTTCTCCCGAACATTCTGACGAGAGATTGACGCAATCATTACCAACCAAAGACTTACACCCGAATCACACATTAGCTTACGTGAGGGGTACATAAGGAAAGATACATCATTCCTAAAATCTTGATCGGTGGCTTACGACGGAAAGTTTATACCGTCGGGGGGGGCGAGGGGAGGGTTGGGGGTGCCAAACCGTGGGCCTTGGGGGGGGAACGTACATTACAACCGAATTTCTACTAGGGGAGGACATGCCAACAGAGCTAAAGGGTCTTTTGTCAACAGCTACCACGTCCAGCTAGTGGCGGTGACAAAGGGTGACCTGTCAAGTTCAAGATAGTCAAAAAAGAAAAAAGTACTTCATACTGGAAAAGGCATGGGAGGGGGCTCAACTAGGGGGGGCTAAGACATCAAACCTAATTACGCCTCAGACAGGGAATTCTGATAATGCTGACGTGAAGAAGAAATCAAACGTTGTAATCGAGGTCTGAAAAGAAAGGGGGGGAAAAAAGTTCCACTTCTGGGGATTTGCCCGCCTTGTTAGTCGGGGGACTTGCATTTGAGGGGAGTTCGCGTGAGGAGGGAGCGTTAGCTTGGGCATGTCAACTTCTCAAAAAGGGCAACGGGAAACTAAGAACTGTTTCGACGGGGTCAACGGAAGGCCTACTCACGCAAAGGGAGGGGGGTCCACCGCCGCGAAGGGGGCTCCGCGGTCTACGGTAACTTTGAGTCACAAAAGGAAGATGCTCAGGAGAAAGGTACTGTGAGGAGAAAGGTCATTGATTCTGCTCGGGGGGGGGGGGGGGGGGGGGTGGGGGGGAGGGGGGGGGTGGTGGGGGGGGACGTTGTGGGGGGGGGGCCGGGGGGGGCGCGGGGGGTGGGGGGGGGGGGGGGGGGGGGGGGGTCTGGGGGGAGGGGGGGGGCGGCGGTTGGGGGGGTGGGGGGGGGGGGGGGGGGCGTTGGGAAGGGGGGGGGGGGGGGGGGGGGGGGGGAGGGGGGGTATTTCCAAGCCTATTTCCCGAGCGACATCTGGAAAATTGCGGCTTTTGGCGTAAAGGAGATCGTATCCATAGTCCGCTGGCATAACTCTGGGGAGGGCCCTATAAAAACAGGTCGCACAAGGGCGGCCGAAGAGGCCACGTTCAACTTCTTAAAAAAGAGTGCAGGGTGGATTCGGTTTCGGAAAAAAGACAGCGGCGTCCGCCCAAAAACACACAACCAAATGCTCCCGCCCACGGAGCGGCTAGGAAGGCCGAAAGAATTCCGTATCCAGGCGCCGTGGAAAAGGCAAAAAAAAAAGTCCGAGTTCCGTAACAAGTCCAACCAATCCTCGCCACGAAGGTCCTGCCCGACTACGACGCCACTGGGAACTTAGAAGCAATAAGGAGGACTGAAAACGAAAAGGGCCACCGGAGGGAAAAGGTGGAAAAAAAAGCCCGTCATGGTGGGATTAGTCAGAGAAAACTGAGGGCGACCTCGAGGGACGAAGTGAAACAAGCAGAGGATCATTGCCCATTAAGGTCACAAAAAAAAAAAAAAAATGCATGCACACTCACGGCAAGAGCACAAAAAAAAAAAAAATAAAAAAAAAAAAAAAGAAAAGAGAAAGACGAGAGGATCCCGCTCATGTCGCCCATAAAGAGAGGCGTATGTACCGAAAAAACGACACCGGCACGGCGGAGAAAAAACTTCCTAAAGAAATACTGACTGCCATCGGGAAAAATCGAAAACAAGAACAACCAGTCGCTCGCTACCCAAACCGGGCCGGGGGATTGCGCGCACGAAAATCCTCTCCGATACAGGAGCATAAGTCTCTCCGCATCGCAAAAGAAACAACCAACAAAGAAACAAGAAAAAGAAAAAAGCCCGTGCTGGGTATTGTGAGAGACTTCAGGTACCCGCTGACGGGAAGGGGGGGGTGCCTCGTTTTGGGAGGAAGGCCACATCTTGAGAGGAAGAGGAACGATATTGGATATCAAGGACCCTTCATCACAGAGGGGGGTCCAGGGATGCTTCACTCGTCTGAGAGAAACAAACCAAAAAAGAGGGGGCCCACTCTATTCGGTGGAGAAAAGACCAAAAGTTGCCGAAAGAAGTACTATAAGACCAGCGGGAAACACTGAATCAGGGTCATAGAAAAGGACGCGGAGATCGGAGAAGCCTTTTGCTTGTCAATCGTACGGCGGTCAAGAAGAGTTTTGCTCTGCTAGAAAAGCCCTGAACCAAGGTGGTCTCTTGACGAAGAGAAGTCTTGGAGAAAAAAAAAAAAGAGAGAAGAGTCTCACACAAGTTCAAAAGGGGTCGATTTCCAAGATACCGCAAATGGACAGACTAAGCGCGCGCAAGAAAGAGAATTCATGAGAAGAAAAAACAAAGCAGAAAAGGAGAAGACATTTCATGAATCCCTGCAAAACATTACAGGCCTAAATTGAAATTCGGGGATCATCCTAGAAGAAAAGGACCACACCAGAGGTCTCTGAGATCTTTTTGCGGTGGGGTGAAGACACTCTAAGGGGTGTCTCTCCGAGTGGACGGGATTCCACGGGTTCGGCAGCCTATTTAGAGGATTCTCGCTTTCGAAAGATGATGAATGAATGGACTGGGAAAGTCGGTCTATACGAGGAAGGTGTGAATGGAGAGACGAAAACCCTATTTGCACTGAGGGGGGCTAACTGAAACGAGTTCAAAAGGAGTCCTAAAAAAGGCCAAGGAGTAAGTGGCCGAATGGGAAGTGTGCTCTGCGCCTTAGGCGGCCGTCGGAAAAGGTGTTCTAGAAAGGAACGTCAGTCTTGCGTAAGGAGTCACCTCAAATCTTGCTGGAATAAAAATCTTTGACACTCGAAAGCCGTTCTGCATGAATTCGAAGAAAAAAAAAAGACCACGCGAACCAGGTTTTTTTCAAAAAACTTCGACAAGTGCAAGGAGAGTGCCTCGTCCCAAAGAAAGGCAAATTACCAAAAGAGGGCGTTAGGAAGGCTGTCGGGGATCAACTGATGCGGCCGTCGCGTACGAAAAGAACTCCGGGGCTCTCAAGGGGAATTTTCCAGAAGAAGAGGGAAAAGGTTGGGTATTTGTCTATTTCCAGTATGTGGTGAGGAAGGCGGTCGGATTCCCTTGTGACGCGGGGGAACGGCCACCTGCTTTAAAAAGGAAGGGAAAGCCTGTTAAGGGTGAACGTAAGGATTTTCCACAGAAGTGGCTAAGCGAGGAGGCATCGGAGGGCCTGGCTCAGCCGAGAGCCGGTACTAAGTCAGTGGTGCTTCGGGGAGGTTCTCTGAAAGATGTCCCGAGGTGGTCGGGCGGGGGACTAAGACCACCATAAGAACGGACTAAGGGCTTCCTGCGACGGGGGGAGGGGGGAAAGTAGTTTGTAATTTCTTCTAAGTGATCTCGTCAACCAGTTGTCGGAGGAATTGAACAGGATCGGGACTTGTTACTGGTTTGGGGAGGACAGCTTAACTGGGGGGAAGGCGATTTTGAGGACCAGGAAAATACAGACGGTACTTTCGAGCCGAATAGAGGGGGAGCTTGTAGTGTTGTGTGAGGGGGGGCTGCAAGTCGGCGGTTCAGGGAATAATAACAAGGAAAAAGTGTCAAGAGAACCTGGTCAGAAGTGGGAACGTGCGCCCGATGTCGTCCGCAGGGAGGTACTGATCTAAAGGAAGGCGGCTCAGAGGGGGTATTTGCCGGAGCTAATAACAACTGTAGGGGGGGGGTACGCAAAAAGAAAGGGTCCAGATTGTAGGTAAAGAGGAAAGGGGAGCGCAAGGAATTGAATAAACCGGAAGGTAGTTCATGCCTACAGAAGGGAGGTAGCCGACCCTAGCAGCGCCAGCGGCTGGGGTTTTTGGTTAGAAAAGGAATTCGTCTTCCCTGGGAAAGTTCCGTTCGTGGGTGTGCCCACGTGCATTAAAAAAGGGG